>Ga0256831_1000058_pt1 | contig 52930 bp, 41 predicted proteins | sample 132544metaG_FD_189087 | JGI IMG/M metagenome (GOLD analysis project Ga0256831, IMG submission 189087) | Hydrothermal vent microbial communities from Lau Basin, Pacific Ocean - 132-544 | ecosystem: Environmental > Aquatic > Marine > Hydrothermal vents | place: Pacific Ocean: Lau Basin | collected...
CAACAGGATAATCATCAAAAGTTCTAACATCAAAGACCTGACCCAATGGAATATTCTGCTGTAAGGTTGAATCATAATCCTGAGTACCATCAATAGCCAGCTGAACATTTGAGTGCAGAAACGCACCATTTTCCAGAGTAGCGTCATTACCATTGCCTGATTTATCTGCAAGTGGATTACTGCCGTCAAAGTTATAATAAGCAACCAGACCATTGTTGACATCTATACCATTAACAATGTCACTGATCTCAGAGGCATTAAGTGTGGTATTGTAAATTCGGATATTATCAAGCTGACCTTCAAAAGGCTGGTTATTATGGCCGCGCTCACCAAACAATAAATCATTATTGTTGTTAATTAAAACATCCGGTACATTCTGGTTGCCGGAAAAAACTGCTATACCATTATCATAAAGTGTTACCGTATTAGTATTACCGTTAAAGCTGAAAGTAATATTATGATTTTCATTAGCGGGCAGATCATAACCCGTATCATTCCAGACCCAGCCACTACCGTCTGATGCCCTTAGGGCATAGCGAACTGAGCCATTGGCCTCTACGGCTATTTCATAGGCATTTTCCTTATTAAAAATAATCCCGCCATTACCTGTAGAAATAACATCCAGAGAAACTGTAAAAGCATCCGTAAAATCAAAAGCGGCTTCACCCGCATTGAGGCGAGCATGGTTAGCCGTAACATCCAGAGAATTATCCAGTGCAGCCTGTACACCGGTTGCAGTATCATCCATCAGCTGAATATCAACACTGCCTGCCTGCTGATCAAGTAAGGTGCTACTGTTAAAATCCGTTGTGCCCGGCTCAAAGGCATAAGCAATATACTGTGCTGAAGCGCCTTCACCCACAGTATTTAATAGTACAAAATCACCATTTCCATCCACGATAGGTGCACCATTTTCTGCAGCTACCAGCTTGATGATTATGGTTTCCTGATCGGCTTCTATGGTGTCATCACCGGGGATATTGGGTGTGCCCGGCTGTGAGTTATCCACTATGGTGGTAATAACGGGATCAGAAATAATTGCTACGCTTTCATAACCCCCGCCACCTGCTGGAGGCTGGTAGGAATCTGGACTGATCTGTGCTGCAAATGTTTCACCATTATCTGCCATATAATCATCCAGTACATCGGTACTGATAATAGCACCCAGTGCAATGCTGTTCTGTGGAGTATTATCGTAGTCAACTGGAACTGTTATAACGCTGGCACCATTAGCCAGCAGCGCATCATTACCGTTACCGCTTTTATCCTCTAAAGGATTATTACCATCAAAATTATAATAAGACACCAGGCCATTACTGGCCTGATCAATAGCAGAGACTTCTGCTGCATCCAGGGCGGTATTAAAAATACGAATATTATCAAACTGTCCTTCAAAGGACTGGTTATTATGCCCGCGTTCACCAAACAGCAGGTCTCTGTTATTGGAGTACAGCTGCGCCGGTACATTTTGACTGCTGCTGGCAACTTCCACACCATCTTCATACAATTTAATGGTATTGTTACTGCCGTCATAAACAAAAGTCAGGTTATGCTGCTCATTAGCTGGCAAATCATAACCGGTATCATTCCATACCCAACCGGAACCATCGGATGCTCTTAATGCATAACGAATAGAACCATCCGCTTCCTGAGCAATTTCATAGACGTTTTCTTTATTAAAAATAATACCGCCATTGCCGGTGGCCGTTACATCCACAGAAATGGTAAATTCGGTAGTAAAGTCATAAACGGACTCACCGGCATTTAAGTAGGCATGAGCAGGTGTAACATCCAGTGCAGCTGCATTGGTACCGGTAGCCGTTTGATCAGTGAAGGTTAAATCAACGGTACCCAGCTGCTGATCCGTCAAAGTGGACGCATTAAATACTGTAGTTCCCGGTTCAAAGGCCAAGGCCATAAACTGAGCAGAATCACCTTCAGGCACCTCATTAATCATGACATAATTACCATTGGCATCGGTCAGTGGCGCATTATTTTCTGCGGCCACCAGACGAATAATAACACTGTCAATATCTGCTTCTATGGTGTCATCAGTCGGATCATTGGGTGTGCCAGGCTGAGAATTATCATAAATAGTCGTGGTTACAGCCGTAGCATCATGAATAACATTTTCATAGGCCGAAGCATTGCTGTAGGTGTTATCAACAAGCTGTACATTAAATGTTTCACCATTATCGGCAATATAGTCATCAAAAATATCGGTACTAAAGGTACTACCAATAGCTACCGTCTGAGTGGCCGCATTAAAGTCATCACCGCCGGTGGCTGTACCATTGCTGAAGCTCACCTGTACGGTTCCACTGGCAGTATTAATACGGTTGCCATCCGGATCTTCCAGCACCACACGATAGGAGGCGGCTCCACCTTCCGCAGCGCTATTGGCAGATACTTCATTACCACTGGCATCCAGAGCAATAAGTTTCAGGGTGACGGATTCCATATCGGGTTCAATGCCGTCTGTCGGATCATTGGGTGTGCCGGGCTGGGAGTCATCGATAATGGTTATTTCAAGTGTATTACTCTGCTGACTGATATTTTCATAATTACCCGCCTGAGTATAACTGCCGGGTACCACCTGAGCGCTAAAGGTTTCACCATTATCGGCGATATAGTCATCCAGCACTTCAGTACTGAATACATCACCAATATTAACGGTTTGTGTAGCAGTATCCACATCGGAACTGTCCCCGCCAAATGCGACATCAACCTGTCCACCGGGATTAGTAATTTCATTGCCATCGGGATCCAGCAGAACAACCTTATAGTAAACCTGCTCACCTTCTGCTGCATTCTGACTGCTGACGGGATCACCATTTATATCCACCCTCTGTAACTGCAGGCTGACACTTTCCATATCGGACTCAATGCCGTCGGTCGGATCATTGGGTGTGCCGGGCTGGGAATCATCGATGATAGTGGTAGTGACAGGATTAAGGTTATAGCTGACCTGTTCAAAATCACCGGTATTGCTGTAAGTATTATTAACAATCTGTGCAGTAAAAGTTTCACCATTGTCTGCAATATAGTCATCAATAATTGCGGTACTAAACGGAACACCCAGCGCAACAGTCTGAGTGGTATTATTAAAGTCATCCCCACCAGTGGCCGTACCGTTGCTGAAACTGACATCGACTGTGCCTGGGGCATTGATACGATTACCGTTCTCATCAGTCATAACGACCATATATGAAGCTGTACCGCCCTCAGTACCGGTGTTTGCAGCCAGCTCATTACCGTTTTCGTCCAGAGCAATCAGCTGCAGAGTAACGGTATCTTCCGGATCGGGATTATCAGGTGAAGTTTCATCTAAAATGGTGGTTGTCAGGTCAGCATTGATTATATTGAGCTGATCATAACCACCTCCTGAAATCCCGGTAATTTCAACCTTAAAGTCTTCATTGGGTTCGGCCAGCAGGCTGTCTATGGTAGCAACTGTAAATTCAACTGAGCTGGTACCGGCAGGGACATCCACATAGATAACCTGTGCCTGCAGATCATTTTCATCGGTAGTTATATGACTTATGGTGATTTCCACTCTCATCTGGGTCAGAGGCGGATTATTCAAGCTCAGAGTATAGGTGGCGGTATCTCCCTCATTAACAACACTTACACCCGCCAGAGTCAGATCAGCAGTATACAGAGGTGTATTGGGTTCATTGCCTTCTATAAAGTCATTGGCCTGGCCGATACTATCATCAATTCCCGTTGTTTCCAGAAAATCAAATCTGACATCTGTAAGATTATGGGTAATAATGACAGGTTCGGCAGTACTGTCGCCGACTGCACCGGCACCGCCTGCTGCTGTGGCTTCCAGTTCAGATGGGTCAAAATTAGGATCGTTTAATAAGGCCTGCTGAATATCTTCTACAGAGGCAATACTTTCTTCGGGAGGCAGACTGTTGGGATCATAGATATCCTGATCCAGTGTCAGGCGGTCGTTACGGCCCAGGGTAATGGTCTGGTTATTATCCATTTTTAACAGCACACGGCTACCGGCACCACCGGTTACAATGGTTTCCCCCAGGTAAACCATGGAGTTTATTTCCAGAACACGCTCATTACCTGCCGAATCCACGGCTTTTGCGGTACCGGATATAAAGATCACCTGACCAATTGACTGTGCCATTTTTCACCTCTTTAACGAAAAGACTTCTACTATTACAGAAAAGTATAGAGGGTTCGGCAAGAAAAGATATTGTACCTTAGTACAATAGGCTGGAATGCAGGATAACCTTGAGATAATCAGAGCACGTCCAGATAACCCCGTTCAATGGCAGTTTCCAGTGCACTGGACGCATGCAGCAGCTCTTCATAGGTTTCCCGATACTGTTTTAATTTTTTAATCTGTTCAGGTGAGGGTAAGGCATTTTCTGACTCAGTGGCCATTTTAAAAAGTGTTTTAAGATAATCAGCCCTGGCTCGGGCCACCATTATGACTACCGGGTTCAGGTCAGTAAGCTTTAATTCCGCGATTTCCGGATTAATAATATCCCGGTTAATTTCCTTAATGGCTTTGTCCAGCTGCATTAACAGGCGTTTGGTATCAAGTTCGCTCATAAGTGTCGTTTGCTCTTCAAATTATACTCTTACTTTTTGTTCTTAGTTTGTGGTTTGTGCTCTGAAAGAGTTTATTCTGAAAGTTTAGCGGTTATCTGGAAATTGTCCAGTTCAGGCAGCGGCTCCATTTTCAGCGCCGTTACCGGATGATTTCTGCTTTGGCTGTTCAGTATCTGACTCTGCTGACTCCTGTCCATTTTCATTTTCTTCCTGATCCTGTTCTGTTTTGTTACTGGATTGAGTGGTTCGCTCTGACATATACCTGGACAGATCAGAGCTTGTTTTTTTAAGCATAAATTCAGCCTGTTCGGTCAATTCTGCTATTCTGGGATGATCAGATACCCCGGAAGATTTAAGAGCATGCAGGATATAATGGTAATTTTCCTGAGCCACCAGATATTTATGCTGCTGAGATTCACGATTAGCCTTGTCAGAATAAAACTGAAATATCATCTCACAACGCAGAACTTTCAGGCTTTTAATATATTCATATAGTTTCTGCGATTTAACCTTTGAATACCAGAAACCGGTATTCAGCTGGCGGATCAGCAGACCGATGGCCCGCATTCTGCTATTAAAGTCTTTTTCGTCTTTAATGGTATAGTTATCTGGAGGAGGCGGGGTTTTATTTTTTTCCTGGACATCACCGGCTTCTTCTATCAGTGCCTCAACGCCGCGAAAATTGCGATCAATACGCTGTATCATTTCGATACGGGCCACAATCTCATTAAGCAGCAGTTCGCGGATTTCTTCACCGATATTACAGCCCTGCAGACGTTCCAGCAGATCGCTGATATTATCCAGGCCACGTTTAATGGCCAGGATTTTCAGGCGTTTTTCACGTTGTCTCTGCTCCCAGGCTTCGGCCACACTGTTAACAAACAGTGTCAGTAAAATAAGTCCGCCTATTGCCGCAAAAATCAGATAGTCTTCCATCAGCGTATTTTTATTAGAGTTATTATTTCCCGACCGGCCTGAGAAATAATTGCTCCAGTAAAAATAAGCAGAGCTTTATTTCTCAGTTTTGCCGGTTAAACGGTTCGTATGTTTTTCTATCGCAGATAAAATGCCGCGCAGAATATTCAGTTCTTTTTCATCCGGCCGGGCACGATTAAACAGCCGCTTCAGGCGCTGCATCATCTGCCCCGGATGCTGAGGAATAATAAAGCCAATGTCCTTTAGAACCTTTTCCAGATGACCATAAAAATAAGCCATATCCCGGTTGGCAGGAAAATGGAAATGATAGTCTTTAGGCCGAGCCTGTTCCAGCTCAGCCGCCTGAAAAATTTCATAAGTAAAGGTCTGTACTGCAGCCGCCAGATTCAGGGACGAATATTCCGGATTGGCCGGAATATAGGCATGAAAATTACACTGCATCAAATCTTCGCCACTCAGGCCGCAGCGTTCCTGTCCAAAAACCAGAGCCGCCTGAGACTGAACCGCCTCAGCGGCAATTTTTTCTCCGCATTCTCTGGCGGTTAAAATCGGCAGGCTCATACCCCGATCCCGGGTACTAGTGCCCACGACCAGCTGACAGTCACTTATTACCTCACTAAGAGTATCGGCAATAATAATTTTTTCTAAAATTTCTGTTGCACTGGTGGCCCTTATCCAGGCCTCCTTGTCCAGTTTACAGCCGGGGTTCACCAGGTACAGACGTGACAGCCCCATATTTTTCATGGCCCGGGCGACAGCACCAATATTACCGGGAAACTGGGTATTAACCAGTACGATACGGACATTATCCAGAGTGTGGTGAATGTGTTCAGACATAATCGTTATTAGCCTTTATTGAATACTCAACTGCAGGGCACGCTCAATTTTAAGCTGCAGCTCCGGTTCAATAACACCCCGAAACTCCAGTTTGGGTTCTGAGGTATTGATTTCAGTGGCATAAATAATGACATTTTCAGGCTTGTACATTCTGACCAGTTGCTGAACATCGTAGAGAAATTCTGAGGGTATATCACCTTCATTTTTAACAATAACGCCTTTTTCAATAATCATTTTAAATGTGTTCCTGCGCTTTTTCCGGATATGCAGGATCAATAGCGCATCAAAAACCAGCAGAACGGCTACGCCGATAATAATGATTGTTAATGTATCCATTAGAGTATTAACCTTTTTAAAATTTATTTAAGCCTTTAGCCCTTATTTAAGCCTTTAGCTTTTATTTAAGCCCCAGGATCTTATGAGTCTGCAAAGAAACCCGCCATTGCGGATGCTGTAGACAATAGTCCACAACCGCCTGCTGGTTATCCACCTGCCCGGCTTCATCAACCGCCTGCAGATAAAAATAGCTAAAATCCAGTTCGGCAAACTGTTCCGGCGGCAGATCATCCCGGGGAAACAGCAGCTTGAGTTCATCTCCGCTGCGCTGTTCCAGTTTATCCAGCTGCTTAGGGCTGACGCACAGCCAGTCAATACCCGGCGGGGCATTTATTGTGCCATTGGTTTCCACTGCAATTTCAAAACCAGCCTTATGCAGGGCATTAATCAGTTCACTATCCAGCTGCAGCAATGGTTCTCCCCCGGTAAAGACAACATAGGGAACACCTTCAGTATTCTCCGGCCAGGTTTTGCGGATCTGTTCAGCCAGCTGCGGTGCCGAAGCAAACTTGCCGCCGCCTTCACCATCGGTACCGACAAAGTCCGTATCACAAAACGGGCAGACGGTATTATGCCGGTCCTTTTCCAGACCGCTCCAGAGATTACAGCCGCTGAAACGACAGAACACGGAGGCTCTACCGCTTTGATGGCCTTCACCCTGCAGGGTGTAAAACAGTTCTTTGACAGTATAGGTCATATTCAGTCCGGCAGGGCAGGGCCTTCTTCACCCCAGCATAAAACAGCACCACATCCCGGTGTTTCAAATAAATCAATACGATCCAGCTGTGGTAAAGCGGCCGCCATTTTATCCTTAATCCAGTAGAGCAGATGGGTGACATCCGCATCTTCTATGCCTTCGAGCTGATCCAGACGCTGATGATCCAGTTGTTTATAGATGGGCTTAAAAAGGGCTTTAACATCCCCGTAATCCACAGTCCAGCCCATGACCTCGTCCAGTTCAGCGGTTAAATGCAGACGGATAAGATAGCTATGTCCATGCAGTTTGCGCCGTCTGTCATGCTCCGCAACCCGGTTTAATTTCAGGGCACTTTCAAACCGCTGTTCTTTCCAGATACGGTAATGTTCGCCATTATAATGACAGCCGGAAGTATGGGTTTCATACACAGTAACCCAGGACAGCTGGCTGAACTTCGGCCTGAGCCGCTGCCAGATCCAGTTGGCCAGCACCTCGGAGGTGGGATTTTCCAGCCCGTCAATATCATTAAGACAGCTATAATCCAGCTGTTCAAACAAAGGCTTCCAGAGCTGATCCATTCGAGCAAAATCCACACCCATATCGGCCTGTTTCTGCTCCCCGTCCAGATCCTGGTTGGCATGTAAAATGACTTCAAAGCCGTGTCCGTGCATACGCCCGCATTGGTGGCCTTCAGGGACATTAGGAAGCTGATGCGCAGCTTCAAAACGATACCGCCTCCAGATATGCGCATGCCCCTGCCGATCCAGATCCACACCGCTGTCATGGGTACTCTGAATAGCCACCCGATCAATCCCCTGCAGATCAATTTTCTGGTGTACCCAGCGAGCCAGGTTCTCATCAGTAGGTACTGACAGGTGATTATTTAACAGAGTGTAATTTAAAGGGGCAATGGTTTTCTGTAAATGTTCCCTTAAAAAGGCCACTGGCTCTTCTGCAAAGCCATCGTGCTCATTACTGCCGCTCAGTTCCATGGGAACCCGCACAGAAGCCAGATAGCTGTGCCCATGCAGTTGTGCCGCAGGATGCTCCTCCGGCAGAATATTTATCTGGCAGGCAGATTCAAACGGCATAGTCGCCAGGTAATAAATAGTATCAGTCATATTTAGAGGATATTAATTTATGTAAAGATGGTATACAAATCGTATAAAAAGTTATTTTTCAAAATATTTAAAGCGCTCAATTAAGGGATCCGGACGCTGAGCTTCAGCAAAACCTTTAGCTCTTAAAATACAGGCTGAACACTTACCGCAGGGCGGCTGTTGGCCATTATAACAGGTATGCGTCCAGGCCATGGCATCCATTGCGCCCAGACGCTCGGCCAGCTCTACCGTATCAGATTTGCTCAGGTTCATAAGCGGGGTATGAATGGTGATATTATACTCCATACCCAGACACAGGGTCTGTTCCAGAGCGCTGAGGGTATTTTCCCGGCAATCGGGATAGCCACTGTAATCCGTCTGTGCCACACCGGTTATCAGGTGTTCTATACCCCGGCCATAAGCATAGGCACCGGCAAAGGTTAAAAAAATCAGATTACGCCCGGGGACAAAGGTATTGGGCAGCTGTGTCTGTTCGTCCACTTCCTGCTGCACATCAATATTATCGGTCAGGGCATTACCACCCAGTGCAGCAAAGGTATTAATGGGCAGAATTTCATGTGCAACACCGGCAATCTCTGCCACCTTTTGAGCCGCTTCCAGTTCAATGTTGTGCCGCTGACCATAATCAAAACTGATACTGGAGACATTTTCCGGCCCGAATTCATTGATTGCCCAGTACAGACAGGTGGTCGAATCCTGACCGCCGGACAGTACTACCAGTGCTTTTGCCATTTAACTACCTGCTAATCTATTCTGCTAATCTGTTTTGTGATTATGAGTTATGAGATTGAGAAATCTTAACACATCCCATAAGATAGATTAATTTAATGACTTATAAAAAGAAGAACTATGAGTACAGATAAATCTCAGCGACATAATAAACGCATGCAGCGCCATAAAGAAGTAGTGGATGCAAAAATTGAGCAGGCCGATATTGAGCGCGGCGTAGTGATTGTCATTACCGGCAATGGTAAAGGTAAAACTACTTCAGCACTGGGTACTTTATTACGTTCCCTGGGCCATGGTCACCCATGTACACTGGTGCAGTTTATCAAGGGACAATGGGACTGTGGAGAAACCCGTTTTTTTGCCGATCCTTCCTGTTCTTTAAACCGCAATCTGACCACATTTACCATGGACACCGGCTTTACCTGGAATACCCAGGACTTTAACAGTGACAAACAGGCCGCCGAACAGATCTGGCAGCAGGCGCTGCCTTTTTTCATGGATCACGACTGCCGTCTGATTGTGCTGGATGAAATCACCTATATGTTTAAATATAAGTATCTGGATATTAATGACCTGCTGCAGGCCATAGACAATCGTCCTGAACAGCAGAATATTATTATTACCGGCCGCGGTGCTCCCAAAGCACTGCTGGATATTGCCGATACTGTAAGCGAGATTCAGCCGGTAAAACATGCCTTTAACCAGGGCATTAAGGCTCAGGAAGGCATTGAGTGGTAAAACAGATATGACCGGTACCAAACCACACTCTAAACACCGCTTTCCCAAGGCCGAAATCCGCGGCGTTTACCACGCCATAGAATCCCGCCGTGATATCCGTCATTTTATCCCCGGCGAGATTGACCCCAAACTGCTGGAACGTCTTATTAAAGCCGCACATCATGCCCCCAGTGTCGGCTATATGCAGCCCTGGCATTTTGTACGTATTACCAAGCCTCAATTACGCCATGCCATCCACGACCATGTTGAACACGAACGACTGAATACCGCCGATGCCCTGCAGCAGCGCCGGGATGAATTTATGAAACTGAAAATTGAAGGTATTCTGGAATGTTCCGAACTTCTGGTGGCCTCTCTGACCAGTCAACGTGAACAGTATATTCTTGGCCGACGCACCATACCTGAAATGGATCTCGCCTCCGTGGCCTGTGCGATACAGAATATGTGGCTGGCGGCACGAGCCGAAGGCATTGGTCTGGGCTGGGTGTCTTTTTTTGAACCGGAGGTTCTGGCCAGCTTAATTAAAGCACCACAGGGCGCTCTGCCTGTGGCTATTTTATGCATAGGTCATGTAGAACACTTTGCTGACAAACCGCTGCTGGAAGAAAGCGGCTGGGATAGCCGACGCCCTTTATCTGAGATTATTTCTGAAAACCTGTGGTAAAATCTGTTCTAACTATCATTGCTCAAATCAGGCATTGGCCAGGGTATCAAGGACGGTATGCAGGTGCTCCACCATTTCACGACCGCTGTCGGTCAGATAACCACCGTCAAGCTGGGAAATCATACCTTTATGGAATAGTGATTCTGCCGCTTTAATAATCGTCGGATCGGCATTATTGTGGATTTTCAGACCTTCAAGGTGTGATTCTTCGGGAAATTTAGCCAGTAACTTCAGTTCATCAAACAACTGATCGGGGTAGGATTTAATCATGGAATACTCGTATAAAAATAGGGTGGATTCAATGTCTATAATTCAATTATCATACCCTCTTTGGCAAAAAAAGTCTCTGTATCACCGCAATAATCTTTATTGCAGTACTTGGCGGTAAACTCATCAATCTGATCATCGGTACGTAATGGATCGTGGTGAAACAGAGCCAGTTTCTTTACCCGGCTGCGCTGGGCAGCGGCACAGACATATTCAATATAGCCGTGACCCCAGCCAATGTATTTTTCTTCGTATTCCTGCTGGGTGTACTGACTGTCATGCACCAGCAGATCCGCATCATGATAAAAGGCTTCAATCAGGCTGTTCTGCTCAGCCGCCACCTGTTCGCCTTCTTCTGCCATCTCGGGATCATAATCCGGATGCCCCGGATCGGTAATAAAGACATTGCGGAAAACTTCGGTATCGTAGGCGGTGCAGAATACCTTGCCGTTGTATTCTATTCGGTAACCCAGGCAGAGAACTGGATGATTCAGGTATTTGGTTTTCACCACAATACCATCACCCAGATCCATCACTTCTTCTTTTAAGCTGAAATACTGAATATTAGCCGCCAGTTCCGCCTCCCGGATAGGAAAGTAACGATAGGTCATCTGCCCGCCGACCACCTTTTCCAGGGTGTCTTCTTCGTAAGTAACCGGGCCGTAAACCCGGATATGGGTACCAGGTACATAGGCTGGGACAAAAAAAGGAAAACCCATTATATGATCCCAGTGGGTGTGGGTCAGAAACAGGTGTGCCTCCACAGGCTGAGGCCGGGACATCAGGTCATTGCCCAGTTCTCTAAGACCGGAACCGGCATCAATAATAATCAGACGGTCAATATCCGGAAAACGGACTTCTATACAGGGCGTGTTGCCCCCATAATGGACGGTATTGGATCCCGGGCAGGGAATAGAGCCCCTGACGCCCCAGAATTTAATTTGCATTGTCAACGTAAGAACCTTGCACCTGTGACTTAAAATTGATTTTAAACGGCTAAAGCCGTTTTAGCTTACCTGCAAAAACACGGCGGCTTTTTCTATGGATGCCTGTACGGCATCATATTGCTGTAGCAAACCTGGCCATAAATCGGTCAGTTCCGGCATATTTTTATACTGCTCACTACCGGGAGACAGGTTGCCTGCTGAGCCTATCTCGAAAATATTAGCATAAAGATCGGCAATTGCCACACCTGATATTAAAAGTCTGTGATCTTTATCTGCTTTTTCCAGAGCATGATGATACTTTATAACTGAAATCATAGCATCATTAAGCTGCCATTTTTCAGCAATCATGGCACCGCAAAAACTATGGTCAAAGCCAAATATCTGCTGTTCAGCTTTATGCAGATCAATACTGTCCATTTTGGCTCGTTGCAGGCATTGTGCATATTGTTCCTCAAAACAGTGCACCATAGGCACTTTGCCTAAATCATGCAGCAAACCCGCCAGAAAATACTCCTCCCTCTGGGATACAGGGATTTTATTGAGAACGGCCAGTTCTTTAGCTGCCACCCCAACACATAGCGAGTGCACCCAGAATTTATCCATAGATAAATACGGGTTTTTATGCCCTTTTAAAGCCCTTACCACTGCAGTACTCAAGGCCAGATTTTTAACCGTATTAATACCCAGAATGATAATGGCCCGTGTTAACGAGGTGATCTGGTTAGGCAGGGCATAATAGGCTGAATTAATCAGTTTAAGCACATTACCCGCCAGCACCGGATCCAGAGAAATAATTTTATTCAGATCATTAGGCGATACATCCTGCCGGTTACAGACCTCCAGGACTTTTGTGACTGTAGTTGACAGACTGGGCATTTTATCAATATATCGTTGCAGGGTCTCGGTATACTGGTCAGACACTTAATCTCATCCTGGAAAAAAGGTTCTTAATGGTTTAACTATAGCGCTTTCTGCCAGAAATACCTGACTATAGGGACAAATTCTGGATGTTTCTGCTAATATAGTGAACATTGTACAATCTGTACCAAAACCTGTGAGAATTCTATGAGCCTGATTAAACAAGAAGACATCATTCAAAGCATTGCCGATGCCCTGCAGTTTATCTCCTATTACCATCCTGTTGATTATATTCAGGCTCTGGGTGAGGCTTATGCACAGGAACAGTCAGCACCTGCCAAAGATGCCATTGCTCAGATTTTATACAATTCCCGCTTATGTGCTGAAGGACACCGGCCTATCTGTCAGGATACCGGCATTGTGGTGGCTTTTGTTGAAGTGGGTATGAATGTGCAATGGGAAGGCCATCTGTCTCTGGATGACATGATTAATGAAGGCGTAAGACAGGCTTATACCAACCCGGATAATATTCTACGTGCCTCGATACTGGCCGATCCTGCCGGTAAACGGCAGAACACCCGGGACAATACCCCGGCGGTGATTCATGCCCGTATAGTACCCGGTGACAAGGTTCATTTTAAACTGGCGGCCAAGGGCGGCGGTTCTGAAAACAAGGCCTGTTTTGCAACCCTTAATCCCAGTGCCGATCTGGTACAGTGGATTATTGACAGTGTTGAAAGCATGGGCGCCGGCTGGTGTCCGCCGGGTATCCTGGGCGTTGGTATTGGCGGTACACCTGAAAAAGCCATGTTACTGGCCAAGGAATCTCTGCTCGAACCGGTAAACTTTCATGAACTGCAAAGCAAAGCCGAACAGGGACAGACCTTAAGTCGAGCTGAAGAACTGCGCCTGGAACTTTACGATAAAATCAATGCTCTGGGTATTGGTGCCCAGGGGCTGGGCGGGCTGACCACCGTAGTGGATGTCAAGGTACTGGATTATCCAACCCATGCCGCCTCGTTGCCGGTCGCAATTATTCCCAATTGCGCAGCTACCCGCCATACCCACTTTACCCTGGACGGATCAGGCCCGGCGGTATTAACACCACCTTCATTATCCGACTGGCCTGATGTCACCTGGAGTGCCTCCCCCCAGGCCCGGAGGATCAATCTGGATAGTATATCTCACGAAGAGGTTCAGAGCTGGAAGGCAGGTGAACGTCTTTTACTCAGCGGCAAACTTCTAACTGGTCGTGATGCAGTCCATAAGCGTATTGTTGAAACCCTGGCTAAAGGTGAACCGCTTCCCGATGGGATCGATTTTACCAACCGTTTTATTTACTATGTCGGCCCTGTAGATGCCGTCAAAAATGAATCTGTTGGTCCAGCCGGACCAACAACATCCACCCGTATGGACAAATACACAGAAGCCATGCTGGCAAAAACCGGCCTGATCGGCATGGTCGGCAAGGCCGAACGCGGCCCTGCAGCTATAGAATCCATTAAACAGCATAAAGCCGTTTATTTAATTGCAGTTGGCGGCGCAGCCTACCTGATTGCCCGGGCTATTAAAAAAGCCACCGTTCTGGCTTATGAAGAACTGGGTATGGAGGCTATTTATGAGTTTGAGGTGGAAGATATGCCGGTAACGGTGGCGGTAGACAGTAGCGGGAATTCTGTGCATCAAAGCGGGCCGAAGAAATGGGCTCAGATCATACAGAAAAAGTAAATAAAGTCATTATTTACCACAGCAGGAACTGGTAAACGATCCCACGCAGGTGCATGGGAACAGGGTAACGTCCTGTATCTACCTTTTTCACCTTAAAAGGCTTACTTGCCTCGCAGAATTTTTAAGGTGGCCTGGCCAATACCCTTTAGAGCCAGCAGTTCCTTATCGCTTGCCTTATCAATAGCTACCTTGGAGTCAAAACCGGCTTCCGTCAGTACTTTAACAAAGTTTGCCTTTAAACCCGGATAAGCATCCTGCAAACTGTCCGCAGCGGTTTTTTCTGGTTCTGGTTCTGGTTCTGGTTCTGGCTCAGGTTCTGTTTTTTTCGGCTCACTTTTTGCCGGTTCGACAGTATTTGTCTTTACCGTTGCCGCAGGTGCAGCTTGACTGGTCACACTGAATGCATTATCCGATGAAACCGGTTTATCTTCTTCAATGCCAAGTAACTTTAGAAACTTATCAAACCAACTAATAGCCATAATATATTCCTGTAAAATTTCCAGAATTAATCACTAATCTTACCTCACTACCAGACAGAATCCTTGACGGGCGTCAATAAACATTATAACTATCCGTAATAATTCCGCTTCTAAAACAGTTTATACCGAAAAACATCTTGATTTAAAATAATGCGTTCACAGATTATGTCTACTAGTATTAATTCATGAGCTTTAAAGATAAACCCCGACGAGAGCAGATCCGCACCCTGACCCGCAGCAGTTTTTTTCTGCTGTTTATTCTGGCACCGTTTCTGGATATTTTCCGTATGGACCTGACGCTGGGTCACTTTATTATTTTTGGCCAGCCCTGGACACTGGGTCTGGACAGTTTTCAGCAGGGTCAGGGTGATGCCGCCAGTGCGTCAGTCACTCTGCTGACTCACGCCTTTATTCCAGTGTTAGGCTTTATTATTATTGCCGGCCTGATCATCTGGCGCATGGGACGAATTTACTGCGGCTGGCTGTGCCCGCATTTTTCCGTGGTGGAAATGTTTAATGATATGATGCTCAAATACCTTAACCGTGTCACCCTATGGGAAAAAGCCTCTAATAAAACCCGTAACGCCCTGCCCTGGCTGCTGGTATTTTTTTCCTGTGCGCTTATGGCCTTTATCTGGGCTTTCAGCCTGCTAAGTTATTTACTGCCGCCCAGGGAACTGATCCCGGATCTGCTTAACGGACAGCTTAACCCCGGTCCTACCCGCTTTTTAATCGTCGCCACAACTATTTTTACTATTGATTTTTTCTTCGCCCGACACCTGTTCTGCAAGTTCGGCTGCGCAGTCGGTGTTTTTCAGAGCTTAATCTGGATGGCCAATAGTAAGGCCATGGTGGTCAGCTTTGATAAACCCCGCGCTTATCTGTGTCAGTACTGTGACCGGGAATGTGATAAAGCCTGTCCTATGCGTCTGCATACCCGCAGCATTAAACGCGCCAAGTTCACCTGTACCCAATGCGGCCAATGCCTGAATGCCTGTGATAAAGTGCAGCAGAAAAATTCTGGCGCAGTTAACGGCCACAAAGGAAATAAAAGAGTCATAAACTGGGTCACTGATGAAAAAGCCAGGGCCGTGGATCGTAATGCGCCGGCATTTGAACTCAAACGCCTTAAAAAACAGCAATAAGAAACCTTTACGCCTACTGTTAAATCCAGCCTCTCTTTACTCCTGGTTTTATTATTAACTGGTGGATAATAGCCATAGTTACTGATAACCACCAATCCAACTGGGGAATATTCACCATCTCAAAATCACACCTCTAGTATTACTTGATATATCAACAACTTAACTTCTGGCATCCTTCTTGCTCAATAGATAGAGAACAATTAAAAACAACAGCAATATAAAGGAAAAGGATATTAACAATGAAAAACATACACAAAAATTCATCTTTCGCGGGTAAAAAATTATTAACACTCAGCCTGGCGGCCTTACTCAGCAGTGGCAGTATATACTCTGTATTTGCAGCAGACACCGGTGTACAGAAGCCGGTAACCAGTTCTCATTTGATGAAGGCCGGTCATAAGGAGAGCACCAGCCCGGATTATTCTGGCTGGAATGAGCCAGCCATGAAATATGTTGCGGTTCATTCTGGTAAGGCTTTACTGAGACATTTAAATGCAGCCTATCAGGAGCTGACTAAAAAAAACATCAGCAGTGCTATAGCTTCCTTAACTGCCGCACAGGATTTTGCGGTGTCACTTAAAAAAATGATCCCCTTTACACGTATAAGTGAAGAAATAAGAGATTCTAAAGGTAATATTCTGCAAATCAAATATGGCTATCTTCTGGATGATATGCTGCCTGTTTACGAAAATCTTGAACAACTGGATTTATATACTCCAGAACTGAAATCCAGAGTAGCAACTAAAAACACACCTGAAAATAAAACACCAGGTACTCATGTAGAAGAACTTTTTGAAGCCGCAGATACTACTGTGTATTTACCCGTTTTACACGTTAGTGGTTTAATTGATAATGCGCTGGCTGCGCTTGACAGAAAAAATGCCGATATCAATACAGCCAAAGTTGCACTTGAAAAGGCTCTTAATAGTCTAACGGGCATTATTACCACTGCCACCGGTACGAATACTCTGCAAACTCAGGCTTCCGGAAATAAAAATTCAGATTCCGCAAAACCAGTATCACCCATGATCCGCGCAGAATTAATCCGGGTCAAACAAAGCATTGCCTTTGCTGAAAACCTGCAAAAAGAAGCCCGGCATGATCCTCAGTATATATACAGCAGTATAAAGGATGCTTTAACAATTGTTGATAAACTGCTCAGTTCCAGTACTCTGACTGCAGATACCCGAAGCAAACTGGAAGCTATTAAAAAAGGTATTGAGAAAATTAATGCTGATGTTAATAACACTGCAGCCTATACAGAAGTTCGCAGTCTGCTTGAACCTTTAACAGATAATCCTGGAGAATAATTATATTCTGATTTAATCTGTTTTTATTTATTTACGCTCCCTTCTTAACTGAAGGGAGCTCAAATTTATACCATTTGTATTCATAAGCCTTATTGTTATACTGATAACACATACAAGCAACAAGATCCCGCCCGATGAAGGTTTTAAAAAAATTTAATATCATTGGTATTCAATCTGTCTGGATACCCATTACAGTATTAGGTGCCTTCCTGTTACTGTCTCTGGTTATACAGCTTACCCTGTCCTGGTTTTCATACAATCGAATAATTCCAGTTAATCAACATGCCCGCAACCTTGAACAGATGCAGGTTTTTTTATATGAAGTGGAAACCACTCTCGCCCGGCAGCTACCCGAGGATAAAAGCATCAGTCCAGCAGACCGAATTAAACTTAAAAATCTGCTGACTCAGTTACTACTGCAAAAGCAGCATCTGACTGATTCAACCCCTGCTGCCATACGTCTTGGGCAGCAATTACTGGACAGTAACAAAACACCCCGCGATATTCTGCTTAATATCCTTTATATTATGCGCAGGAGTTTTCAACATGAAGCTCGTGAACATGCCAGACTCACTAATGAGCTGCATAAGTCCGCCCTGGTAGAAATTAAAGTCGGTATTATTGTACTCATTGTTTTACCCCTCAGTGCAGTTATTATTCTGCTGCTGTTACGCTATCGTATTTTTAAACCATTACAGCAAATGAGCCTGTTAATGGAGTCACTAGGCAGTGACCATTATAAAACCATTGCATCTGATGAAGTTGATCCCCTGTTTTTTAATTTATTTAAAAATTACAATAAAATGGTTAAACGACTATCCAGACTGGAAGCTGAACATCAGAACAATGAACAGCAGTTACAGGAACAGATTGATAAAGCAGCACGAACCTTAATTGAACAACAGCGCATGCTGGCCAATACAGAACGACTGGCAGCACTGGGAGAAGTCATGGCCCGGATGTCTCATGAGCTGCGCAATCCTCTGGCTGGAGTGCAAATGGCCTGCAGCAATCTTAATGCTGAACTGGCTGAAAACCAGGCCTGTCAGGAATATCAGCAACGCCTGGCTGTTATGTGCAGTGAAATTAACCGTATGATTAATTTACTCAACAGCTTTCTCAGCCAGTCCCGACATAACCCTGAACCTTTAAAAGAAATCAGTATCAATGACACTATAAAGGACCTACTGACACTGGCTCGTTTTCAAATACCAGAACATATTAAACTGAATTTTAAAGCAGCACAGAATATCAGCTGCTCATTACCAGATATACAGTTTCGACAGGTATTATTAAATTTAATCCTTAATGCCCGTCAGGCCATGGCTGATAAACCAGGAACCATCAGCATTACCGCTTACTATGAAAATCAGCAAGTTATTATTAAAATCAGCGATAACGGCCCCGGTTTTCCTGCTGATATTATTGAACATTCTATTCGCGCCTTTAACACTTACCGAAGCGGCGGCACGGGACTGGGGCTTTCTATGGTAAAACGTTTTGTTAATAACCAGCACGGCCAGCTGGAGCTGACTAATTTAACTCCCTCCGGTGCCTGTGTTACTCTTAAACTGCCCTGCACCTGAAACGGACACCTGCAAAGCTATGCTTGATACTATTTTAATTATTGAAGATGAAAACTTACTCGGCAGTGAACTGCAGCGCCACTATCTGAAGCTGGGTTATGAGGTTATCTGGCTCCAGAGTTATACAGAAGCACAGCGTAAACTGAACAGTAAAAAGTTTGATCCCTCATTAATCCTGTCTGATCTTAACTTACCCGATGGTAACGGCCTGGATCTGCTGGAAGAGTATGGCCCAAAGATGTCTTCCTGCGAATGGATTTTTCTTACCGGATACGGTGACATACCGGATTCAGTACGTGCTCTGCGCCTGGGAGCCTTTGATTTCCTGACCAAACCCTGTCCACTGGAACAACTGGATCTGGTTATTCGCAGTGCCTTACGCAGTGCCCATGCCCAACGCCGACTACAGGAAAAATCAAAAGATGCCAGTCAACGTTATGCCCTTGATACATTTGTCGGCAACAGCAAGGCAGCTCAGCAGACCCGGCAACTATTACAGCAGTTAAGTCAGGCACCCTATACAGCGCTGATCCTTAGCGGTGAAACAGGCACCGGTAAAGGACTGGCGGCACGCATATTACACTATAACAGCAGCCGCGCCAAAGAAGCCTTAATTGAACTCAATTGTGCTGCCCTGCCCAAAGATCTGCTGGAATCTGAACTGTTTGGTCATGAAGCCGGTGCCTATACCGGAGCCACCAGCCGTCACCGCGGCCTGATTGAGCAGGCCAACGGCGGAACCCTTTTTCTTGATGAAATCGGTGAAATGCCTCTGGATTTACAGGCTAAACTGCTTAAAGCAATAGAAGACAGAAAAATCCGGCGTATAGGCAGTGAATCTGAAATTGCCGTAGACATTCAGATTATAGCTGCCACCAACCGTAACCTTCAGGAAGATATTAATAACGGCAGTTTCCGTGCTGATCTGTATCACCGGCTCAGTGTGTTTGAGTTACGCCTGCCTGCTTTGCGTGAACGACTGCAGGATTTACATCAGCTGGTACCGGAAATTATTGCCGAGTTTAATCTTAAAGCCGGTAAAAATGTCAGCGAAATATCCCCCCGTGTCTGGAACATGCTGGAACACTATCAGTGGCCGGGTAATGTCCGTGAACTTAGAAATGTACTGGAACGCTGTGTTATTTTATCCACTTCCAGCAGCCTGCCGGAACAGTGGCTGCAACTGCAGGCCAGCACTGCTGGCAGCAACTGCATCAGCAGTCCAGACACTACTGCTTGTGATATCTGTTTTCCAGCTGACGGCAGTCTGGGACTGGATGAAATGATCAGTGAAATTGTACAGACCATGCTTAAAAAATACGATAATAATGTTTCTGAAGTGGCCAGGGTACTTAAAACCACACGTGAAAAAATTCGCTATCGAATAGAAAAATACCAGTTACGCAAATCCAGTTCCCAGCAGGGAGAACAGCTGTGATTTACCCCAGCAAAGCCGCCACCGATTATAAATTATTCAGCCTGTCTATTTTAACTATAGCCGTCCCGTTCCTGTTATAAAGGGGGAAGAAAAAACTGAATTAACGTACTGGCACAACCTGAAGCTTTCAGACAACACAGTCTGGACAGGAACATTATAAAAATTTAAGGAAAATAATAATGGTTACTGCTGCACAATTATTTGTTCGTTGTCTGGAAAATGAAGGCGTCGACAAAATTTTCGGTATTGCCGGAGAAGAAAACCTGTTTGTTATGGACGCCTTACGCGACAGTTCCATTGAGTTTATTACAGTGCGGCATGAACAGGGGGCTGCTTTTATGGCCGATGTCCACGGCCGCTTAACCGGCAAAGCCGGGGTGTGCCTGGCCACGCTGGGACCGGGAGCCACTAACCTGGTAACCGGCTTTGCCGATGCCAATATGGATCGCGCCCCCATTATTGCCATTGCCGGACAGGGTTCAACCACCCGAATGCATAAAGAAAGCCATCAAATGCTGGATCTGGTCAGTCTGTTCAAACCCATTGCCAAACACAGTACCGAAATACTTCAATATCCAATAATTCCCGAACTGATACGCAAAGCATTTAAAGATGCCCAGATGGAAAAACCCGGCGGGGTATTTATCAGTTTTCCTGAAAATATTGCCGGGGAAGAGATAGAAGAAGCATTATTACCCTTAAAAGTTCAGCAACCGGTATTACCCGAACCTCCTGAAGCAAAAATAAAACAGGTTGCGGATATTATTGACCACGCGCACTCACCACTTATTATGGCCGGTAATGGTGTTATCCGAGGCCGGGCAAGTGAAGCCTTAGTTGAATTTGCCGAACAACTTAATATACCGGTAGCCCAGACTTTTATGGCCAAAGGCTGCATCCCTTTCTCACATCCTTTATCACTGGGCAGTGTCGGTCTGCAGGCTCATGACTATGTCGCCTGTGGTTTTGACTGTGCCGATGTCATTATTTGTATTGGCTATGACATGGTGGAATATCACCCACGCCTCTGGCATCCGAATAAAGATAAAAAAATCATTCATATTGATGTCAATTATGCCGAAGTAGATGCACATTATATTCTTGAAGCCGGGGTACTGGGTGATATCAGTGATTCTCTGAGAAAAATTTACAAACAGGCCAGAAACCGGCATTCGGGACGGCCTGAGCATTTAAAAGGCATTATTCGAAACGAGCTGGAGCAATATGCTGAAGATAACAGCTACCCTTTAAAACCGCAGAAAATTCTTTTTGATACCCGCCAGGCCATGAGAGATGAAGATATTCTAATTTCAGATGTCGGTGCTCACAAAATGTGGATTGCCCGCTTATACCGTTGTGAACGTCCCAATACCTGTATTATCTCCAATGGCTTTGCTTCTATGGGTATTGGTATTCCCGGAGCCATTGCAGCCAAAATGGCCTACCCGGATAAAAACGTCATGACCATTACCGGTGATGCCGGTTTTATGATGAACTCTCAGGAAATAGAAACCGCAATGCGTTACAACATTGCCATTGTGATTATGATCTGGAATGACAGTGAATACGGCTTAATCAAATGGCATCAGCAACGTCGCTTCGGTCATTTTAATAACATCAGTTTTAATAATCCGGACTTTATCCAGTATGCACATTCTTTTGGTGCCAAAGCCTATAAAGTTGAAGCCGCTGCCGATCTGCTGCCTACTCTAACAAAGGCCTTTGCTGATAATACTGTAGTCATTGTTGATGTGGCCGTCGATTATTCAGAAAATATGCGCTTAACCAGAAAACTGGGGCAACTGGTCTGTCCGGTTTAGTATTCTTTCTAATTGCAATAGCCGTTTTTATTATTATCGCAGATACGAGTAATACATTATGCCATTTCGTCCGTTATTTTTTATTATATCCATCAGCAGCATCCTGGGTACTTTATTTTTAGGACAGTTCTGGGACGATGCCTACGCTCTGTTGTGGCTATTAATACCGCTGTTGATACTGGGGCTGTATGATATTTTTCAACGCCAGCATACTATTTTAAAACTGTATCCCGTCATTGGCCATTTCCGTTTTCTGTTTGAATCCATTCGTCCTGAAATACAGCAATATTTTGTCGAATCCAATACCAATGGCATGCCCGTTAACCGGGAGTTTCGCGCCCTGATTTACCAAAGAGCCAAGGGGCAGCGTGATACCCGCCCCTTTGGTACGGTATTTGATGTTTACCGTAATGGTTATGAATGGGTGAATCATTCACTGTCACCCAAAACAATCAGCAATCATAATCCACGAATTCGTTTTGGCGGCAGGGACTGCACTGAGCCTTATTATGCATCACCATTAAATATATCCGCCATGAGTTTTGGGGCACTCAGTAAACATGCCATCCTGGCACTGAACAAGGGTGCAAAAGCGGGCGGCTTTTATCACAATACCGGTGAAGGCGGACTTAGCCCTTATCACCTGGAACATGGTGGTGATATTGTCTGGCAAATTGGCACGAGCTATTTTGGTTGTCGCAATGATGATGGCGGCTTCGATGCCGATCTATTTGCTGAAAAAGCCGCTCTGGATACCGTTAAAATGATTGAAATTAAATTATCTCAGGGGGCCAAACCGGGTCATGGGGGTATTTTACCGGCCGTTAAACTGACCCCGGAAATTGCCGCTATCCGACACGTTCCGATGGGACAGGATGTAGTCTCTCCACCGGCCCATAGTGCTTTTTCCACACCACTGGAACTGCTTGAATTTGTGCAGAAACTGCGCCAGTTATCCGGCGGTAAACCGGTTGGTTTTAAACTGTGTATTGGCCGTAAAGTTGAGTTTCTGGGCATTTGCAAAGCCATGCTGAAAACCGGTATCACTCCTGATTTTATTACCGTCGATGGTGCCGAAGGAGGCACAGGTGCAGCACCGGTGGAATTAACCAATTCCGTTGGTACACCCTTACGGGACGGGCTTATTTTTGTTCATAATGCCCTGCTGGGAAGCGGCCTGCGTGATTCCATACGTATTATTGCTTCAGGTAAGGCCATGTCTGCTTTTCATATGCTGCGTCTGATGGCATTAGGTGCCGATACCATTAATGCGGCTCGCGCCATGATGTTTGCCTTAGGCTGTATCCAGTCACGCAAATGCAATGAAGATACCTGCCCCACCGGAATTGCTACCCAGAATCCGGCACGCTATAAGGCTCTGGATATTGATTTAAAAGCAGAACGGGTGGCTCGTTATCATGCCTCCATGATAACCAACCTGACCTCCCTGCTGGCCACAGCCGGTCTTGAAAACTTACAGGAACTAAAACCCTGGCATATCAATCGACGGGTCAACGGTACAGATGTCCGCCACTATGGAGAGCTCTATCCCTGTATTGCTGAAGCCTGTTTATTAAATGAAAAAAAAATACCCGACTGCTGGAAAAATGACTGGGAACAGGCACAATCCTGCTGCTGGTGATTGGTGAATAAGCCCCATACCGCCTTTATACAATTGGTTAATATTCACCAATTATTCTGTTTAATTCACTTTTAAAAACAACATTCCTTTGTAAATCAACAGGTTAAAAAACTGGCACACAATATGCTTTGTTAGTCCGTAAAGATGCAAACTATTTGCACATAACGATGACTGAATTTTATGGAGTTTATTATGACCAGCGCAAACACCGCCGCTAAAGTACAGGACAGCCCTGTACGCAACACCCTGCAAAACCGTTTTAAACAACTGAAAGATGAGCTTTCAACCCGAATTATTGGCCAGTCCGAACTGCTGGAAAAAATTCTGATTGCATTACTGGCCGACGGCCATTTATTAGTGGAAGGCGCACCCGGTCTGGCAAAAACCACGGCCATAAAAGAGCTGGGCGATCGCATTGAAGGCGATTTTTCACGTATACAGTTTACCCCGGATTTACTGCCTGCTGATTTAACCGGTACCGATATTTATCGTCCAGCCAGCGGTACCTTTGAATTTCAGCCCGGTCCACTGTTTCATAACCTGATCCTGGCCGATGAAATCAACCGTGCACCGGCTAAAGTTCAGTCTGCCTTACTGGAAGCCATGGGCGAACGTCAGATCACCGTTGGCCGCAAGACCTACCGACTGCCTGAGCTGTTTATGGTTATGGCAACGCAAAACCCCATTGAACAGGAAGGCACTTATCCTCTGCCCGAAGCACAGATGGATCGGTTTTTACTGCATGTAAATATTTCCTATCCACAGGCAGCCACCGAACGGGCAATTTTACGTCTGGTTCGAAATGAAGAAATCAGCAAGAACAAACCGGTGGGTGTTTTTGAATTATCTCAGGAAGATATTTTTGCCGCCCGTAAGGAAATCAGTCAGCTGCATATTGCTGATGCCCTGGAAGAATACCTGGTGCAACTGGTACTGGCCACCCGTAACCCATCCCTGTATGGCGATGATTTAAACAACACCATTCAGTACGGTGCCAGCCCCCGGGGAACCATTGCCCTGGAAAGAACCGCCCGGGCCCACGCCTGGCTGCAGGGCAAAAATTTTGTTGGCCCTGAAGATATTCAGGCCATGGCGGTAGATACCCTGCGTCATCGGGTTGGTTTAAGTTATGCCGCTGAATCCGCCGGCATGACCCGGGAGAAATTTATTGAAATTCTGCTCCATAGAGTGCCCTTAAGCTAAACCAGATCCCAGAAATACTGACAAGCACCTGACGAGATACTGAATAATGAACACTGAAATAGCAGGCAATACCCGGACAGTTACTGAACTACCCGCTGAAATTGCCGTTAACAGAGATGAGCTGATTAATTTACGGGCAGGCGCACGGGGCCTGACACTCAAGCCCCGTCAAAGCCGCGGCTCCGTATTATCAGGGCAGCATCAGTCCCGGTTTCGCGGTCGGGGTATGGACTATCTTGAATCCCGCCACTATCAGCCAGGAGATGATGTACGCAATTTTGACTGGCGTGTTACCGCCCGAACCAGTCAGCCGCATATCAAGCTCTATGTGGAAGAACGGGAAAAGCCGGTAGTGATACTGACGGATCTGTCCGCCAGCATGTCTATGGCCAGTCAGGGTGCCTTCAAGTCCGTAATAGCCGCCCGGGTAACGGCACTACTTGGCTGGGTCGCAGTTGCCCAGGGCGACCGTGTCGGCGGCCTGGTATATCGCAGTCCGGAGGAACATATTGAACAGAAGCCCCAGGGCGGACGGCGCGGTATTCTGCGCTTTATTGATGCACTAACCCGGCTGGGACAGCCGCATACAGACTTTGACGCTGAGCATGCCGGCCTGCCCGTTAATATCCTTGAACGCGTCACCCATATGACAAGACCCGGCTCTCAGTTAATTATTATCAGTGATTTTTATTATCTCAATGCACAAAGCCGTGAATATCTGCAGAAACTGCAGCAGCACAATAATGTGCTTGCCATACAGATTGTCGATCCACTGGAACTGTCCGCACCACCCACCGGTGAATACGGCATCAGTGACGGTGTACACAGCTGGCGCATGAACCTGGACAGCAGCCGGCAGCAACAGCGCCTGGAACGAGTTTTAAGCACTCGTCAACAGCAAATAGACGCTTTATTCTCAGAACTGGGTATTCCCATGCTGCAGATCCAGACAGCTGATGATGTCAAAACAGTACTGCATCATGAACTGACCCGAAAGCCCACCAGTTATATGGGTAATATATTAATGCAGGGAGAAGCCTCCGTATGAATCCAGTCACTCAAACTCCGCTTAACAGCTCTGCCGCTAACCCACTACAGGGACTGCATGATATACACCTGCCGGCCAGCCCGGAACTATGGCCGCTGGCACCCGGCTGGTGGATTGTACTGGGCATCAGCAGCCTGGCGGCTATTTTTATTGCCTTCTGGTGGTGGCGTAAACGTCGTTGGCAGCAATTTATTATGACTCAGATTGAAGCGGTTCTTAAGCAGCCAGACAGCACTCTTAGTCAGCAACTGGCAGGCCTCAGTGCTATTTTGCGCCGGGTGGCGTTAAAACGCTACCCCCGTGAGCAGGTTGCCGCATTACACGGTCAGCAATGGCTGGATTTTTTACAGCAAACCAGTCACCACAAACACTTTAATAAAAGTCTGTTAAAACCGCTGGCAGAAGATATTTACCAGCACCAGCCTGACAGCCGTTTATTAACCAGAGACGATCCCATGGTGCAATTAATTATCCAGTGGATTCAGGAGAATCTGTCATGAACATACACTTTTTATGGCCCCTGGTCTTTATTGCCCTGCCACTGCCGTTACTGATTTACTGGCTGATGCCTCGGGCCGAAGACAGTACTCCCCAGGCCATCAGAATGCCCATGTATGTGCATTTAAGAACCCAGCTGGGCAGCCGGGCTCAGGCTAACGTTAAAAGTCGCTGGCGCATCTGGATGGCTATTTTAATCTGGCTGTTACTGGTTATTGCAGCCGCCCGGCCACAAACGATTGGTGCCCCTGTGGCCTTACCCATGCATGGCCGTAATTTAATGCTGGCCGTTGATATTTCAGGCAGTATGCAGACTCAGGATATGCAGATTGGAAACCAGCTGGTTTCCCGTTTAACAGCCGTCAAGGCCGTTGCCGGTAATTTTATTGAACGCCGCGCCGGTGATCGGCTGGGACTTATTCTGTTTGGTGAACAGGCCTATCTTCAGGCTCCTTTAAGTTTTGATCGCAAAACTGTAAAAACCCTGCTTAATGAAGCCGTTATCGGTCTTGCCGGAAACAAAACAGCCATTGGCGATGCAATAGCCCTGGCAGTAAAACGACTGCGCAAACAACCCGAAGGTAATCGGGTATTAATACTATTAACCGATGGTGCCAATACTGCAGGTAATATTGCCCCGCTTAAGGCAGCCGAACTGGCGCAAAAGGAAGGTATCCGAATTTATACCATTGGGGTAGGTGCCGATCAGTATGCCAGCAGCTTTTTTGGACAGAGCATAAACCTGGGCAGTGATCTGGATGAAGCCACATTAAAACAGGTAGCCCGCATCACCGGTGGTGAATATTATCGTGCCCGTGATTTAACAGCTCTGCAGGCCATCTATAAAAAACTGGATAAACTGGAACCACGAGCCAAAGATACCGTGTATTTTCAGGACGTGCATGAGTGGTATGCCTGGCCCCTGGGTATCGCTCTAATACTTTCAATGTTAAGCGGCCTGTTTATCAGTGGAGCGTTAAGTTCATTGCACACCGTATCAGCTCAGAGAGAGAAACATTATGTCAGTTAATATTATTAAACAGTTCCATTTTATTGATCCTCAGTGGCTGTGGGCTCTGATTCCTGCAGTGCTGCTTCTCGGCCTGATCCTTAAATACCATAGCAGCAGTCAGTCGGCCTGGAAAAATGTTATTGATGCAAAATTTTTACCCTATTTACTGGTTAAACAGGGAGCCTCCAGGCGTTCCACAGTGCCGCTGATTCTGCTTGCAGCAGGCTGGATAGCGGCCGTGCTGGCACTGGCCAACCCCAGCTGGAAAAGCCTGCCCCAACCAGTCTACCAGCAGCCTGAAGCCCAGGTTATTGTCTTTAATCTTTCCAGCAGTATGTTAAGTCGGGATGTTAAACCTTCACGGCTGGTACAGGCACGTTTTAAAATTGAGGATCTTCTGCGTCGCAGTCAGGGCAAACAGACCGGCCTGATTGCTTATGCCGGTGATGCCTTTACTGTCACGCCGCTGACCGATGATATTGCCACCATCAAGTCACAGCTGAGAGTCCTGGAACCCTCCCTGATGCCTGTTGACGGTAATCGTACTGACCTTGCCCTGGCACAGGCAGGACACTTATTGCAGCAGGCAGGATTTAAACAGGGCAATATTATTCTGGTCACCGACAGCGCGGGTAATAAAGCCAGCATCAGCAAGGCTCAGAGCAATGCCAGACAACTGGCAAAAAACGGTTATCAGATTTCTGTTCTGAGTATTGGCAATGAAGACAGCAATAAAACAGCCAGAGCGGCATTGCAGAGCATTGCCAGGGAAGGTCACGGCATCTATGCTCCCTTTACCGGTAATCAGCAGGATGTTAAAGCCGTAGTAAATGCCGCTCAACATTCAACCAGTCAAGTTTACCAGAACAAAAAAAACAACAAACAGGCTAATCGTCCCGTTGAGGAAGGCCCCTGGCTGGCCTTATTACTATTACCCCTGGCATCACTGGCTTTTCGTCACGGCTGGTTACTGGTTTTTCCAGTATTACTGGTTGGACAGTTGTTAACACCCCAGCAGGCAATGGCATTTAGCTGGGATGATTTATGGCAACGTCCCGATCAACAGGCCGCAGAAGCCTTTAACAAAAAAGATTATCAGAAAGCCGCTCATATAGCACCGGACAGACTGATGCAGGGTTCAGCTCTATATCGTGCCGGTCAATATAAAAAGGCTGCAGAATCCTTTAGCAAAAACAGTGATGCACAATCAGCATACAACCTGGGTAATGCCCTGGCACATACCGGCGACTACAAACAGGCCATTGAGGCATACGATAAGGCACTTAAACAGCAGCCTGATATGCAGGATGCTATTGCCAACCGTAAGCTGGTTGCTGAACTTTTAAAGCAGCAGCAAAAGAAACAACAACAGAAAAAAAATAATCAGGGCAAAAATCAGCAGAATAAGAAAGGCGGAAATAAGAACAACAAAAAGAATAATGGCAACAATAATAAATCAGGAAATAACAGTAATAAAAACAATAATGATAAGGGCAATAAAGCTCAGAAACAGAATCATAAGAAGGGAAAATCCTCTTCAGATAAAACTAACAACCAGTCCGGCAAACAGGACAAAAAATCGGCCAATAAAAAGCAAAAAACAGGTTCATCTTCTCAGCAGGCGAAAAAAGGTCAGCAGCAGAAGCCTGATTTTAATAAAGCAGGTTCAAAAAAAGAGCAGAAAAAGGCCAATGATGCCGTTAAAAAGGCTGCCCAAAAAGCCGCTCAAAAACAGGCCGGTAAAAATAATGCCGAAAAAAATAACCCCGCACAGGCTAATTTAAAACAGGACAAATTAAGTCCCGAGGAACGCGAGTCTGTTGAAAACTGGCTGCGTCGGGTGCCAGATGATCCCGGTGGCTTATTAAGGCGTAAATTCCTGTACCAGTACCAACAACGTCAGCAATACTAATTTCTTAGGAGTAACACCATGTCGACCAAACCTTTTTTTATAAACTCTGTTCGACCAGCACCTGCAGCCCCCGGCATGGCCTTTTTTGCTATGCTGTTAATGGCTCTGCTGTTTGTTTCAGATAACGTACTGGCTGCAACAGTCTCAGCACGTCTGGATCGCAGTACCATTACCCTGGGTGAAACGGCCACCCTGACTATTGATGTCTCAGGTACAGGCAGTATTCAGCCCGATCTCCGTTCCTTAAAAAAGGATTTTGACATTGTCAATACCGGCACCAGCACTCAGATTCAGATCATTAACGGTCATCGCTCCGAGCACAGAGAATTAAATATCAGCCTGCAGGCTCATAAACCCGGACAACTGACCATTCCAGCCATCCATATTGGTAAACAGCAAACACGGCCGCTTAAACTGACTGTTAAAGATATTCCTGCCGTTAGCCAGTCTGCCTATGGAAAATCTGTCTGGATTGAAATGGACTCGCCCATGAAAAAAGACAACCGGGATATTATGGTACAACAGGAAGTACCGGTAACTGTGAAACTGTTTACCTCATTACCCCTTACAGATGTCAGCCTGAGTGCTCCCTCTGCAGAGCATACCATTGTCGAAAAACTCGGTGATGATATACAGTATGACACCCAGCGAAACGGCAAACACTATCAGGTTGTCGAACAGCATTATGTGTTATTCCCTGAACAGGCCGGAGATCTGGTGGTAAAGCCCGTGGTATTACGTGCTCTGACACCGGACGATAGCCAACGTCAAAAACGTTCAGGCACTAATCCCTTCAATAGCGGCTTTGGTGATCCATTTGATGATCCGTTCTTCAAAAATGCTTTTGGCGGCAACTCCCGTATACAGCAAATGCTGCAGCGCAGCCGAATGATGCTGGGCGGCTCACAGGGTAAAACCATTACCCTGCGCAGCAATGGGATACGATTTGACGTTGAGCATATCCCTGAAGAAGCCAGAGGACAGTCATGGCTGCCCGCACGTAAAGTTAGCTTAAGCAGTTCCTGGCAAAAGAATCCGCCAGCTCTGGTTACGGGTGAACCCGCTACCTTAACTATTACAGTAAAAGCCGATGGTTTAACCGGCACTCAGATCCCAACTCTGAAAATTCCGGAAAATGGTACTCACTACAGTGTCTATGCAGAGCCAGCAGAAATGAAAAGCCTGACTGATGGGGAACACGCCATTGGTATCAGTAAACAGACCTTTACCATTATTCCGGAACAGGCAGGAGCTATGAATCTTCCGGAAATAAAACTGCCCTGGTGGAATACCCAGACCAGACAGTTACAGTGGGCCAGATTACCCAGTCTGAAACTTAACGTTAAGCAGGGGATTGCCAGCAACTCCCCCCAGCAACCCCTTACACCGGATAATTCTGGAAATACGCCTTTGCCTGATGAAAGCATCAGTAATACAACGCCATCAGCTGCCATCCAGACTCAGTTAATGCAGTTTATAACTGAAAACAGGGAAATGTTCTGGGGATTTGTCACTATCCTGATTCTGGTGAGTATTGCCTTTTTCCGTTATAGCAAACAGGTTAGCCGTAACACGGCTGTCATTAATGAGCAAAAAACACCCGCCAGAGAACAGCAAAAAATTGATACTCATAAACTAAAACTGATGTTACAGAAGGCCATTACAGCCTGTGAAAATGACAATGCTCAACAGACTGCCAGTGCGCTACTGCAGTGGGCAAAACTGGCCTGGCCGGATCTGTCACCGGTATCCTTAATCGATATTGCCGATAATATTGTGGCGGGTGCTGACAATATTCGTCAGTTACATCAATACCTGTATCAGCCCTCTGATCCGGACAGCCGCTGGCATGATCCACAGCTGGCGGAGTTACTGCACAAAGGATTACAACGTAAAACAGTCCAGACTCAGGGAGATGATATAAATACCTTGCCTCCCCTCTATCCGGCTTAATTCATTGACAGAAAGTCTCCCTCTGTTTTCCCTCTCACTCCAGGAGAGGGAAAACTCATATCCCGCACTATTTTTTCCCCAGCTGTTCCGGCGTAACCACACTGTCAAAATACTTATCTGCCGTTTCAAGAGGCACTATATTACCATTGGAAAACACCAGCGGCAGCTCATAATCGTTCCAGCCTCTTAATCCCGTTTTTAATGAATAAACATGCTTATACGCCATCTGCTGCATGGTATAAGCTGCCAGAATACTGCGATTTCCCGAACGGCAGATTAAAACAATATTTCTATCCCTGGCTTCCACTACTTCCGGTTCGGTTTCTTCATAGCCGTAATCACAGGCGACTTCTAAAATCCCTCTGGGTACATTTAATGATCCCTCAATCTGCATAACCTGATATTCCGATGGACAACGGACATCAACAAACAGAAATTCCTTACCCTGCTCCTGCTGTTCAATCACTTCCCATGGAAATAATTCGTTAACCAGTGGTGCGACTTTAGCAACCATGGTTTTATAAGTTTCTCTGTGCATTATTCTACTCTCACTGCTTTAAGAAATTCTGTTAACAAACCACCGTGACTTTTAAGCCGGTTTATCAGCTTATGTCCGGCACCCTTGATAATAAGCAACTGTGACTCCTGATTATTATTATGAATTCGATAAGCATCGGTTACCGGAATAGTCCTGTCATCTTTTCCATGCACCAGCAAAACAGGCACTGTAATTTTTTTAATGGTATTTTCCGGTGCTATTTCATCAAACTTATGTCCAATTAGCCATTGCACATAAGCCAGAAAGAAATTTGTCATCAGATCGGGCAAGTGGTATTTCTTAAAATAACGACTCATTACCTGCTCAGGATTTGCGAAGGCCGCCAGACTGATAACCGCAGCAATATCGCTTCTTAATGATGCAGCATACAGGGCTGCACCAGCCCCAACCGAATGTCCCAGTAAAATAATTTTACCCTTATAAGCCAGTTTATTACGCGCAAAATCAGCTACCGCCTGAATATCTTCAGTAAATCGGGGCAGGGCAGCATAACTGTCATTATCGCTATTGCCATGACATCTTGCATCAAATAAAATTACATGACAGTCAACCTGATTAAACAACTCAGCAACCGGCAGCATCAACTCCGCATTACTTCCCCAGCCATGCACCATAATCACTAACGGTGTTGAGTGTTCCAGATGATGCGAGAAACGCTCTGTAAGTGCCTGCATCTGATTTTGTGCTGTTATTTTTGCAGGAATAAGCCAGGCAAATAATTGTTTATTTTTCTGAGTACTGATACTTAGTTGCTGATATTTCATCCCTCTGTTTAATGGGGTTTTATGCTCCTGCATACGTGGCGGAATAAAACTGATATGCAGCATAAGTATCATTAAAGCAATAACAACAGGGGGTATTAAAATGATATATAACACGTTTTATCCAGAAGTAATAATTATTGTATTTTATGCAGGATAGAACAGAATCTATGTTTTATCAGTGATAATATCACTGATATTAGTATTATTGTAACTACTCAGTATAATTTAAAGTAACATAGAGTGAATAGCTGCAGGTACTGGATTCACAGGGTTTTGAAAACATGGATGTTTTTGCAATCACTGGGATAAGAACTTTTTACAAAACAAGTTTTGAAAGGTTCTTAACCGATACATCGAATATAAACAGAGAGAGCCTCGATGAGGATTTCATCGAGGAACTTGTTATTGACTGGAAAGAGGGCTTGAATCGTCTATCCAATTGAAACACAATTTTAAATCATATTATTTGCTTTAATTAAGATTATTTGTCAGCAATTAATTTCTCCAGTTCCCTGGAGAGTACTTTAAACTGTTCATATAAGTGACTGACAGGAAGATTTTCCAGCTCTCCTGCACGCCCTTTAATTTCTATTTCCTTAAATGTTTTTGCAATCATACTGGCACCTAGTGCTGCACTGGACGATTTCAGACTATGCGCCAGTTTCCAGAGCGCTTCAGTTTCTCCGTTAGCTATCAGGCTTTCCAGTTCCTGTAGTTTTGAGGGTAGCTGTTGCAGATAGTAGCTGACCATTTTATTAACAATATCCGGCATACCGGGTTGTTGAATACTACGTAATTCCTCTATTACCCGCATATTCAGTACCTGATTTTCTTTCTGCGTTAGCTCTTCTGTCTGCATAACCTGTGTTTGTTCTTCTATTTCGGCCTCTACTTCAGGTGCACAGCTAACAGAAGACAAATGAGGCAGCCATTTATTCAGTATTTCCAGCAGCTCTTCAAGAGACATAGGTTTATTAAGATAATCATTCATTCCCGCCTGCATATAGTCTTTCTGAATATCATCAAATACATTAGCGGTAATAGCAATAATTGGAATTTCAGGCTGATCTCTCTGGCTCTCTATTAAACGAATTTCTCTGGTGGCTGTAATACCGTCCATAACCGGCATACTGATATCCATGAAGATCAGATCAAAATACTGTTTTTTGAATAGATCCAGAGCTTCCTGGCCATTGTTGGCCAGGATTACTTCACAACCAAAATAATTCAGACTACCAATAGCCACTTCCTGATTCACCAGATTATCTTCTGCTAACAGGACTCTGGCATTACAATGTGCATTTTCTAACTGTGTTTTTCCTTCACTGGCATTAAATTTCTGCTGTTCTGCTTCATTGGCTTCTCCCAGCCAGACCGAAAACCAGAACGTTGAGCCGAGCCCCAGTTTGCTCTTTACACCAATAGTACCGCCCATCATTTCACATAATTTTTTGGCAATAGCCAGTCCCAGCCCGGTACCACTATGAAACCAGTGCTGATCATGATGTGCCTGAAAAAAAGCATCAAAGAGATGTACCTGCTTTTCTTCAGAAATCCCGCTGCCGTTATCTTCTACTTCAAAGTACAGCTGAATATTACCTTTTTTTATTTCTTCCAGTCGACAGTTAATCGAAATTCTACCATTTGGAGTAAACTTGATGGCATTGCCTAACAGGTTATACAGGATCTGGTTTAAACGACTGGAATCTCCTATAACAATATCAGGAACATCATCAGCAATATGACTATTATAATTAATACCGGATTCATGAAGCCGTTCTATAAATAAATTACCCAGTTCATCAATAAGCTTATATAAACTAAAGGGCTCAATATGCAAATGGAGCTTGTCAGCCTCAATTTTGGAGAAGTCCAGAATGTCATTAATAATGGTTAATAATGTTTTTCCTGAATTTTTAATGGTTTGAGTATAATGAAGCTGGGTTTTATTCAGCTGAGTCTGCATCAATAAATTAACCATCCCCAGGACACCATTCATGGGCGTTCTGATCTCATGGCTCATAGACGCCAGAAAGTTTGATTTTGCCCGGTTAGCCTGTTCTGCAATCGTGTTTGCTTCCTGTAATTTATCCAGAGTCTGGGCCAGAGTCCTGTCGCGCTGAAATATCTGTTCCAGCATCATATTAAAGCCATCCGTCAATTCACCCAGCTCATCATTATTATATTTTTCTGCTTTAAGCCGATAATCTCCGTTTTCTGTTACCTCCTTAATGGTTGAATTAAGTCGGCTGATAGGTTCCAGGATATAATTCTGCAGCCAGCTGATTAATAAAAAACCCAGGAAAGAAACCACAATCAATGTTAAAACTATAACCATACTCTGCCATTTCAGAGTATTGTGCATTTGTGTCAGGTCACTGTAAATTCTGATTTTACCTAGTTTTCGACCTCTTACTATAATCGTTTGTTCCAGAACAAAATAGTCATCAAGAAAAGCATATTGCTCATTACCAGATTTCTTCTGTGAATCTTTCCAGGGAATATTTTTTGCTTTTTTTATTTTTTTCAGAATTATTAAATGCGGATTCTGCTTGCTCTCATAGCGTGCAAATAACCGACCATCAGGCAGAATGATTTCTGACAGGATATTCTGTTTTTTTTCTGCCAGTGCCTGCAGATTTTCCCTGGCAGAATCTTCATCTTTAAACATAATGGCTGCCTGAGAATTTAAGCCTGTAATTCTGGCCAGTGAAGACACCGAATCAATCAGAATATTTCGATTCATATTATATTGAGTAATAAAAAAAGACAGGGCAGCCAGGCCTACGACTACCAGACTGGTAAACATACTAATAGCAATAATTTTTTGTTTAATGGGTAAATATCGAACTGGATTAAGCAACATTTTACTGTACCTTTGACAGGCGTAATAATTTAGAACTGATATTTAACTGTCCCTGTTTTACATTTTCTAAATCAATTTCAATTACAACATGATTTTTGTCATAGTCCAGGTTAATCATCCCTCCTTTTTTAAGAAAGTCAGGATCCTCGCCAACAGTTAAAATATGTTGTCTGGCTAAAAATTTTAAAGTAGATTCAGTTTGATATTTATCATCCTCCCCAAAAAAAACAATATGACAGCCATGCATTTCCGCATCTGATTTAAGCTCTCTTACAATTAGTTTTCGTTTTTTATAATACTCATCTTTAAGCACTGAGCGTAAATTTTTAAAAACCCGGAGATTACCTGAAACACAATAAGTAATTGGCGAATTTTTATGCTTGAATATCTGACTCGGCCATTCCACATAGTTTACAAAATTAAACAGGAACAACGATTTTAGGGCGTGAATATTTGAACTATAAAGTACATTAGAAAAACACAATAGCATAACCAGACAGTTAATTACTATTAACTGTCTTACACCCGCATACCATCTGATTCTGCTGCTATCAGATGTATTTTTTCGCAGACGACCAGTTAGCCTGATGATAGTGTTCACTTAAATACGTTTATGAGTGACAGAAGTGTCTATACATTAGAATTTCCATACCGCTCTGGCATAAAAGCCTCTGGGTACTTCTGTACTTTCTATCATTCTCAGTTCATCTCTGTATTCTTTTTGACTACTATCAAAAATGTTCTGTCCTACCAGGGATAATGTCAGTTTTTTATTAACCAGCCAGGCCAGGCGAGCATCCAGTGTCCAGTAATCAGGCATATCTCCACTGGCATAAACATCATCTGTATAACGCAGCCAGAGATCGGTCTCCCAGTTAGTGGCGGGATCATAATCGAGCCTTAAACTGAGTTGCTGTTTCGGACTGCTCTTCTCCGCTGCATTAAGGGATACATCAGTACTGCCATTATCCTTTTTCAGATCCATTTCAAGGTAACTATAGGCCATTTGTAAACGTGTTTTTTCTGTCCATCGCCAGTCTACTGCTATTTCAGTCCCCCAGGAGTGGCCCTTACCATTATTATCAAAATAGTAAAGTTGCTCCAGATAGGCCGGTAAGTGAGCGTAATTTAACTGTCTGGCTTCAATAGTACGTAAGTCTGAATAATCGTTATAAAAACCACTAATATCAAATGAAAATTGATCCGCCACATGAAAACGATAACCCACTTCGTAGGCAATTAATGATTCCGATTTCTGCTTTGGATTGCCAATACCTGTGATTAGAACCGGAACAGGCAGAGTGGGAGGATTTGCCGGCACATATTCCTGATGCCCCAACAGGGATGTTTCTGCTCGCGATGGGGTTCTGGATGCTTTTGAAACAGCCATCCATAATGCATGTTTATCCTTTGGTTGCCATAGTAAGCGTGCTGATGGCTGAATTTCTGTATTGGTATATTCATTATCTTCAAATTTGCTGCCAATGGTAAAAATCCAGCGTTCATTTATCTGTATTTCATCCTGAATAAAAGCATTGTAGTTTTCCTGGGTTTCTTTTTCAGGAATATAGTTAAGATAATTGGGAACGCCATTGATATCATCTTTATTTCTACGATAACCCACTCCCATTGTTAACTTGTGCTGACCCATTGGGGCAAAATGATATTGAAAGTCCAGGTCAATGGTATGCCGCTTATCATCAGTTTCATCTCTTTTTTGATAATCGTAATAGATCTGCAATATAGTCTGATCAGCATTATCCAGGCTGTGTTTCCAGCGTGCCAGAATATTCCCCCCCTGATCATCCAGGGTTTGCGGGTACTGTTTCTGTCCCAGCAGCGGATCAGGATACAGGGTCGTTTCTGATGCCCGGTTCTTATAGACATCCCCCTGTACGGTAAAGTCATCATCCGCAGTCAGCAGGCCATCAACCCTGAATCCCATCCGGCGGCTTTTCCAGTCGTCATTAGCCTTATTGGTACGGGTGTCAGAAAATTTATTGTTTTTTCTAAATTTGGCATAAACCCGGTAATCGATATCGTTATTTATGGCTCCGCCGTGACGCAAACCTATTCTTGCCGCCTTGGGATCTCCGGCACTGACACTTAACAGGTTACCCTGTGTGTCCTCAGCTGAACGAGTAATTATATTAATAACACCATTTACCGCATTGGACCCCCAAACGGATGCGCCGGGTCCACGAATGACTTCAATACGCTCTACATCTTCCAGCAGAGTATCCTGAGCATTCCAGTAAACCCCGGAAAACTGAGGCGAATATACCGCTCGTCCATCCATTAAAACCAGTAGTTTATTTGCAAAACGGCCATTAAATCCCCTGGAACTGACTGCCCAGTGACTACCATCTATCTGCGCTACATTTATACCGGGCACCATCCTCAGTAATTCCGGTATATCTGTAGCTGAGGAACGGCGAATGTCTTCACTAGTGATAACAAACACGGCAGCCGCTGTTTTTTCAATGGATTGAGGTGTTCTTGAGGCAATAGAGACTTCCATATTGGCCAGCTGTTCAAGACTCATGGCTTTTAGCTCTTTAATATCATCTGCCTGAACACTGCTACTTATTATTAGTAAACAACATTGAGCGGCACTTATAACAAGCTGCTGTTTATAGCGATTAAACATAGTAAAACTTTTTAAGGCCATAACTTAAACTCCATACAATTTTATTTTCTGTCATTTCAGGATGAAACATTTAACACTCTTTAAAATATGCAAATATTATGATTTTTTAATATTTAGAACAACGAAAAAAAACCATCCTGCTAATGCATTTGCTCTCTAATATCGGTATTAATGTGATCATCATATTTATTTTTTATTTCGATAATTCTGGCTGATATTTCAATAAATTTTTTTACCATTTCAGGATCAAAAAGCGTTCCGGCACCCTCTTCAATCATTTTGAACGCTCTGTCAACCGACCATGCCTGTTTATAAGGGCGTACTGTTGTCAGGGCATCAAACACATCGGTAATAGCACAGATACGCCCAAACACAGGAATTTTCTCTCCTGCAAGGCCATTGGGATAGCCGCTGCCATCCCAGCGTTCATGGTGAGTTAAAGCAATAATGTGAGCCGCTTCCATAACTGGGGAGTGATTTTTCGACAGCAGTTCTGCACCAATAATGGTGTGTTTCTGCATCTCCTGATATTCTGCCTGGGTCAAACGACCGGGCTTTAACAAAATAGCGTCCGCAATGCCTATTTTACCCAGATCATGCATGGGAGAGGCTTCAAGGATCAGGCTGCACATTTCTTCACTAAGACCCATGGCTTTACTCAGCTCAAAAGAGTAATGACTCATACGGATTAAATGGCTGCCTGTTTCCATATCTTTATATTCGGCTGCTTTAGTGAGCCTCTGAATAATTTCAAACTGACTATTGACCAGCTCCTGCTCACGCATCGCCAGGGTTTGTGCTATATTGGCTGTGCGTAATAAATAATTGACCTTATGCCCCAGCAGGGTCCAGTTAACTGGCTTGGTTAAAAAATCCGTAGCACCATCACGATAGGCCTGATTAATGGAATCCACATTATCCAGTGCTGTTAACATAAGTATGGGTATATGTTTACCAGCAGCTGAAGTCCGGATCCTTCGGCAGGTCTCAAAACCATCCATTTCCGGCATAATAACGTCCAGAATCACCAGGTCAGGTTTGCTTTGCTGGTATAATTCCAAAGCCTGACTGCCGTTTTCGGCTTCTTCAACCAGAAAACCAGCCCCTTCTAAAGCAGCAGACATGGGTAAACGCTGCATATAATCATCATCTGCAATCAGTACCAGCGGTTTCTGGGTTTTGTGAAAATGTTTACGATTATTTTTCTGCTGCGATCCTTTCAGATGCTGTAAGGGATCGTCAATTTCATAGGTTTTGACACAGTTTCTACCTGCCGCTTTAGCACGATAAAGAACAATATCCGCTCGTTTTAGTAAATTATCAGCACTGTCACCTGCCTGGCATTCAACTACAGCAAAGCTGCAGGTAATATGCCCAACCGTATGATATTCTGTTTGTTCTATTTGCTGGCGTAAATGCTCCGCAGTAAGACGACCTTCATCCAGAGAACAGTTATTGAGCAGGACAACAAATTCTTCACCACCCCAACGAGCAAAAAAATCTCTTTTTCTAATGTGTTTACTAACCGTTCTGACCATTTCCTGCAAAACAACATCGCCCACATCATGCCCATAATCATCATTGACACTTTTGAAATGGTCAATATCAAAAAAAATCAGAACAAACTCTTCTCCCTGTAACCTGAAACGATCAATATAACGTTCAATAACCTGCTCAAACATGGCCCGGTTAGCAATGCCCGTCAATAAGTCCGTCGTTGCGGATTGTTCCAGACGCATGTTTTCATCAACCAGGCGGGTAATATTGGTCAGTGAGAAAATATAATAGTCTGAATCTTTCCTGTGATTCATGGATACCATAAATGAAGATCGGGCAATATCGGTATCCTGTTCACCTGCGGCCGGCCTGAAGCGCAAAATATGCTGAGAGTCACTATTATCCAGAAAATACTGCAGAAACATCTGCCGCGACTGGATAATATTATCGTGCTCATCAATTGCCTGAATATAATCTAACAGGCAAAAATCAGAATAGTCCCCCGCTTCTGTGGGCTGGTAACCAAGAAAGTCAAGCATACTCTGATTAATATATTCAACCCCGTTTGCAGATAAAATTAACATTAAACTCGGATTTGAGTCTGTCAGTACCTGAAAGTTATCAGCCCCCTGTTTTAATTTTTTACAGATCTGTATTTTATGTGCAACACGATAGAAGCTTTCCAGTATCTGATTGATATCAAAGGGTTTAACAATATAACCGTCAATACCTGCTGTAATGACGTTTAATAAAGCCTGAGGCTCAGAAAATGTCCCACTGAGTAAAACTGACTGCACAGGATTGAGTTCTTTTATCACTTCAAGCAGATGCAAAATAACAGATTCAGAAAGCTGGCTACCAATAATCACCAGTTCAGGCAGATTGTGCTGATAAACAGACAGACTTTCATCAGGCGTGCTGATAATTACTTCATCAACATATTGTTGAATAAGATCTAGAAATTCTTCACCATTCTGAAAGTTATTTCCAATAAACAAAACTTTTATATTTTTTAACATGGTGTAATTTTCAAACTATTTCTGACTTATTCAAGTAATCACTTAAAAAACAACATAATGTAACAATCTATTATGCACCTGGCACCCCCAAAGTTGGGTGTATTAGGGTTTGTACCTATTTCAACAAGTATAGTCCAGTTTTACAGATAATACAGTTGATTTCTATATTAACTTGTTGTTTTTATAGTAAATGTAGTATTATTCTGTCACCTGTTTTAAACTACCGCTGCCTGTATATCCTTCATCTCATGTAGGTGCTGTTTAAAAAAACAGTCATAATAATATGCCTGTTGTTAACGAAGACCTTCTGCTATGACTTTAGCCCCAACCCCCTCTCTTTTAGATAATTTATACTGGATAACCCTGCTGGCGGTTATTGTGTCTTCTGCATCCGCCGTACTAAAAGCCGGTTTTAAACAGTTTGATTTATTTGGGGTTATCATTATTGCCATTACAACCGGACTCGGTGGTGGTTCTCTGCGTGATATGCTGCTGGATCGGGCGGTATTCTGGATCAATGATCAGTCTTTTTTTATTGCTTCACTGGCCAGTGCTATTGTTATTTTTATTGCTGCCCGGCTGATCCGAGTGTCTCCCAAATTCTTTTTAGTTGCCGATGCGGCCGGCCTGGCCACTTTTGCCATAGCCGGCACCCTGGTATCCCTGATGTTTGGAGTATCCCCCCTGATTGCCAGTTTTATGGGGGTTATGACCGGAACCATGGGGGGTATTTTTCGGGATGTTTTATGTAATGAAACCCCGGTGGTTTTTTTAAGCCCTCTATATGCTACTGTCTCCTGGGTTGGTTCTCTGTTTTTTATAGGGCTGTTGTCTTTCACACAGGATATTACTCTGGCAGCCCTGATTGCCGGATTTAGCATATTTATCGGACGGCTTGTGGCTCTTTATTACAATATCAGCCTGCCCCGTTTTCGCTTTAAATCATAAATATTATCAGCCTGGACAATCTGATTACCTTATAGCTTTCCTGCTGTTTTAACTGTCCTGTCCTTTATTGTCAGAAATACCCTACACAGGCAAATAAGCAGCACTTCTATATTTATTGCATTTCTATGTTTTCTGGTTTGTATGAGTTATATTAGGTTCAGTTTCAAGCTATATATGACTTAAACGGGGGATTATCTGGACACTCAGGCAATGAAGTGTTTTTAATAATCAGAAAAAAGGAGTAAAATCAATGGCAAAACTATCAGATATTGAAGGAATAGGCGAAGCCTATTCAGGTAAACTTGAAGCAGCCGGTATCAGTTCTCTGGAAAATTTACTAAGCTCTGCCTGTGAAAAAAAGGGACGCAAAGAATTAGCTGAAAAAACGGGGATCAGTGAAAAACTAATTTTAAACTGGGTTAATCGTGCTGACCTCAGCAGAGTAAAAGGTATCAGTACCCAGTATGCTGATCTTCTGGAGGCTGCAGGGGTGGATACCATACCTGAACTGGCCCAGAGAAATGCCGAAAATCTGACCGCAAAAATGGCTGAAGTTAATGAAGCCAAAAACCTGGTGCGCAAACTACCCACCGCTTCCCAGGTGGCAGACTGGATTGCACAGGCCAAGGAATTGCCCAGAGTCATTAACCATTAATAAAGAATCATTGTAACTATTCAGTATAAATTAAAGCAACATAGAGTGAATGGCTGCAGGTACTGGATTTACAGGGTTTTGAAAAGTTCTAAACCGATACATGGAGGTACTTGAGCGCCCCTGGAAATTCAGTACCTGCAGACAGTCACGATCAGGTATACTGAATAATTACGAGTCATCAATCACTTAATTTTGCCAAAAATGACCTGAACACATTTTATCTGCTGTTGTTCAGGTCATTTTAATTTTTATAGCTGTCCTGAATATCCCAAATATCATTTTTTTATAACAATTATATATTGCTATAGAATTACCTATACAGTTCACCCATAATAATCACACTCCTCACTGATTATTAATGGATACATACATGTCTGTAAAAAAACTACTGGTGTTAATAATTATCGCTCTGGGCTTTGCCGCCTTTTATGCCTTTGACTTATCCCAGTACCTTAGTTTTACTTATCTTAAAGCCAACCAGCTGCGCTTTATTGACTATTACCAGGCCAATCCCCTACTGGTAATCGGCAGTTTTTTTGTGCTGTATGTTATCTCTACGGCCCTGTCTATTCCCGGCGCCACGCTGCTAACCTTATTGGGCGGGGCTGTGTTCGGTTTTGCTGCAGGCCTGCTTATTATTTCCTTTGCCAGTACTATCGGTGCGACACTGGCCTTTCTGGTTTCCCGTTTTTTACTGCGCGATACTCTGGAAGCCCGTTTTGGCGAACAGTTAAAAAAAATCAATGCCGGTATTGAAAAAGAAGGCGCTTTTTATCTTTTTACCCTGCGTCTGGTACCGCTGTTTCCTTTTTTTATTATTAATCTGCTGATGGGTTTAACCCGAATAAAAACCTGGACCTATTACTGGGTCAGCCAGCTAGGTATGCTGCTCGGTACTATGGTTTATGTCAATGCAGGCACTCAGTTGGGACAACTGGAATCGCCATCAGGCATTTTATCCCCGGAGCTGCTCCTGTCCTTTAGTTTATTAGGCATCTTTCCTCTGGTTGCCAGGAAAATGATTGCACTGATAAAGGCGAATAAAGTTTACCAGGGCTTTAAGAAACCGGCCAGGTTTGATCGTAATATGATTGTTATCGGTGCCGGTGCCGCCGGCCTGGTTAGCGCTTATATTGCTTCTGCAGTAAAGGCCAGGGTGACTCTGATAGAAAAGCATAAAATGGGCGGCGACTGCCTTAATACCGGCTGTGTGCCTTCCAAGGCCCTGATCCGTTCTGCCCGGCTGATGTCACAGATACAACGGGCTAATGAATTTGGTATTCAGTCTGATCCACCCACCATCAACTTTAAAAAAGTAATGCAGCGGGTTAAACGGGTGATTAAAGACATTGAGCCCCATGATTCCATAGAACGTTATACTCAACTGGGCGTGGAATGTCTGCAGGGCGAGGCTAAAATTATCTCCCCTTTTGAAGTTGAGGTGAACGGCCAGGTGCTCAGCACAAAAAATATTGTGATTGCCACTGGTGCACACCCACTGGTACCTGAGATAGAAGGGCTAGAGCAGGTGGATTATCTAACCTCCGATACCCTCTGGGAGCTGCAGGAATTACCCCGACGCCTGCTGGTTCTGGGCGGAGGCCCTATTGGCTGTGAGCTGGCCCAGAGTTTTGCCCGGCTGGGCAGTCAGGTCATACAGGTTGAGCGCAACAACCGTTTAATGAAACGCGAAGATCCGGAAGTATCCGATATTATTCACCAGCGTTTCCAACAGGAAGGTATTCATCTATGTCTGAAACATCAGGCGAAAACCTTTATCAGAAAGGGTGCACAGCAAATTCTGCAATGTACGGATGCACAGAATCAGCTCATAGAAATTGAATTTGATAAGGTGCTTATTGCCCTGGGCCGTAAAGCCAATACCTCCGGTTTTGGCATGGAAAATCTGGATATCCCCCTCAGCAAAAGCGGTACCATTGAAGTCAATAAGTACCTGCAGACTAAATACCCCAATATTTATGCCTGCGGTGATGTCGCCGGCCCGTATCAGTTTACCCATACCGCCGCTCACCAGGCCTGGTATGCTTCTGTTAACGGCCTGTTCCGGCATTTTAAAAGTTTTAAGGTGGATTATTCTGTTATTCCCTGGGCCACTTTTACCGATCCTGAAGTGGCCCGGGTGGGTCTCAATGAACAGGAAGCACAGCAGCAGAATATTAACTATGAAATCAGCCGCTTTGAGCTGAATGATCTGGATCGGGCCATTGCCGATGGTGAAACAGAGGGGTTTATTAAAGTATTAACAGTACCCGGCAAGGACAGAATTCTGGGTGTTACCATTGTGGGTGAACATGCCGGCGATCTTATTGCCGAATATGTCAGTGCCATGAAAAACGGCATTGGCCTGAATAAAATTCTCGCCACCATCCATATTTACCCGACTATGGCAGAAGCCAATAAATACGTGGCCGGCCAATGGAAACAGGCGCACAAACCGGAAAAAATTCTGGCCTGGCTGGAAAAATTCCATCAGTGGCGCAGAAGTTAATCAGCAGCAGAAAATAAGGATTGGCTCATAAATGCTGTGATTTCATCGGCATTAAGCGCTTTACTATATAAAAAACCCTGGCCATGTGTACAGCCTTCATTTATAAGAAAGTTTCGCTGTGCCTCTGTTTCTACCCCTTCTGCAATAATGTTAAACATCATACTTTGCCCTAAGGCAATAATAGCGACATCATTTTCATCATCAGGCAGTTCATTTACAAAACTGCGATCAATTTTTAATTTATTAATCGGCAGCTGTTTAAGATAGGACAGTGAGGAATAGCCCGTACCAAAATCATCAATTGCCAGGGATACACCAGCTTCCCTTAACGATAATAACTGTTTAATAGATAAACGGGCCTGTTCCATAATAAAGGTTTCTGTAATTTCCAGTTCCAGATACTCCGGCGGCAAACCGGTTTCCTGTAAAATACTCAATACCACTTCAGCCAGATCGCCCTGATGTATTTGTGGTCCTGCAATATTGACGGATATGCGGCCGAATTCCACACCCTGATCCAGCCATAACCGGGCCTGACTGCAGGCTTTACGCAACACCCATTCTCCCAACGGTACCATGAGATTAGCTTCCTCAGCCAGGGGTATAAACTGCCCTGGTGAAATTAATCCAAATTCAGGGTGCTGCCAGCGAACGAGTGCTTCAAGTCCTGTTATCTGAGCACTGTTTAACACGACCTGAGGCTGATAATGCAGGCATAATTGCTCCTGCTCAATGGCTTTTCTAAGCTGCCCACCCAACAGCATATGTTCAAAAGCATGCTCATTCAGCTCCTGAGTGTAAAACTGGCAGGTATTTCTCCCCATGTCCTTGGCACGGTACATGGCCGAATCCGCATTTCGCAGCAACTTTTCCACACTGTCTCCGTCCTGGGGAAACAGGCTGATCCCGATGCTGGTGCCTACAAACAGTTCATAGCCCTGAATATTAAACGGGGCATCCAGTGACTTTCTGACTTTTTCTGCCAGAACAATAGCTTTTTCACTATCATCTAACTCCTCTGCCAGAATAACAAATTCATCACCGCCCAGACGGGATACGGTATCTTCATTTCTTATAATATTTTTAAAACGCAGGGCTACTTCACAGAGTAATTTATCACCAATAGTATGACCAAGACTGTCATTAATGTATTTGAATCGATCCAGATCCATAAACAGTACGGCTAACAGATAATTATTACGCCTGGCCCTCTCTATAGCATGCTCCAGTCGGGCACTGAATAATAAACGGTTAGGTAAGGTAGTCAATGGATCATGGTGGGCCAGAAATTCCAGCCTGGACTGCGACTGTTTAAGCCGGGAGATATCAGAAAATACACAGATATAATTTATCGGCTTCCCCCTATCATCTTCTACCCGGCTGATGGTCAGCCATTCATAATAAGTTTCACCGTTTTTACGCTGATTTTTAATTTCTCCCTGCCAGCCACCTCGTTCTTCCAGAGCCGACCACAGTTCACGATAATAGTTTTCCTCATGGTGTTCTGCTTTTAACACCTCTGGTTTATCACCAATAACTTCTTCTTTTGTATAACCCGTAATATTGGTAAAGGCCGGATTGACGGTAATAATATTAAAGTCCAGATCCGTGATCATAATACCCTCAATGGTATTTTCGAATACGGCCTGTGACTGCAGCAGCTTTTCCTGCACCTTGCGGGCACGGGACAGATCACGAATCGTCATTAAAATGCCGCAGGCTCTGTCATCCTGATTTCGAATAATACGGCAGATAACCTCTATAGGAACACCGGCCGGATTATCCGGATGTTCAGGTTCCATGGTAATGACTGCATCACGTAATTCTTCCTGTGCCTGACACACCGGACAGGGTACTTCCTCACCTTCAGGGTGAATGATTTCAGTAATATGACGTCCAATAACCTCCGCTTCACCCGCATGAGCCAGCTTATAAAAAGCCTGGTTAGCACGAACCACACGCCGTTTTAGATCCAGCAGATAAATTGGCTCATCATAAAAATCCATGGCATAATTCCATTCCTGCCTGCCCTGCTCTATCTGCAACGCTTCAGATTGTTCATTTGAAGTATGTTGTACAAACAGACACAGATATTCCTCATTCCCGGCAGTAAAAAACTGAACCTTAACGATAACGGGAACCTGGAGTTTTTTACGCTTTTGATAAACTCGTTCTAACTCTTTTGAATTCAGTAATTTGTATTGCTGCCAGACGTAAGAGCTATCTCTGTTTTCCAGCAACGGATCAATATTCTCCAGCGTCATCTCAAGCAGTTCTTCACGGGAATAGCCCAGTAATTTGCAGGCTTTATTATTGACATCAACTACTTGAGCATTAGCAGCAATAAGCAGTACAGCACTGGAACAGTTTTCCAGAATAAAATGAGGTAAAACACCTGCCTGCGGCATGCGGGTATATTCCTGTTGTCTTGATAAAAAAGGATACCTGTCCGTTTTTTAGAAACTTTATTATTTTCCGGATACAGGTTGAAATTACTGCAATAAATCTGATCTATAAATTTTAAGCATAGAAAACTCATTACAAATTTTCAATCTACTGAGCTATTTTTTAATAATCTTACTGTGGATTATATCCTGCCATTCAATACCTATTGTAATGCAAAGCCCATATCAACAGGCATAAAAAAAGGAAGTGGGTTTTAACCGCACTTCCTTTTTTCTGTTAGCACGGTTTTTAAACCGTGCCTGTACTTTTATCCGTTTTTACTGATGCCGGTTTCCGGCTTAGTTCTGACGGGGTACATAGGAAACCCAGCGGGCTCCATCAACAATTCTTTCAATATGATGGGTATCGGTAACAGTTACGGTTTTGTCACCATTAACTATTACACTTACAATACCTTCATCGTCATTAGTAATTCTGGTGCCGTCTTCCAAATCACAACCCCAAACCTGAATCGAACGTTTTTTACCTTTTCTAGCCATTTTCTTTATTCCTAAATTTCTTTAATTATTTATGCTCAAGCATTCTTGAAACTAAATTTATGCTCAAGATTATTCTTGAGTAAAATACTTGGTTATTATAATAGGCATTTTATTGATCTATGTCAACAATTTATTTAATTTATTCGAGTTTTAAAAATTGGACATATTGACAATTTAGGAAATAATTTTATCTGACACGCCAGAAATCCGTGTATAATGAGCAGTAATTCCTGCTTTGATCTATAACCTATAAAAATATAGACATTAGTAGTTACTGCTATGCTGGAAAATACTCTAGAAGTGGCCGTTGATAGTAAAATGAATAAACCAGTATACCCGTAATGCACACCTTAAAACTCTTAGCTGCCGGCCTTGCTCTGACCGTTCTGAGTGCCTGTACCGTGCTGGGCCCGGATTATCAGGAGCCGGATGTTAACTGGCTGAAACAGTGGCAACCTGCAGCTTCTGCCGATAAAGCAGCCGATCAGGCGCTGGATACCGACTTCTGGTGGATAATTTTCAATGATCCGGTACTTAATGACTTAATTGCCACCGCCAGAAAAGAAAACCCTTCTATAAAAATTGCCGGTCTGCGGATCTTTGAAAGCCGGGCTTTATTGAGTATTGCCCAGAGCACGCTGTATCCGCAATTACAGCAGGTAAACGGTTCAGCCACTTATATCAATACTGACAATCACGGCGGCAAAGCCCTTAAACGCAACCAGAATTTTATTGATTACGGAGCCGGATTTTCACTCGGCTGGGAGCTGGATTTCTGGGGCCGTTTTCAACGCGGTATTGAATCAGCGGATGCGGCCTTCTTTGCTTCTATAACCAATCAGCAGGACATTCAGGTACTGATAGCAGCCCAGGTGGCACAGGCCTATTTTGCCTACCGCATAGCCCAGGGCCGGATTGCCATTGCCCATGAAAATACCCGCATCCAGAAACGCAGCTATGAAATTACTGAAAACCGTTTTAAAAGCGGAGAAGGCTCAGAGCTTGACCTGCAGCAGGCCAAAACTCAGTATCTGGCCACCCTGGCCACGATTCCCAATCTGGAAATTGCTCTGAACAAAAACCTGAATGCTCTAGCCGTATTGCTCGGTAAACCACCGGGCAGTCTGGATCTGCCCAAAGAATACATTAAAGGCTACCGGCTGCCCTATGTTGCGCCGGAAACGTTTAACCCCATCCCGGCCAGCCTGTTAACCCGCCGTCCCGATATCCGTACTGCTGCATGGCAGGTGGCGGCTCAGTCAGCCCAGATTGGCGTGGCTGAAGCCGACCTCTATCCCAGTATTACTCTGTTCGGCACTCTGGGCTGGTCAACCAATACTCTGGGCAGTACACCGGAAACCACGCTGTTCAGCTTTGGACCGGGCTTTACCTGGAATGTTTTCAATTATGATCGTATTGAAAATAATGTCCGCATTCAGGATGCCCGGCTGCAGCAGCTCATTGAACAATACCAGAACAAGGTTCTGCAGGCGGCTCAGGAAGTGGATAATGCCAGCTACAGCCTGCTTAAAACCGATGAACAGCAGAAAATTCTGGATCAAAGCGTAGCGGCCTCCAGGCGGGCCCTGGCCATCGCCAATATCCGTTACCGGGAAGGCTATGCCGATTTCCAGCGGGTACTGGATGCCCAGCGCGCCATGTTTGCCCAGACTGAACGGCAGTGGCTGAATCAGGGCAGTTATGTCTCCGGAATTATTACCCTTTATAAGGCACTGGGCGGCGGCTGGTCAGCTACGCCTGTTAATGAGCTGATCCCTGAAGAAACAAGAAAGACCATGCAGGAACGCAGTGACTGGGGTGACTTACTGACCAGCCCTATTTATGAGCAGAATATACCCGTGCATAATCCTGCTGAAACCAGACAAAGTGAAACCCAATGAGTGATCCAAAAAACAATAACAGGCCTGATGCCAATACCGAAAGCCAGAACCCTCAAACTGCAGAAACCAGTAATAGCGAAGCTGCCGCACAGGCCGGCAGTGCCGCTGAAACTGAGCCGGCACAGAAGAGTGTAAAAAAAGGCCTTGTTATTATTCTGGCCGCGATTATCCTCAGCCTGCTGTGGTACCTGCTGGCGGATCGCTATACTCCTTATACTCAGCAGGCCCGGATTAACGGCTATGTTATCGGCATCAGTTCGGAAGTATCCGGAACCGTCACCAAAGTGATGGTAAAAAACAACCAGGCAGTTAAAAAGGGGCAGCCTCTGTTTCAGCTGGATCGTACCCAGTATGAAATTGCCCTGAACAAGGCCAGGTCCGACCTGGAAAAGGTACTCAGCCAGATAGAAGCTAATACAGCCGGGGTGCTGTCTGCCCAGTCCAGTCTTCTGGCGGCTAAAGCAAATGCTAAAAAAGTCCGTCAGGATGTCGAGCGGCTGGAAAAACTGTATAAGGAAGATCCCGGAGCGATTTCAGTACGACGGCTGGAATCCTCCCGTGCCAATTATGAACAGGCCGTAGCTAAAGTGGCTCAGGCTGAAGCCGAAGTAGTTCGCGCCATTGAAAACCGCGGTGCTGAAGGTCTTAATAATGCCCAGTTAAAAAGTGCCCAGAGTGCCGTCGATCAGGCTCAGCTCAATCTCAGACGCACCCTGATTAAAGCCCCCCTGGACGGCAGAATTACCGATTTACGCACCGATGCGGGTCAGTTTGCCTCGGCCGGTAAACCCGTTATGACACTGATCTCCATTCACGATATCTGGATAGATGCCGAGTTTACTGAAAACAACCTGGGACATATGAAAGTTGATGATCCTGTTGAGCTGGCACTGGATGTCCTGCCCGGCAAAGTCTTTACCGGTAAGGTGCGCAGTATCGGCCTGGGTGTGGCCACCAGTCAGCCGCCGCCGCCCGGAACTTTACCCACTATCAATAACAACCGCGACTGGCTGCGCCAGGCCCAGCGTTTTCCGGTGGTTATCCAGTTTGACCGCAAACATATTGATGAACTGCGTCCGCACATCCGCATAGGCGGTCAGGCCGAGGTCATGGTTTATACCAGAGACAGCAGTATTTTAAATGTTCTGGGCAAAGCCTTTATCCGTTTTATGAGCTGGCTCTCTTATGCTTACTAATAAGCTGACTCTTGCTCACCTGGGCACGGTATTCTTAAAAGCTCCGGCCTTAACGGCATAAGGCGTAATACTATGCATATTCAGGCCAGACGTGTATTTCGACTTGCCCTGGTGCCGGCACTGACACTGGCAGCGGCTTATGCTCTGGCGGTTCCATTGCCCTTTATCGCGCCCCTGTTTGCCTTTATTCTCAGTTCCATTCCCGGCCCGCCCTTACCGGCACCTAAACTTATCGGCCTGATCATTATGGTCATAATGACCACCGGCCTGGGGATAGTACTGATCCCGCTACTACTTAATTATCAGGTAACCGCCGTTTTACTGGTGGCCGTTGGGCTGTATCTCAGTACCTATCTGACCGTTAACCTCAATAAAAACCTGCCCGGTGTCTTTATGGCCATGGGGCTGACCCTGGTTTCTGCCGCCGGAACTCTCAGTGATACTCTGGCAACTACAGTTATACAAAGCCTGATTTTCGGTATTATTATTGCCACATTGTGCCAGACGCTGGTGTATCCTTTCTTTCCCGAAGATCCCCTGCCGCCTCAGACCGCCCCGCCAAAGGAGCAGGCCAAAAATGCCGAACAGTCTAACTGGATCGCCATTCGCAGTACCCTGATTGTGCTGCCGGCCTATCTGCTGGTACTCATCAATCCCGCCATGTATATGCCTATTATGATGAAGTCTATTATGCTCAGTCAGCAGAGTTCCACTATGGATGCGAAACATGCCGCACGGGAAATGATCGGCTCCACCTTTTTAGGCGGTGTATTTGCCATACTGCTCTGGCTGGGGCTGGGGATCTGGCCGACCCTGTGGATGTTTTTCTGGTGGATGTTATTGATCAGCCTGTATTTTTCGAGCAAAATCTATCAGCTGGTTAAAACCCGTTTAAGTGCTTCGTTCTGGATGAATACTGCCATTACTATGTTAATTCTCATTGGCCCGGCTGTGGAAGATACGGACAGCGGTAAAGATGTTTATACCGCCTTTTTTATTCGTCTAAGCCTGTTTGTACTGGTCACCCTGTATGCCCTGGCGGCTATTAATATTCTCGAATATTTAAAAACTCATAAAAGGAAGTCATCATATGCTGACTAATTTATTACTCGGCTTTTCTACCATGCTGTTATGTCTGTTTCTGCAGATTTATCTGCTGGTGGCAACCATCGGTTACTATATGCGTCACCGCTTTGGCGTTAAGCAGACCGGAATGCTGGCTCATCTGCTGACCTTCAGTATTGTCATGATTATGCTGCTGGTAGGCAATATGGCACAGATTTCCCTATGGGCCTTTTTATTTATGTATCTGGATGAATTTAATATTTTTCACACCGCGTTTTACCATTCCATGGTCAATTTCGGCTCACTGGGCTACGGTGATATTGTAATGTCAGAAAAACACCGCCTGCTGGGTGCCTTTGAGGCCATTAACGGGGTGTTAATGATTGGTATCTCTACGGCTGCATTATCCACCCCGTTTAAGGATCTGTTAAAAGCCAGGATTACTATTGAGGATTAGAGTAATAACTCACAAGTAAATTCCGGAGGACTTTTATCAGTTTCATTGTTATTTTGATATCACTATGCCCTGATAATTCCAAAATGGTGCGTATATCGTAATTTTCCCACGCAAATGACTGGCAATAAAATGCCTGTAAATATGAGAAGAAGCTATTTTGGATTAGCCGAATAGTGCAAATCAATTAATATCATGAAAAAAACCTACGGCAAAAACCCCAATAAAAGCGAAGTCACTTTGTACAAATATATTGCTCTGGCTTTGGTAGTCTCCTAGAAATAAGAATTAAATTAAAATTTTTACTAGGGGCTGTTGATCTTTTGTGTACAAAATTTAACCATTCCACATAGGAAGCCACACCATACAACAGCCTAATGCTAATGTGCTGGCATAATTTCTTTCCAGTTTATCATAGCG
>Ga0256831_1000059_pt1 | contig 52349 bp, 53 predicted proteins | sample 132544metaG_FD_189087 | JGI IMG/M metagenome (GOLD analysis project Ga0256831, IMG submission 189087) | Hydrothermal vent microbial communities from Lau Basin, Pacific Ocean - 132-544 | ecosystem: Environmental > Aquatic > Marine > Hydrothermal vents | place: Pacific Ocean: Lau Basin | collected...
TCTCAGGACGACCCATTCTGGCCCCAATCCAGCTTATTCCCCTATCGCGGAGCTTTATCCTGTTGTTCTCGTTGATAATGTCGATGACCGTGAAGAAAGGTTTGGCCTTGAACTCCCACTCGAGGTTGCCGAGGGGCGTTAAGAGCGCGGCACTCCATGGGTAATCGATTACGATTACCTTCCTCCTGTCTTCCGTCCGTTCAAGCCGGTGCGGAAGTCCGAGGAGCTCAAGGTAGCGCTTTATGGTTTTGTCGTTGTCGAGTATTACCCTTCTCGCGAACTTTAGCTTCCTGAACTCGTCCCACTCGATTTGAGCGTTCACCAAAGCCCTCTGGAGTTCCTCAACTTCCCCCGGGGTGAGGGTGTTCCAGTAGAGGGTGTAGTATGGATGGAGTGGAATGTCCAGAACCTTTGAGAGGTGAATTGCCATTTCAACGCTCGGCTTCACCCGAAGCGGGTCGCGGAGGAGGTTTTCAAGGAAGTCCGGGTCAATCTCAAGGTAATCAGCGGCCTCCTCAACGGCCTCACGGGGATTGTCTGAGAAAGGCTTCAGCTCGACCTCGTACAGTTCTTCAATTGCTTTAACAAGCTCCTGAACCCACCACTCCTCAACGTAGTTCGCCGGAAGAAGCGTCTGGTTGTTCTCCACGAAGTCGCCAAAGTTAACCAGAGCGTCCCCAACGTAAAGAATCTCCTCGACCTCGTTCCTGACCTTTAAAGCCGTCTCGTAGTCGTCGACCCTAATCACCGAGCCGTCCTTGAGCTTGACTATCGGCCCCTCGACGGTGGTCGCTGGAGTCACGATACAGCCCTTTCCGGGCCTCTCCGTCTTCATCTGGGTTCCAATCGCTATGAACTCGTCGAGGATTATCATCGTGGCAGGGTTGACGCTCCACGTGGCGAAACCGCTAACGCGGGAACGGCCGTACCTCAGCCTGAAACCGCCGTTTGTGGAAGGCTCGGCAAAGAGGGGCCTGCCGCCGATTATCTCCTTGGTGTACTTCTTGTTCGGGGCGATGTTGGCCCTAAACCTCTCGTAGAGCTCGTAGTAGAAGCCCTTCTCGACCTTCTCGGTCACTTCCTCAGTAATTCCCGAATCTTCAGCCTTGGATTCACTCGATTTGGAATCTTCCGTGCCCTTGCCTTTCTCCTTGGCCTCGACGAACTCCTTTATCCAGTCCCAGCCCTCTATCCCCATTTTGTCTATGTATTTAACCAGCTTCTTGGCCTTCTGAAGAACACCTTCCGCAAGAACGAGGATGGCTCCACCGCGAAGGTGGTTGGTCTCAACGCCGGGAACGTTCCTGTGGCTCACCTCAACCTTATCAGTCTCTTCACCAGTTATCTCGATGGGGATGTTCTTCATGGCCAGCCTTACTTCATCGGGTTCAGGATGATACTGCAATCTCGTGACGGCCCTGTGGTAGAGGTCAACCTCCTCAACCATTCTCTCTATGTGCTCCTCGCTCGGCTTGAAGCGGTCGAGACCGAGCTTCTTCCTCACGTAGTCGCCAACGAGGACGCTCAACGCTTGGGCCGTTCCGCCCGAGCTCCTTATCGGACCGGCGTAGTAGAGCGCGAGGTACTCGCTGTTGTCGGCCCAGGTGTTGCGCTTGATTTTAACGTCGGCTATTCCTTCCAGAGGAGCTGAGACTATTCCCTCGGTGAGTATCGCGAGGGCTGTTCTCACGGCCTGTTCCGCGTACTTCTCCTTGCTCCCCAGGTCACCGAACTTGCCCTCAATGATTTCATCAACGACCTTGAGGGCCGCGAGCTCTTTACCGTATTCCTTAACCAGAGCCCTAATCCTCTCGGCAACGCCCTTGGGCCCAACAAGGCTCTCAACACGCCCGGCCATGTCGGTAGCTTGGGGGACCTCAACGTCCAGACTCGGGTCCTTACCCTGCTCACGGGCCTTTCTCGCTATCTCATAGGCCCTGTCAATCTCGCGCTGGAGGGATTCGAAGTAGGCCTTCATCTCGGAGGAGTAGAGTTCCATGTTTGCTCACCCTCCGGAATGAGCCCGGATAAGCCTCCCGGTTATCTCTTTTCCTTTCTCCTCGCCAAATTCCTTAAACAATTCAAGAAGTTCATTGTATGTCCCATATCCACCGATAAAATCCCAAAATTCAGAACCGATTAAAACCTCGTTCTGAATGTCGAAATACATGCTTGTGAAACTCCAACGATATCGGGATTTCTCTTCTCCAAATGGGTTATATGGCATTCCGTAATAGGTTTTTGAACTGGGATACGTTGCGAGAAGATACAAAAACTTCTCCTTGGTTCGTCTTGTTTGATCTTTGTTGGGCTTTGGTGACTTAATTTCAATGAAATAATGGGTTTTTCCATCGTAGAGATAAAGATCAACAACGATTTTCTTAGTGGATGAATCCTGAGGCTTTGGGATATCTACCGGGTACGGCTTCACCCGCCCGGTAACAACGTCTTCAAGGAACCTGTCAACGAAACTTTCCACGTTCAGGGAAGCTGTTGCTTCAAAAGCTGAATTTCTCTTTACAACTTCCCACTTACCACTATCTTCTGCGATAATCTTGGCTATATACTCAAAAACACCCTGCCCGAGTGAAGTTGAAAATGATCTGAAAAAACTTTGAATGCGGAGAAGTTCCTTGGGGATCAAAGCCATATGGAACGGCTTATAATTTCCTTTCTCGGGGTCGAAGAGCGCTTTTTCAAGAACTTCGTCCTTGATAACTTGGGGGTCATATTTGTTGATAAGTCCCTGCATAAACCCTTCAAGGTAAGTCCAGATTTTTTCTTTAGTGACTTCCTTCATGATATCACTTCCTTAGGAATATCAAATACTCAAACCTAAGCCTTGCAAATCCTCCTAGGATTGCCCTTTCAAGGGCAAAGACTTCAGAACAACCGAGTTCAATACCCCAGTTAAGTATCTTGTCTTTAAAGTTCGTGCGTATTCCGTTAATGCTTATATCACCCAAGACTATGACTGCCCATCCGCCGGGTTTCAGAACCCGGATCATCTCCCCAACACTGCGCTTTAAATCCCTCTCATACAACACAAGTTTTTCTTTCCCCTTGCCCCTTAAACCTATCATCTGGTCCCTCAGAGCACTGATATCTATTCCAAAGTACTTCAAAAGGTGTTCATCATTCTTAATATAGTCCAATGCAATGCTATAGGGAGGTGAAGTCACTATTGCTTTAACACTTTCATCCGGATAGGGAAGATTGAGTGTCGAACCGATTGTGATATCATAATCACCAAGCTCTATATCGAGCTTCTGTCTCACATTATAAGTACCCTCAATTGTTTTAAGATATTCCTGAAGATTCTCATGGAAGAACTCCTGAAGGGACTTTTCTTTTCGGGTCCCTTTTAGATAAGTATAGTCAGAAAGTGCGTGAAGGTATACTAGCATTAGAAAGTTACGCCACTCAAAGGGGAGTTCGTGAAGTGAGGATCTGGGAAAATACGAATCCCATAGCAGTTCAAGGAGTTCCCTTGCATTAAGATGCTCTTCAACCGTTGGTTTTATTGAATTAGGTTGAACTTTGAGGTTCTTAAAATATTTAAAGGCCTCGTTCACTAAAGTGGGGGTTAACACATTGGAGAGCTCTGGGTACAAAATGCCCAAAGAGTCAAGTTTTATCTGGGAGATTATAGCAAGGGCCGGGTTTATTTCGACGCCTTTACCCGGGAGACCCAAGAGGGAGCTTTCTATAAGGGTAGTTCCAGAGCCGAGGTATGGATCAAGAACCACATCCGAATTCCTAGCGTTTGCAAAGTTTATGAGTGCCTTAACCATCTGCCCATGAAACTTGCCTTTATACGGATAAAACCAATGAGTCATGTATTGATTCGTATGCCCAATTTGGCCCTTTCCCTTCACAGAACTTATGTAATAGTGCCAACTTTTCTTACCGAAAACTTCTTCAAAGTATGCTGTCCTCTTAATGAACTCGTCAAGATCGCTAGAGAAGTTCAAAAATTCCATCTTAGCAAGTTGAAGTTCATATAATTGTTTTGCATCCTCAAATAGTTTCATCTCATTTGAAGTATATTCTCCTTCGGTTATCCACACCAAGATGTCTACCAAAGCTTGTGTATTTTTCATCCGCATAACCCCCCTAAGGTCTTTCCAAAGGAGTTTAAATCTTTTAGCTCTTTTAGCATTAAACACCCTCGCAGAACTGCTCAAAGCTTACAACCGCCCTCAAACGGGCCGTTTCAACGTCTATTATGGGAACCCGCGCAGGGGTAGGAACGATGTTCACCATCTTCTGGAACTCGGTCTGGGCCTGCCAGGTTCCGCTGTTTATGACGAAGACGCCGTTGTAAATCTTGTACTGCATAACGTGGACGTGACCGGCCTGGAAGAGGTCGGGAACGGACTCTATGACGAGGGTATCCTCCGGGTCGGGAGCTATGGGAACCTTGTTGCCGAAGGTCGGCGCGAGGTGCCTAAGCCTGAGGAGGTCGACCATTGCCTCGGCCGGCCTGTGGTGACTCCTCTTGGGTATGAAGTCAACCACGTCCTCGATTCCCCTTCCGTGGGCAATGAGAAACTCCCTGCCGTGGAGGTTTATCACAGCTGGATTGCTTATTATGACGGCGTTCTTGAGCTTGTATATCGGCCTTGCGTACTCCTCGTAAAAGCCCGGCTGTGGAAGGGCCGTCCTCGCGGCATCGTGGTTGCCTGGACCGATGAACATTGTTATATGCTCGGGAACGTTGCGGAGGAGGTTGGCTAAGGCCTCATACTGGTCGAAGATGTCCGGGATTTCCAGCTCGTTGTACTGGCCGGGGTAAATGCCTACACCATCAACCACGTCACCGCCGAGTATCATGTACTTAATCCTGCTCACGAGCTCTTCCTCGGCCCTGCTGTTGACCTCGCCGTTGAGCCACTCAAGGAACTTCTCAAAGGCCTTCTCGCAGAACTTGTTTGAACCGACGTGGATGTCGCTCAGCAGAACGGCGTAGACCTTCTCCTCGAGGGGCGGTTTTTCACGCCTGAACTTGGGAACGTCCGGGAGGAAAACGCGGTTGGCGAAGAAAATACCCCTGCCGGGCTGACCGCGGAATGCAACGACCGAATCGGGCATTATCGCGTTGTAAGCGTCTAAAGAGCCCTCCTTGTCCTTTCCGAGGAAGACCTTGATTCTGCCAGTGGAGTCTTCGACCTCGAACATAAAGCCCTTGGCCGTTTCCCTCTTGCTGTTAACAAGGCCGATTATCGTAACCTCGTCGTCCCTGACGTAGCTCAGCTTCGCGATGTCTATGACCGTCCCGATTTCGGGGTTCTCGCGAAAGATTCTGCGCATCTTCTTGAGCCTCGATTTGAAATAGCTCGAGTAGGCCTGGATTATTATCTCGCCCTCCTTGCTCGCGGCGTTCTTCACCCTGGGAGCCTCGAACTTCACGTTCTTGACGTCAAAGGTTACCTCCCACTCGTCGGGGATTTCCTTTGCACGGTAGTGGAAGCCCTCCCTGGGTTTTATCACGACGTTCTCGTAGGTCGAATAGCTCTTCTCGCCCTCAACGTCCTCTCCAACGTAAGCTATCGGAACACCGTAGTCGCCGTAAACTATTTTCGGCTTCACACCGTTCCCATTTTCGTAGTACTCCTCGCTATCAAGATAGCCGTTTCCGTAGCCATTCTCACCTTCCAGTGGAAGGCATTCCCCAGAGGGGTTTTCTAATACCGACCCCGATAGCTCCATGACATCGTTTTCGGGACTCTCGGGTTCAGAGGTTCCAGTGGAAATAAAACTCTCCTCCCCTGAAACATCCTCACTGGAAGCTTCTTTATCAACAAAAAGGCCATCAGACTGCTCCAAATCCACGCCAGTTCCAGTGGAAATAGAGGTCTCGTCGGAAGATTCGGAAAGCTCATCGCTATTTTCCGTAGAAACAGGAACTGGGGACTCGAACTCAGACACATCTCCAGTGGAAATAGAACTCGATTCTTCACCGGATTCTACTGTCTCAAAAGGCTCCGGTTCAGATGGCTTTTCTGTAAAAACGGGCTCAGAAACGGATGTTTCAGGAGTTTCACCGATTTCTCTAGAGATTTCACTGAGAGAGCCTTCCAAAGGCCCTTCCGTTTCGAGCCCATCGGAGACCTGCCCAACTGGTTCTCCAGTGGAAACAATGCCCTTCTCCACGAGAAACTCCTCAGCGAGTGAGGAGTCAACAACGAAGGTTCCCCTGGCCTTGGCAAACTTAATCAGCTCGGCAAGGGTGAAGTCCTTCTTGTAGTGGGGTTCGAGGAGGTAGTAGGCCGATGGCGTTATCAGATACTTGTTCTTGATTAAATCCTCGATTAACATCAGAACAACCTCCTCTGCCGGGAGAGGGTCAGCGTGAGGAGGCTCCTAACCTGTTCATCGTGGCGGTATATGTTCTTCACCATGTAGGGGGTAACGTTCAGCCGTATCTCCTTTGTCCTCCCGTAACGTCCCTTGCTGACGACCTTAGCGTTGATGATTCCAAGCATGTCGAGTTCGTTAATCAAATCGCTCACGCGCCTCTGAGTGAGGGGCTCCACGTCGAGGTGGTCGCAGAGGGATTTGTAAACGGAATAAACATCGCCCGTGTTCGCCGGCAACTCGCCGTTCTCGTCGAGCATAACTATTGCATAGAGGAGGACCTTCGAGTGGAGCGGAAGGGTCTTTATGACCTCCTCCATCGTGTCCTGCTCTATCTTTTCCTGCGCCTTCCAGACGTGTCTTTCAGTTACCTTGCTTGCCCCCTCGCGCTCCGCTATTTCACCGGCAACGCGGAGCAAATCCAAAGCGCGCCTCGCGTCACCGTGTTCCCTGGCCGCTAAGGCCGCACAGAGCGGGACGACGGCGTCATCGAGGACACCCTCATAGAAGGCCTCCTTGGCACGTTGCATTAGAATGTCCCTGAGCTGGTTGGCATCGTAGGGCGGAAAAACAACCTCCTCCTCGCTCAAACTCGAGAGAACACGGGCGTCTAGATATTCCTTGAACTTGAGGTCGTTTGAGATACCGACTATGCTCACCTTCGCCCTCGACAGCTCCGTGTTTATCCTCGTCAGGGAGTAGAGGATGTCGTCGCCACTCTTCTTAATGAGCTTGTCAATCTCGTCCAGAACGATTATAACAAAGCGCTCCTTCGCATCTATGACCTCTTTCAGCTTGGCGTAGACTTCATCGGTGGGCCAGCCGACGAGGGGAACCTCCACACCGCTTTCCGCCTTGAAGTGGTTCACTATTCTTGCAAGAACGCGGTAGTGGGTGTCGACTATCTCACAGTTGATGTAGATAACCTCAACTGGAATGTTGTACTTCTTCGATATCTTCTTGAGCTCCTCGGTAACGAATTTTACAGTCACGGTTTTACCCGTGCCGGTTTTACCGTAAACAAAAACGTTGGAGGGCGTTTCCCCCCTGAGAACTGGAACGAGGATATGAGCGAGTTCGTCAATCTGCTCGTGCCTGTGAGGGAGTTCCTTTGGAGTATAGCTGTGCCTGAGCACTTCCTTGTTCTTGAATATCTTCTTGGCGTGAAGGTACTTCTCGAATATCGAGGTCAGGTAGTCGTCACTGCCCATGGCTCCCATCTCCACAGGAAATCATACACCCCTCAGGGATTACCGCCGAGAGAGACGCTATAGGCGTAATGAAATGACATTCAATATGAGGATAATTTGAATATTTTTCAACATTTGCCCGGATTTTGGGAGCTTCTCCCAGATTTCCACCGGAAGCACAGGATACAGTGGAAAGCATAGCAACTGCGGAGTTCGGGTTTATATGCCTTGTTGAACAGGAAGATGTAAAAAGACAGCCAACGCATCGGAGGGTTGGTCTCAGAAATAACCCCTCTCGTCTTCCTCTGGAAGGACTTCTGACAACAGAGCCAGGGCCTCCTTTCTCGGCATTCCCACCTTGGAGACGAGAAACTCCAGGAGTTCCTCCCTGCTGGCGCCTTTTCTGAGCCTCTCGTAGACCATGGCAAGCACGCGCTCCCTGAGGAGGTTCTCAAACTCACTCTCAAGCCCCAGGGCAGAGACGGCCGAAAGAAGGCCGAACAGAAGGGCTGAGAGGGCGTCGTTAAACTCCTTCTTCCCCAGCGTCGAGGAATCAAGGTCCACTGCTAGGTAAACGTCGTCGTTCATACCCATGAGGATGAATTTCATCAGGTTTATCTCAGCGTTCAGCTTCAGGAGGGCATGGTAGACCTTGAGCTTCTCGTCCTTCGTCATCGAGAAGGTCTCAAGCCCCATGGGAGCGAGCAAACGGATGAAACCGTCACCAAAGGAAACCAGCAGGGTGAATGGCATCCTCGGATGTTCGGCCATGTAAAGGTTGGGCTCGAGTTGCTTGACGGTCCAGGGCAGGTCAACGATGTCGTTCGCATCGTCGTTGCCGGAGCGCAACCACTCGAGAACCTTCTCCAGGACTTCCATTGGAACCACCAGCTGAAATAGGGCGGTGACAAATTAAGGGTTTGCCCCTCCATAGGAAACGAGAAAGTTAAATGCACACGAATGTACACAAGATTTTGTATTTGGAAACTAGAAAGAAATTAGGTCTACCTATTTCCACTGAAAGGGAAATGAACATAAATGGACAGCCAACAAAGGACACTAGTGCGCTTTAAAGTGCAGAATAGTTAAACAATACCAGTTGCAATTTAATAAAAGTTAAACAGAGCATATCCCCCCCAGAGTTTTGTTTCCAGTGGAACAGGGTTCTGATGGCTTCCCATCATAAGACCGACTCAAAGTTGATAAAAGGCTCCCATTCTTTATATCAGCGCCGGTTTTTATATCTTTTGATGAACAAACGATTAAAATGAGAAGATAAAACAGGATAATTCTGAACGACTTAATAAGAACTAGCCAAATACAATGAACAATTCAACAGCTACGTACTTAAACAACTCACCTGAATTCTCATTACCTTTATCTACTCTCTCAAAACCGTCCATTTTCCGAAAGTGGGTTCCAGTGGAAATGAAACTCTGGGGGGTCTTTTCGATGCTCATCGAAAAAGACCTTTGTTTCCACTGGAAAAACTGTCGCCTGTAGTATCTTTAAGAACACCAATGGATGGTTCCGTCTTGGGAGCATCTTTTTAAGGTTCGAGTGGAAATGAAACCCATGCTCCCGGTGCCAGTGGTGAGACGGCTTTTGCGCATGAAGGTTAAGGTGAGCCGTAACCGGCTGATGCAGATAGCCGTTTCAGTGCTTGGACTCGCTTTGGTGTTCGCGGTGGCGTTTTCCTATTTTGAGAACGTGGATTTCTTCACGGCCTTCTACTGGGCGGTAATAACGATGGCGACGATTGGCTACGGCGACGTTACTCCCAGGACTGAAGCCGGAAGGATAGTTGCGATGATTGCCGCCGTTGCTGGAATATCAACGTTTACCGCCCTTGTTTCCCTCCTCGCTGAGAACTTCATCTCTTCTTCTCTCAGGAGGATGATGGGTATGCACCGTGTTAAGTACTCCAACCATTACCTCGTAATCGGACGGGGGAGTAGCGTTTCAACGTGCGTAAACGAGCTCTTCGGTGCAATCGAGCGCGGTGAACTGAAGCTTGCCCCAATAGTCGTGGTCTTTCCAGATGAAGAGGAACGCAAGCGGGTAGAGCTTCCAGAGGAAGTGGAAGTTTTAATCGGCGACCCCACGAGCAGGGAAACCCTTGAGAGGGCCCGGGTTGATAGGGCCTCCCACGTAATCCTGGCCCTTGAGGACGACTCCAAGGCCGTTTTCGTCACCTTGATGGTTAAGAGAATGTCAAAGGCCAAGGTTTTCGTTGAGGTTCTGAGTGAGGACAGCGTCGAGCTCCTGAGGGGAGCGGGGGCCGATAGGGTTGTGGTGAGCAGGAGCCTCGCCGGAAGGCTCTTGGCCAGTTCGATTTTTGAGCCTGAAGTTGTTGACGTCATCGACGACATAACCAGCTCGGTAAGGGGCTACGATGTTGCGGTTATGGACGGAAACGCCTTCTGGGGCAGACCTTATATAGAGGCCCTCCGTGAGCTCAAGGAAAGGGAGAACGTTTTCCTCCTTGGTTACTACCACAACCGGCCAGTCCTCAACCCTCCCCTTGAGGAGCCGATCCCTCGCGGGGCGAAACTGATAGTTCTGAGAGGCTCTGTTTCCACTGGAAAACTTTGATAAAAACGCCCATTGCAGGTAGTTTTCTTTTTTCTGGGCTTTTCAGTAAAATTGGGGCCATTATAAAGTTTGTTTTTCGAAACGGGCGAAAGCCTTAAAAGATTGGTCGTTGAGATGGGGTGGGCAAAAAGTATATTAACCCCACAGTTTTACTCCCGACAAAGGTATTTAGGTGAGTCTTATGGCCAAGAAGAAGGTTGAAGAGGTTAAGGAGCTTGAGGAGTTCGAGGAGCTTGAAATAGCCGGAAGCTCACATTCATCACCAAAGAAGAAGGAGAAAGAAATCAGAACCCTTGAGGATTTGCCCGGCGTCGGCCCTGCCACCGCTGAAAAGCTCCGCGAGGCCGGTTACGACACCATCGAGGCCATAGCAGTTGCTTCCCCCCTCGAGCTCAAGGAGATAGCGGGGATAAGTGAAGGCGCCGCGCTCAAGATAATACAAGCTGCTAGGGAAGCGGCCAACATCGGAACCTTCATGCGCGCAGATGAGTACATGGAGAAGAGAAGGACAATAGGCAGGATTTCCACTGGAAGCAAAAGCCTCGACAAGCTCCTCGGCGGTGGAATCGAAACGCAGGCCATAACCGAGGTCTTCGGTGAGTTCGGCAGTGGAAAGACGCAGCTGGCCCATACCCTCGCAGTTATGGTCCAAAAGCCCCCCGAGGAGGGCGGTCTTGGCGGTTCCGTCATATGGATCGACACCGAGAACACCTTCAGGCCCGAGAGAATAAAGCAGATAGCCGAGGCTCGCGGTGTAGACCCCGATGAAGCCCTCAAGAACATCTACGTTGCCCGGGCATTTAACAGCAACCATCAGATGCTCCTCGTCGAGAAGGCGGAGGAAATAATTAAGGAGAAGGCCTCAACGGACAGGCCCGTTAAGTTGCTCGTCGTTGATTCCCTCATGGCCCACTTCAGGAGCGAGTACGTCGGAAGGGGTAGCCTTGCGGAGAGACAGCAGAAGCTGGCCAAGCACCTCTCAGATTTACACCGCCTCGCCGACCTCTACGACATAGCGGTCTTCGTCACCAATCAGGTTCAGGCGAAGCCAGATGCCTTCTTCGGCGACCCGACGAGGCCCGTTGGAGGTCACATTTTGGCACACAGTGCGACGCTCAGGATTTACCTCAGGAAGGGCAAGGCAGGAAAGAGGGTTGCTAGGCTGATAGACAGCCCGCACCTTCCCGAGGGAGAGGCCGTCTTCAGGATAACCGAGAGGGGCGTTGAGGACTGAAGTTTTCCTCTGATTTTCAGCCTTTCTTTTTAGGAGTTTTATGTGGCCCGGGCTTTCGCTATCGGGTAAGCTTTTTGATTCTATCAATCTTAAACACTCTCTTCGGCTTTCTGGGGTTTATCTCTCGCGTAGGATTGGGAGGAAAATTCTCGCTGTTGTTTTGCTTTCACTTGCGGTGGCCATGCTCTTTGTCATCTGGAGCATTTTTAAGGTCAAATTTCTGAGTCTCTAAGGGGGAAGGGATGAAATCTGGAAAAAGGCTTGTGCTGGAAGCTGTAACGGCTCCCTTGATAATGTGGGTTTTTATGTGGGTTCTGTTCTACATTCGTCCTCCTCACGATATTAGTCGGGAGAATTTCAATACCTCTTGGCTGATGATTACTGCGGTTTCTATTTGATAACTCTGTTTATTGTTGCCCTCTTTGTTGGAAGACTTCTGAGAAAAGCGGGATACAGGTTTAGGTTCAGAGAGCTACCGAGGGTTTTGGAGGAAGCCGACCCAAAAATCATCGGTGACTCAACGAGGGATATCTTTAACATTGTGGCAATGTGGGGTGTTTTCAGCACCGCGGTCCTTGGATTTGGAATTGAAAAGGGAGTGGTTTATTTCCTCAACCTGGCTGTGCAATGCGTGATGATTTGCATCCCCGTGTTTTTATCGGTGGCCGTTCTGTTTATCGACTTTCCCCTTTTCCTCTACGCCCGTTTTGTCGGGAAGGAATCCTCGCCGGGTTCCAGGGTGATACTCCTCGGTTCGCTGGTTTCCCTGTCTTCCTTGCTCGCACTGGGCTTGGTTGCAAATTATTTTGATGTTCGTGTCGAGGTAATACGTCCCCTTCTGAACTTCTACGGCCAGCGAACAGCGTATAGGTGCTTCCTGTTGCTCTCAGGGCTGAATGTCATTTACAGTCTCGTTGGAATGTTTCTCTACCCCAAGAACAGGAAACTGGGTTTTCTGCTCCTCCTGCCGATTATTGTGTTCATCGCCCGCACCCTGCTCGTGGTATTCCTCCGGATTCTCCGTTGACTTTTTATATCTCTCCCGACAATCCACACCCCATGCCCAAAGTCGAGTTTAAAACCAACCCCTCTCCAGAGGAAATAAAGCTCCTCCTCGACTCGGCCATCTCCTCCGAGGGCATGCTCACAATCTTTGCCCGCTGTAAAGTTCACTACGAGGGCCGGGCGAAGAGTGAGCTCGGTTCGGGTGACAGAGTAATAATTGTCAAGCCAGACGGTTCATTCCTGATTCACCAGAGCAGGAAGAGGGAGCCGGTAAACTGGCAACCGCCCGGAAGTGTTGTCCGCCTCGAGCTGAAGGAAAAGCCCGTTCTGGTCTCGGTCAGGAGAAAGCCGAGGGAAACCCTTGAGGTCGAGCTTGAGGAGGTCTACCTAATCACGGTCTTCCACGCCGAGGACTACGAGGAGCTGGCTTTGACTGGAAGCGAGGCGGAGATGGCGGAGTTAATCTTTGAAAACCCGGAGGCTATCGAGCCCGGTTTTAGGCCACTCTACCGGGAGAAACCCATAAAGCACGGCATCGTCGATGTCCTCGGCGTTGATAAGGAAGGAAACATCGTAGTTCTGGAGCTTAAGCGCAGGAGGGCAGATTTACACGCGGTGAGTCAGCTCAAGCGCTACGTTGAGACACTTAAGGAGGAGCATGAAAACGTCCGGGGAATCCTCGTCGCACCTTCTCTAACATCTGGAGCCAAAAAGCTCCTGGAAAAAGAGGGGCTGGAGTTCAGAAAGCTGGAACCCCCGAAAAGGGACAAAAGGTCCAGGGGAAAACAGCTCAGACTCTTTTAGCCCATGCTCATCTCGTGGGGGAAGAGCTCCCTTACTCTGGCAACAAGGATTCCGTCCCTTCTCTCGACCTCGACAACCCTGCCGAGACCTATGAGCTTTACCCTTGCCCTGCAGACTGTCATTTCCCTCTCATCGCTTTCCTCCCAGGGAATTCTCGTGTCTATCTCCTTGGCCTCAAGCAGTTCAGCGAGCAGACCTTCGGTTCCGGCTGAAACGTCCTCGAATGGGTCGTATGTCAGGAAGACCTTGAGGGCCTCGTTGAGGGCCTCTTCAATGGCCAGAACGTTCCTCGCGCTTCTAAGTTCTATCGTTCTGTAGGGGTTCCTGAGAAGTTCATCCAGAACGCGTCTCGCTATTCCCGAGAGGATTACTGCCTCCATGCTCTCACCTCACAGGTAGATGCTCTCGTACTGCTTCATCTCCTTCTTTCTCGCCTGTTCCATCTGCTCGTGCATCTTCCTGAGCTGTTCCTCTATCATCTCTGCCTCCTTGATGAGCGGTTCCGTTGAAACGTCTATGGGCGTTAGCTTCTTCAGGACCTCTATGACGTTGGCGGCCGCCCTTGGGTCCGGTCTGTCGCCGAAGGTCTCCCCGAGCAGAACGTATGCGTTAAGGCCCTTCTTTCCGGCCTCCCAGAGGAGCTTCCCGCTCATTCCCATAATCGAGCCGTACTGGAGTATCTTCGCTCCCGCCTCCTCAAGTTCCTTGTTGAGCTCTTCCCTCGCTCCAACACCCCAGACTTCCATCTTCTCCTTGAAGAACCCTATGCCTATGCCCCCTATGGAGATGACCTTCTGGGCGTTCATGTCGCTGAGATAACCCGCGAGTTCCTTCGCTATCTCGTTGACGAGCGTCGGGGGAACGTAGATGTCAGCGACAGCGACTATTATGTTGTCCTTACCGTAGAAGCGGAGCGGTGGATTGGGCTTTCCTTCGAGGACTATGCTCATCGGCGGTAGGAAGGGGCTTTCAACGTAGCCTATCATCTCCATTCCGAGCTCTTTGGCCAGGAAGTTACCGACTATGTGGCCGACCAGTCCTATTCCGGGGTAACCTTCGATGAGTATAGGGTTCTTTATCTCCGGCAGGATGAGCTTTACCGGCTTTTCCATGCCCTCACCTCCGGGAGTATTTAGTTCCCGAAGGTTATTAAAGTTTCCGCCCTTTATTTCCACTGGAACGGCAACCCTTATATGAGTGGAGCAAGCAGTTAACATGGTGATGACCATGCCAAGGATAGGCATCATAGGCGGTTCCGGGGTTTATGGCGTCTTCGAGCCGAAGGAGACCGTTAAGGTTCACACACCGTACGGCAGGCCGTCCGCTCCAGTGGAAATAGGCGAAATTGGCGGTGTAGAGGTGGCCTTTATACCGAGACACGGCAAGCACCACGAGTTTCCACCGCATGAGGTCCCCTACAGGGCGAACATCTGGGCGTTGAAGGAGCTCGGTGTCGAGAGGGTTATAGGGGTTACCGCCGTCGGCTCACTCCGCGAGGAATACAAGCCGGGCGACATCGTCATAACTGACCAGTTCATAGACTTCACCAAGAAGAGGGAATACACCTTCTACAACGGTCCTAAGGTGGCCCACGTCTCGATGGCCGACCCGTTCTGCCCGGAGATGAGGAAAATCTTCTACGAGACCGCCAAGGAGCTCGGCTTTCCGGTTCACGAAAAGGGCACCTACGTCTGCATTGAAGGCCCGCGCTTTTCTACAAGGGCGGAGAGCTTCATGTTCAGGCAGTACGCCCACATAATAGGCATGACGCTCGTTCCAGAGGTTAACCTCGCTCGCGAGCTTGGAATGTGCTACGTTAACATCGCAACGGTTACAGACTACGACGTCTGGGCCGAGAAGCCTGTTGATGCTCAGGAAGTGCTCAGGGTCATGGCCGAGAACAACTACAAGGTTCAGGAGCTCCTCAAAAAGGCAATCCCGAGAATTCCGGAGGAGCGGAAGTGTGGCTGTGCTGATGTACTTAAGACTATGTTCGTGTGAGCTTTTCTGGCTTCTCCCTTCTTGGTTTTAATCGGTGAAACCTTTTTAACCCTTCCAGTAAACACACCCCTTTAAAAGGGGGTGGCTGGAGTGAGCATTCTCATAAGGAACGGTTACGTCATCTACGGCGAGAACCTGGAGGTCGTTAAGGCCGACGTTCTAATTGAGGGAAACAGAATCGTCGAGGTCAAGAAGGGCATCAACGAGTCCGCCGAGACTGTCATAGATGCAACGGGTAAGGTCGTTTCCCCGGGCTTCGTGAACCTTCACACGCATTCCCCAATGGGCCTCTTCCGCGGTTTGGCCGACGATTTGCCCCTCATGGAGTGGCTGGAAAAGCACATCTGGCCGAGGGAGGCCAAGCTAACAAGGGAGCACATAAAGGCCGGCGCTTACCTTGGTGCGCTTGAAATGATTAAGACTGGGACGACGACTTTCCTCGACATGTACTTCCAGATGGATGCCGTCGCTGAGGCCGTCCTCGATTCTGGCCTAAGGGGCTACCTAAGCTACGGCATGATAGACCTTGGCGACCCCGATAGAACGGAGAAAGAACTGAAGGAAGCGCTCAGGGAGATGGAGGCAATAGAAGGCCTCAACTCGGAAAGAATTCACTTCGTTTTCGGACCCCATGCCCCGTACACCTGCTCGATAGCCCTTCTGAAGGAGGTCAGAAAGCTCGCGGATGAGCACAGTAAACTGATAACCATACACGTGAGCGAGACGATGGCCGAGCTCGGCAAGATTCAGGAGCGCTACGGCAAAAGTCCGGTCGTTCTGCTCGACGAGATAGGCTTCTTTGGAAGCGACGTGATAATAGCCCACGGCGTCTGGCTGGACAGCAGGGACGTGCAGATACTCGCGAGGAACGGCGTTACAGTTGCTCACAACCCGGGAAGCAACATGAAGTTAGCGAGCGGTGTCATGCCCCTTCAAAAGCTCCTTAATGCTGGAGTTAACGTCGGTCTGGGAACCGACGGGAGCGCCAGCAACAACAACCTCGACATGGTTGAGGAGATGAAGCTCGCCGCTTTACTCCACAAGGTTCACAACCTTGATCCCACGGTGGCGGATTCTAGGACAGTCTTCAGAATGGCCACTCTCAACGGTGCCAGAGCGCTCCGCCTCAACGCCGGCGTTATAAAGCCCGGCTATCTGGCCGATGTGGTCGTCTTCGACTTCAACAAACCCCACCTGAGGCCCATTAACGACATCGTGAGTCACATCGTTTACTCGGCCAACGGCAACGACGTAGAGACGACGATAGTTGACGGAAAGGTTTTAATGCTCGACCGCGAAGTTCTTACGCTGGACGAGGAGAAAATACTAAGCAAGGCGGAGGAGGTGGCGCGTGAACTATCTTGACCTTGTATTCGGCGTTGCGCTTCTCATCTCCTACGTTATTCTCTTCTACAACCACCACCTTACGGGCCGGAAGGCGCTTCTCTATTATTCACTTGCATGGCTGAGCCTGTCCGTTCCGGTATTCTCATCTGACAGAGCAGTTCATATCGTGGGCCTGGCCTTTTTCTCGGCCTTCCTATGGGCGGGTAACATTGAGGCAATCAGGGAGCTCACTCTGGATAACGAAACAGCTCGAAGCTTAGTTTATCTCTCAATAGTCCCTGTTCTGTTTGTGTTCTTAACGTATCCTGAGCACGGGACGTACGCTTATCTCCTCATTGGTCTTTGGATTGTGTTGTCAGGGGTTTTTCTAGGTTTCTATGGGCAGAGAAGATTCTTAGTAATGTCTGTTCTTCAGGGCGTTTTTGGGAGTATTGTTTTTCTTGCTCTGTTCGTTAACTCTCAAAATATCAGGTATGTTCATGCTTTTGTTGGTGTTTCTCTAGCCTTTGAGTCAGTTAGGGTCTTTATGAGAAGTTCTTTTGTGGGTGATTTCTCGATAGGTTCTCTTGAGGATTCAAACCTCGATGAAAAGCCCGGTCTTTTCCTCGTTTCTTCTCTTCCGGAGAACGTCCTCCCATCGGCCCTCGTCTTCTCAAGAACCCCCCGTGATTCCCCTAACTGGTTCTGGATAACAAACATTCGCGATGAGCGGGCAATTTCGCCGACAAACCTCCCAAAAATCCTTGACATGGCGGTTAAGTTTATGAAAGAGGCAAAAAGCGCGGGGAAAAAGCCAATCGTTGTCATTGATGGCCTCGACTACCTCGTCCTTGAGAACGGCCTTCCCAGCGTTTTGAAGTTCCTCTCTTCTCTGAGGGACTATTCCCTGATGAACGATGCAACGGTTTTTATCGTTGGGAGCGATGAGTTCCTCTCTGAGCGCGAAAGGACGCTCCTGAAGAACATCATCGGTGAGGGCAATGCTTGAGGTCGTTAGGGGAGACATAACCCGCTTTCCTGCGGAGGCTATAGTGAACGCGGCAAACCGCTATCTTGAGCACGGCGGCGGCGTTGCCTACGCGATAGCAAAAGCGGCCGCCGGAAACGTTGCCGAGTACATTCGAATAAGCAAGAAAGCCATGAGGGAACAGCTCGGAAAGAACTTCATCGAGCACGGCGAGGTTGTGGTTACTCCCCCGATGAGGCTCGAAAAGTACGGAATCAAATACGTTATCCACACGGTTGGCCCCTACTGTGGCGGACTCTGGGACGAAGACAAACGGGAGAAACTGAAAAGGGCAATCCTTGGCGCTCTGAGAAAGGCGGAGGAGCTTGGGGTTAAAAGCATAGCCTTCCCGGCTATAAGTGCCGGCATCTACGGCTGTCCGCTTGACGAGGTAGTGAGGACGTTTAAAGAGGTCGTTGAGGAGTTTTCAAAGGAAGCAAGGAGCGTCGAGAGAGTTTATTTGGTGCTCTACTCTGAGGACTCATACAGGGAGGCCCTTAAAGTTCTCGGGAGATAGACTCATGGAGGAGTTGAGCTATTACCTCCGGCTTATCCTGTCTGTAAGGCTCTTTCTCAGGCTCTTTTCCTTTTCGTATCCCCTCTATTTGGTTGTTATGTACAACTTTCCCGTCTTTGAGGCTGTGTCCATGAAGCTCTGGATTGGCTACATTGCTTTTATGGCCCTCTTGGAGCTCGTTCTTGCGGTGTTTGTTGACAGGCCATTTTCGAGGCACCTTTTGAAAATCTACGTTTTTCTTGCGGTTTTTCTTGAGTTTCCCTACGCCCTGGTGTCACTCTCAAAGGCCTATGCCGAAATGATGTCTTTTCTTCTCTTGGTTTTTCTCTGGTACGGTTCCCTTTTGTTGCTTCTCCACCTTTTAGTCCGTTCAACTAACAATCGTAAGACTTATATGTCATGAGATGAGAAATTGGGGTGTAATTGAATGCCTTGGAAGGAGGCTGAAAAATGACCTCAAGCAGGGAATATGACCTCCTTCGAAAGCTCTTCGTGGTTATGACTTTCTTTTTCGTCATCGGATTCTGGATACTCTACTACTCGCTTCGGCCAGTCATATGTGCCACAACGAACTACTGCGAGTTTGACCCCCTTGGCTCCCCGATCGGTAATCTTGACGACATTGTAATTTTCTCCGGCCTGGCAATGATGCTCATGTCCCTCATGATTTACTACGTTACGGGCGGGGAGAATTAGCGATGGGTTTTTACCGCATTCACTCTAATTTTTATCGGTGATACCATGCGCATCGAGGACGTTTACGTATGGGATATCAACGCGAAGTGGCTCGGCATTTCACCGTTCCAGCTCATGGAGAACGCCGGTTCTGGCGTTGCCAGGACGATAGAGGAGCGCTTTGGGAAGGGCCTTAGAATAGCGGTCTTCTCCGGCACCGGCAACAACGGCGGGGACGGCTTTGTTACGGCGAGACACCTGAGCTTCGATAATGAGGTAACTCTCTTCCTGGTCGGCGATGAGGTTAAGATAAGGAGTGAGGAAGCGAGACACAACTGGGAAATACTCAAGAGGCTCGATTTCGTGGAAATCAAAGTCCTCAAGGACTCGGCCTACATAAGGAACCTCGACCTCAGCGGTTACGACGTCATCGTTGATGCCCTCCTCGGGGCTGGCACAAAGGGTGAGCCGAGGGAGCCGATACGCTCGGCAATAGAGAAGATAAACGAGTACGCTGGAAGAGCGAAAATAGTCAGCATAGACCTCCCGAGCGGTTATCCCTCCCAAATCCGCGTTAAAGCGGACTTCGCGGTTACCTTCCAGTGGGACAAGGAGGAATATGAGGGCTTTGAGCGCGTTGTGGTTAAGATAGGCTACCCGCGGGAGCTCTACCATCTCGTTGGGCCCGGTGATGCCAGGTTTGCGCTCAGAAAGAGGGGCCAGCACAAGGGTCAGAACGGTAAACTCCTCGTCATCGGCGGGAGCGAGAACTACTACGGTGCTCCATACCTGGCCTCCAAAGCCGCTTCCTACCTTCTCGATTTGGTTTATCTGGCCATGCCCTCCCTGCCTGCCGGGAAAATTACGGACCCCGATTTGATTCTACGGCCTTTCGATGGTGAGAACTTCTCAATTGAACACCTCAATGGCCTGCTTGAGCTGGCCGAGAAGGTCGATGCCGTTGTGATTGGTCCGGGAATGGGCCTTGAAGATGAAACAAAGGAGCTCGTCAGGGAGTTCGTGAGGCGTTGTGAGAGGCCGATGGTGATAGATGCCGACGGCCTCAAGGCAGTGGCCGGGGGCTTGGACATCCTAAGGGGCAAGACCTTCGTCTTAACACCCCACGCCGGCGAGTTCAAGGTTCTCTTCGGCGTTAAACCACCGGAAAGCCTTCTTGAGCGGGCTGAACTCGTCAGGGCAAAAAGTGAAGAAATCGGCGGTGTGGTTCTCCTTAAGGGGCCCTACGACGTGATAAGCGATGGAAAAACCTGGAAGTATAACAGAACAGGAAACAGGGGCATGACAACCGGCGGAACCGGGGACGTTTTGGCGGGTCTTGTGGGGGCATTGCTGGCCCTTGGAAACAAACCTCTCCGCTCGGCGTCGGTCGGAGCTTTCCTGAACGGACTCGCTGGTGACCTTACCGCGGAGGAGCTCGGCGAAAACTTCACAGCAATAGAGATTATAAAGAGAATCCCAAAGGCGGTAAAATGGGTAGAGGAATTTTAGATTTCTATCAGCTCTTTGACTTTTTCTGCCTTTTCGCAGAGTTCGCAACTCTGAAGGAAAACGAGCACGTTGAGGAAGTGGAAGAGCTCTATTTCGCTCATCTCGACGTTTGCTTCCGAGATTTGCCTAATGATTGGTTGAGAATTAATCTCTATCTCGTTTAGAATTTCTTTCACGATATCTTTGAGTCTTTTTTTGTCTCGAATCTTAATCCCCGCCTTTTCTAAGATTTGAACTATCCTCTCTGCTTCGATTGAAAGATAATCTTGCCGAAAGTCTTCGATGCTCTCGTCTGGTTCTGCTTTTACTAGAAACAGTCTAGCGGTTCTTCCATAGAGCTTCTCGTTGCCCTCACTTCCAAGTTCCTCCACAAAACCGGCTTTTTCCAGAGCCTTAATATGGCGGTATATAGTTGTCCTGTCCTTTCCAAGCGCCATGCTGAGCTCCCATATTGTCATTGGTCTCTGCCTGAGGAGCTGAAGGATTTTAAATCTTGTTTCATCGGACAAAATTCTAACCTTTTCAGCCTGTGTGATTATAATAACTTCTTTCACCGTTAATATTCCTCCAGTTTGTCTTGGGGTGTCTCCTCTTCATCAACTATCCTTCTTCCTGCGGCAACCATATCAATACTGTGGACAACACCTCCAAATTCTTCAATAGTTCTAACGATTTCATCGTAGTCAAGGTTGTCCCCGACAATCGTTATTTTGACGTTTTCAGTTTCTTTGTCGATTTCTACCAGGGTTATGTTCACTCCTTCCACTCCTTCAAGTTCACTGAGTCCAAGAGCGAGTTCTGTGACTATTGGTTGATGAGGCTTTAAAACATCAAGAACGAGAAGTCTTATTCCACGTGCCATGGCAATCACTTCTTAAGCAGTTCACCTAATTTTTTGATAAGTTTAATGCTTTCTTCATCTTGTCCCATTCTTGCAATGGCGAGCCACTCTATAGCGTGGATTATGTCCTCGTTGGAGAAGTCTTTGAGCTCATTTTCTTTTTCTTCAATTTCTTTCGAGATCTCCGTTTTGTATTCGTGCTCCTTCTTGAGGAGTTCGTCCATTACATTGAGGAGCTCGCCCTCGTCGAACTCATATCCAAGGGTCCGGAAGATGTCGAGCTTGGTTTTGAGCTTTGAGCGAGCGAAGTATCTTAACTCTTCATCGCCGAGGTAGAGGTTGATGTAAAACGCATCAGCGGTTCTTCCGTAGTACTTCTCAACTAAATTTCCCTTCATCTCGGTCCTCTTGACCTCTACCAGCCCAGCCTCCTTGAGCTTCTCGATGTGGTGGTATATCGTCTGCGGAGTTTTTCCGAGAATCTCGCTGAGTTGTGAAATCGTCATCTCCCTGTTCCTGAGGAGGGCTAATATTTTTCTCCTTGTGTCCTCTAGCATCAGCTTTATTACCTCTGGGTCGGTTATTACCTTCACCTTAGACATCACGATCACCTAGTCTTAACGCTCCAATGTTCCTTTAAACGCTAAAGTGTTTTAACCTTTTCCGTTCCGGTATCTTTATATATGTAAAGCCATCTGCTTTTAAAGTCTATGGATAAAACGTCCAATTTAGGAAGTCTTAAATAGCCCTGACCGAAAAACCTTCGGAGGTGGTCATCGTGGAGGCTCCACAGCTGGACTTTCTGTTTTATCCGAAGAGCGTGGCTGTTATAGGCGCTTCCCACGTTCCCGGAAAGGTTGGAAACGCCATAATGCGCTCCATGACGCTCCGCTTTAACGGGAAAGTTTACGCAGTGAACGTTAAGGGCGGGGAAATAGAGGTAAACGGCAAGAAGTTTAAGGTCTACAGGAGCATTAAGGACATACCCGATGAGATTGACGTTGCCGTCATAGCGGTCCCGGCCAAGTTCGTGCCGGATGTTATAGACGAGTGCGGTGAGAAGGGCGTTAAGGGGGCCATAGTTATTTCGGCCGGTTTTAAGGAGGCCGGAAGGGCAGACCTTGAGGAGGAACTCGTGAGAAGGGCTAAAAAGTGGGGCATAAGGCTTGTCGGCCCGAACTGTCTCGGTGTTACCAACCTCGAGAACGGCTTTGACTGTAACTTCAACCCGCCGGAAAGGCAGGCGAGACCGCCCTTTGGAAAGGTCGCCTTCATGAGCCAGAGCGGTGCCTTTGGAGCGGCAATCCTCGACTGGGCGGCCAGGGAGAAGATAGGCATGAGCAAGTTCATAAGCCTCGGAAACATGGCCGACCTCGATGAGAGCGACTTCATGGCCTACCTCGGCGACGACCCGAAGACCGGCGTTATAACCGGCTACATCGAGGGAGTTAAGGACGGAAGGAAGTTCCTTGAGACGGCTAAGAAGGTCACCCTGAAGAAGCCCGTCGTCATACTCAAGAGCGGAAGGACCGAGGCCGGGGCTAAGGCGGCCGCTTCTCACACTGGTTCCCTCGCGGGTTCCTACGCTATTTACAGGGCCGCTTTCGAGCAGAGCGGAGTTCTTGAGGCAAAAACCATGAGACAGCTCTTCAACTACGCCAAGGCCTTGGCCATGCAGAAGCCGGCCAGGGGCAACCGCGTTGCGATAGTTACCAACGGTGGCGGAGCCGGAGTCATGATGAGTGATGGTTTGCTCGAGCGTGGCCTGAAACTTGCCGAGCTGAGCGAGGAAACCATAGAGAAGTTTAAGAGGGACATCGAGGCCGGAAAGCTTCCCGCCCATATGGCCTACAAGAACCCGATTGACGTCATAGGCGATGCCCCGTCGAGCAGGTATGAGATAGCGATGCGCTACGCCTTAGAGGATGAGAACGTTGACGTTCTTGTTGTTATAGCGCTCTTCCAGAGCCCGGCTTTGGACGAGGGCATAATCGACGCCATGGAGAGGATGAAGGCCTACGGCAAGCCGATTGTCTTCGTTGCTCCGGGTGGAGATTACCCGCACAAGATGGCCAGGAACATCGAGCTCAAGGGAATCCCCGTTTATGAAACCACCGAAGATGCTGTCGACGCTGTCTACGCCCTCGTTAAGTACGGCGAGTGGCTGAGGGAGAACGGAAGGCTTTGAATTCCTTTCTTCTTCACTTTCTCAATATCTGGAATCCAATTACCATTTTGAAGTCATCATCGAACGTGGCGATTTTTCTACGCCGTAGAACTCGCGGGTCAAAGAAAACGTTGTCCTTACTATTCATCTTCAATCTCCTCAATAATCACCTCAATTTCCTCTTTGCTGAGCTTTACAACTCCGAATGTCCTCTCGGAAATTTTCCTTGGGATTGTATTCACCTTGACTTCGCTCTTCTCAGGAATATTGAGCTTTTTCTTGGGCTTCAGCACGCCGTTTTCGTAAACTGCTTCGATGGTCTCCATTTTCTCACTGTTTTGAGTTTGGTTTTGATGTTTGATGATGTCGGCCCACCCTCTTATTTGCACTAGATATATTACCCTTCGGGAGAAGGGAAATCTATAAATACCCGGAGGGAGAAGGGATGGGCATAAACCTTTTTATCCGGGGTGGCAAGGGCCTCCTTGAGAGGGAGGCATTAAAACAGTTACATTCTGAGTACATGGAAGCACTTGCAAACATTATGAAAGAGGATGAAGATGCGCCTTTTAACATGGGGCCTGTTGGATCTTGGCCTGAGATAAGAACTATTCCTGTTGGCTTTTATATTAAATTTGGCACGTTTTCAGGTGTTCGTTATCCCCCTCCGGAGTGGAAAATGGAAACGGCCGATGCAGAGGTCTTATTAGCGGATAAGAGGCTCTACATCTTCACCATGTGGACGAGTAGGGGGATACGTGGCAAGAAAATATACGTCATTTTTGCGGGACTGCCCCACTATGCGATAAAAAGGGTCTCTGTCAAGGAAGGCTTAATTTCAGGATCAAGCCTTCGGGTGGATTACGACGGCTTTTATCTTGAAGGCTGGGACAATCCCAAAGAGGCACGTTTCTGGATGACCTTTAAAAGCAAAAAGAAGGACATCGACTATCTTGGTCAGAAAGTCAGTGCGGCCCAATTAATGGCGAGCTGGTTCGAACTCCTCTCTAACAGAGCAAAGAAAGAAAAATGGGATGTTGAGGGAATTCTCTCCAAGGAGGATATCCCCCTTTGATGTTTGCTACTTTTTCACATTTTTGTGTGAACACCTTTTTCAAAATTTCAAAATTCTTTAAATCGAAGACCAGCCTAAGGTTTTTTCTTACATTTTATCCTCTTCGCGACTATTCCAAAGTGTTCTTCGTAGTCACTAAACCCCACAAGGTTAGCCTTTTTCCTGAGACAGCTTAGAATCCTTTCTGCCTCCCTTTTGCTCAACTTCTTTCCACTTCACCTAAACGAGAAGGGCTTTCTTTTCCCCTTTCCTTCAAAGCAACAATGTCAATCTTCTCACCCTTGTGTCACACTTTCCAATCTTCGTGAAGCGGAAGGGCAAAGGTTCTTTTGATTGACCTCCATTAGGAACTCCCTCGCGATGCCCCGAAGGGTCTTCCAAGGAACGTGTTGAAGTTCATCTCGAAGTCCTCGATGGTGGCGTCCATGAAGTTTCCTCTATTTCCTCGTAATAGGGGTTCACAAATCTTGACCAGAATTAGGAAGTAGTTGTCAGTTATCTCATAGCTTCCCCTCTTCCCTGAAAGGGAAGTGACTTTTCTGACTATGCCTAGCTCGCTCAAAAACCCTCAGGTATGGTAACAGAAGTTAGCTATCTGGGTTACTCTCGTGTTTCCTCTCTCGCTATCGCTTCTAGAATTGCCAAGTAAGTGGAAAGCTCCCTCAGTTTCTCGCTCAGCAGGGCCGTAGCTTCCCTGAATATGAATGTGGAAGAGTTGAAGAAGTTGGCCTTAATTTCTTCCTCGACGTTTTTCCCCTGAAAAACTCAATGTATTTCGGTGTACCATTCGTTACCGCGTAGATTTTTACCAGATCCTCAATCTTCTTTGTGAGTTAGACCACTCCATCATGTGCCTGAACTGAAGGAGGTAACCTTGATGTTCGCGTTGCTTCTCCCGTAGATGGAATTCGAATAGCTGAAGAACTCTCTTTCAAGGAGGGAAACGTACGAACCTGACACAACTATGAGTGTGTTCAAATCTTTGTTCTCCCCAATTGCTATTGGAAAGTTCTCTCAGAATCCTGGCTTCTTTTTTGATGAAATACGAAAACTTGTCCAGAATCAGAAGACCCTTTCCCTGGTCTTCTTCCTTAAAAGGGCAAAAAGAGACTGAACGCCCTTTTATCTTGACGTTAAGGCTTACGAACTCTGAAACTTTCCTCGAGAGGAGTTTGAAGTTGTACTCCCTTGGTTTGTTTTCGGTTTGTTTTCAAATATGACAAATATTTGCTCTTTTCCTCGCGAGAACTCCTCTAAAAGTCTCGTTTTTCAACTCTCCTTCGTCTGTACACAAGAATTAGTATTAACTAGTATTCTCAAACCTCAACCCACGTGAAGTCCCTCGCGACTTCCCCCTCTACTTTTGCCTCCCTCAACCTCTTTTCCAGCACCTCGTGGGGGTAGTTGCTGTGGCTTATGTGGGCGAAGACAGTGTAATCGGCCCCGACCCTCTTTGCGAGCTCTATTGCCTCCTCAACGCCAAGGTGGGAGCCGGGAATGGCTTTTCTGTGGGTCATCTCTGCCACTAGCAAATCCGCCCCTTCCATAAGCTTTAGGGCCCTTTCATCCCCCAGGATTTCGGGTCCTGTATCTCCAGTTATCGCTATCTTCTTTCCCCCAATCCATATGACGAAGCCCCCGGCCTTTACGGTGTGAACAACCGGAAAGTGAACGAGCCTCATCCTTCCCACTTTGGTATTTTCCCAGAATTTCAGTTCGTTGTAGTTCCATTCATGCCCCTCCAGGCTTTCGCTCCCAAAGGCCAGCCTTGAGAGGCTTTTTGCAACTTCGAGGGTCTCACCGTTCGAGTGGAACTCAACCTTCCTGAAAACCTGAAGCTCCGGTAGTCCAAAGACGTGGTCAAAGTGGCCGTGGGTTATCAGAACCCGCTCAATTTTCCTGTTTAAGCGCTCTAGGTGGTAGTGTAAGTCGGGACTCGGGTCAACCAGCGTCTTTTCAAAATATAGCGAGAACCTCGTTCTCCTCAAGGCCGGGTTAATCCGGGCCCTCGAGCAGTTCTCGCAGTTGCAGAGGGGCTTTGGAGTTCCACTGTAGGAACCTGAGCCGAGGATTACCACCTTCATTCCCTCACCCCGCTCTTTTCACCGCTCAAAATGAGCGTCCCGGCGGTTATTAAGGTTAGGCCAGCCAGATGGTAGAGAGTGAAGCCCTCGCCGAGGAACAGCGTGGAGATAAGAACGGTCAAAGCCGGGGCCGGGGTCAGTATGGCGGTGGCCTTGGAGAGGTTGATTCTCGCTATCGCCGAATACTAGAGGCTCTGGGTCAGGGCTATTATAACGCCCTCCGCGAGGGCCAGTTTTGTGAATGCGAAGCCAATCCAAAGGGCGGGAACGAGGAAGACAAGTCCCCCGAAGGTGTTTCTCAGAGTGGCTATCGTCAGTGGTGAATAGGCGGTTCTTTTCGCTATGGAATGTCCGAGTTGCCAGAAGAGGGGAGTCAGGAGAAGCAAGACGTCTCCCTTTAGGAGTTCCGGCCTTTTTCCCTGTGCAACGACGAGAAAAACGCCCGCGATTAGGCCCCTGCAGAGATAACGGCCTTTCCAGTTATCCTTTCCCTCAGGAGGAACCACGAGATTAGGAAGGAGTAGAAGACCTCAAAACGCGTTAGTATTGCGGAGTTTATCGCCGTGCTCATCCGGGTTCCGTAGGAAAAGAGTGAATAAGCTATAGCAGTAGCGAAGAGGCCGGTGAGGAAAGCCTTCTTCAGCTCCCCGGGGCTTTTCCGGATTTCTTCCACATGCCCGCGGACCAGCAGGAGGGGCCAGAGGATTAGCGAGGCGAAGATGGCCGAAAGGGAGGCAAAGGCAAGTGGATTGACCGGATTGGATTTTATAATGACGGGTTCAACTCCGAGGAGCACGAGAACCAGGAACGCCAGCAACGTTCCCTCGGTTTCTCCCTTCATATCATCGGCTCTTCCAAAAACTTTAAATTCCTTCCCGTCATTTTACTCCCCATGCGCGGTGGTCGTTTTTGGCTCTAGTAAACTCTTCTGCTCCGCCTTAGTTCGGAGTTTCATTTCCACTGGAAACGGAGGTGTTGGAATTGGAGTTTAAGGTTACCCCTTGGGACGTTGAGGGCATGGTGGACTACGACAAGCTCATAGAGCAGTTTGGAACGAGTCCTTTGACGGACGAACTGCTGGAAAAAACCGCGAAGCTAACAGGTAGCGAGCTCCCAATCTACTTCAGGAGGCGCTTCTTCTTCTCCCACAGGGATTACGACAAAATCCTTGAGGATTACGAGAACGGGAGGGGCTTCTTCCTATACACCGGCCGGGGACCGAGCGGGCCGATGCACATAGGCCACATCATTCCCTTTTACGCGACCAAATGGCTCCAGGAGAAGTTTAACGTTAACCTCTACATCCAGATAACCGACGACGAGAAGTTCCTCTTCAAGAACCTAACCCTCGAGGAAACCAAGCGCTGGGCCTACGAAAACATTCTGGATATTATAGCGGTTGGCTTCGACCCTGATAAAACCTTCATCTTCCAGGACAGCGAGTTCACGAAGATATACGAGATGGCCCTTCCCATAGCGAAGAAGATAAACTTCTCGATGGCGAGAGCCGTTTTTGGCTTCAACGAGCAGAGCAAGATTGGCATGATTTTCTATCCAGCTATACAGGCCGCTCCAACGTTCTTCGAGAAGAAGCGCTGTCTGATTCCGGCGGCCATAGACCAGGACCCCTATTGGAGACTTCAGAGGGACTTCGCGGAAAGTTTGGGCTACTACAAGACAGCTGCTCTCCACAGCAAGTTCGTCCCACCCCTTACGGGTCTTGAGGGGAAGATGAGCGCGAGCAAGCCGGAAACAGCCGTTTACCTCACCGACGATCCGGGGGAGGCCGGCAAAAAAATATGGAAGTTCGCCTTAACCGGTGGCCAGCCAACGCTTAAGGAGCAACGCGAGAAGGGTGGAAACCCGGAGAAGTGCGTCGTCTTCAAGTGGCTGGAGATTTTCTTTGAACCCGATGACAAGAAGCTCATGGAGCGCTATAGAGCCTGTAAGGCCGGCGAGCTGACCTGTGGTGAGTGCAAGCGCTACCTCATCAAGAAGGTTCAGGAGTTCCTCAAGGAGCACCAGAAGAAGAGGAAAGAGGCAGAAAAGAAGGTCGAGAAGTTCAAGTACACCGGAGAGCTGGCCAGGGAGCAGTGGGATAAAGCCATTCCCGAACCGCTCCGCTAATCCCAGGGGCCCCAGTCCTCCTCGAACTCTTTTTCCTCCTTCCCTAGCTCGACCGTAAAATCGGCCGTTTCAACGACGTCCCTCGCTAGCGGAATGTCCAGAACAGCCTTCAGCTCAAAGGTTCCGTGGCCGAGAACGGCCGAGTCCCTCCAGAGTCCCCTGACGAGTGAGAGCGGGCTTACCATCCTATAGCTGGCGAAGATAACGGTCTTCTCCTCCGAGAGGGGCGAAAACGTGAAATCAAAGTTCTGCCCTTCCGCTATCTTCTTCCAGACCTTTCCTGAGCCGACTTCAATCCTCACCTTCCTCGCCTTTGAGAGCTCGGACTGAACTGTGCCGGCTATTTGCTTTCCCTCTCCCCTGAAGACAACTGTCGCCACGTCTTCCCCTTCACTCAGGTTTATTGTGGCCTTTCCTTTGATTTCGCCTTCGTTCGTTAGAAAAATCAGCAGAACGTCCCTGTAGGGCTCGCTGAGGATTCTAACGGCCGGGGCTTCTACCGTTCCGGTTCCGTCCTTGAGGACAAGGGTCCTGAACTTCTCGTTGAGGAACTCCAGGGAGAGTCCTTTTCCCCGTTCCTTGGCCTCGAACTTCCTCTTCACGTGGTAGCTCCTGCTCCGCCCCGTGCTTACCCAGTAGCCCTCAAGAAAAACCCTGCCGGTCTCGTATTCGAGCTCTTCGGGAAACGTGATTACTCTCTCAGAGACCTCGGAGCCCTCGAAGAGCGCCGAGGCCTTCTTGTTGCCTGTGAAGATGCTCGTTCCCCTTGCAAGGGCGATGAGGATGAACAGAACGGGCATTGCCAGAAAGAGAAGGGCGAACCAGCTTGGGACGAAGCTCACCATTCCGATGGCGACCCAGATGAAGATGATGGCAAATATTACAATCGCAAGGACCGCGAAAGTTCCGCTCTCCTTAACGAGAACCTTCCGCAATACAACCACCTTTTGTCCTTTGGCGTCCTTCCTTATTACCTTTGCCCATTGTAGGGGAAGGTTTAATTTCTTTCTCATCAATCCAGAACGGTGGTTACATGGTCAGGCTACCGTTTCGCGACACCTATTACGAGCTCCGTCCGAGCAAGATAGTTGCCCTGGCTAAAAACTACGCCGAGCACGCGAGGGAGATGGGAAGCGATGTTCCTGAGAGGCCGGTCTTCTTTCTCAAACCTCCTTCGGCCTTAATCGGCCCCGGAGAGCCCATAATCCTCCCGAGAATGAGCAAAAGGGTGGACCATGAGGTCGAGCTGGCAGTTATAATAGGGAGGCGCGCAAGGCGCGTTCCGGCCGGGAAGGCCATGGATTACGTTCTCGGCTATACCATACTCCTCGACATCACCGCGAGGGATTTGCAGGCCGAGGCCAGGGAAAAGGGCCTCCCATGGACGATAGCGAAGGGCTTCGACACCTTCGCACCCGTTGGGCCGAGAATCGTTGATAGGAGGGAGCTCAGAATAGACGACCTTGAAATCGGCCTGAAGGTAAACGGCCAGCTCAGACAGCTCGGAAGGACGAGCGAAATGATATTCAAGGTTCCGGAGCTGATTGAATACATAAGCTCGATAATGACGCTCGAACCCGGGGATATAATAGCTACCGGCACGCCGGCCGGAATAGGCCCGCTCAGGCACGGCGATAGAGTTGAGGCGTGGATAGAAGGCATTGGAAGGGTCGAGTTCGATGTTCTGAGCGAGGGCTCGATACTCTGCTAGTTTTCTCTTTTATCCACTAGCTTGACCGAAATCCACTGCATGCCCTTTTCTTCGTTTTTGACGACGAGGAGGTAATCCCCCTCCGGGATTTTCACGTTATTAAACTCGACCGCCTTTACGTGCTCCCAGGCTTTGTAATACTTGAAGGGCTCACCTTTTTTGAGCCTCCCGAAGTCTTCCTTAGTCAGGATATACACGCTTATCTCGCCGTTAGCCTTTACGTAGCCGTTGAGCGTCGAGTTTCCGAGGAGACGGTATTCCCTGTAGTTGATGAGATTGGCCTTCCACTGGTAGGTTATGCTCCCGTAGTGGGAAACGAAGTAGTTCACGCCCAAGCCGATAAAAGCCACCAACCCGAGGATTAAAACGACCATTGTGAGCTTCCTCATGATACCCCCCTAAAAATATGTGAAATACAACTTGAAAAAGTTTTTGGATTCATTCTATCACATAGGTATGAACCATCAGCCCGCCGTGGCCGATTAAGCGGTGATGAACGATTTCAAAGCCGTTCTCTTCCATAGCTTTCTCTATAGCTTTCTTCTCCGTCGTTATGAAGACACCGCGCTTTTCGAGAACTTTCGCGAGTTCGGAAAAGAAGTCCATGTAGAGCTTTGGAATGGCGCTCTTCCTCCCGATTTTGAGGCCATAGGGCAAATTGCTCACGGCGAAGTCAACGCTCTCAACGTATTCGCTCAGCCTCGTCGCATCGCCGAGAAGGAACTCTATTTTCTCATAAACGCCAGCTGAGACGGCGTTCATCTCCGCTCCGCGGAGATGTTTTCTGAACTTCTCAAGGCCGATTATTCTACCTTCATAGCCCCTAAGGGCAAGCTCTATTGGAATCGTTCCGGAACCGCAGAAGGGATCGATGAAGGAACCTCCATCAGGTTTTGCAAGCTCTATGAGCGCGTTCGCTATGCTGGCCTTTAAGTGAGCGGGATGGTCGTAAACGCGCCACGGTCTCTTGTGAAGTGATGAATCGCCTGTTGTATCTATCCCGAGGAAGAAGACCTCCCCCACCAGCTCTGCACGGAAAATCACCGCCGGGTGGTCGAGGTTCACCTTTGGCTTCCCAAACCTCTCCAAGCGCTCGAATATTGCCTTTCCAACGGTTTTGGCTACATCAACGCTCGTTATCTTATGTTCTCCCTTTCTGAAGGCCCTTACCGCAAAGCTCTCGCTCACCTTTACGAAGCGCTCCACTGGAAGGGAAGCCACAAAATCCCCGATTTTCCCGAGGGCCACTTCAGGTTCATCTTCATCTATCCCCTCGAAGCGCTCGCTCGCTACCTCGACGATAACCCTGTGGAGGAGCCTTGAGCGCTCGTTGAGGTAGGTGGCAACGCTAAGCTCCCTCTTCCTTCCCTTCTCATCAATATAGAAGGCCTCGCCTACCTCCGCCAGAACCCTTCCTTCAACTCCCAGCGGTTTCTCCTCCACTCGAAACGAAACTCCAATTTTGTCCAGCAGTGAACGAACTTCAGCACTGGCTAGATCTTCGATTCCCCTCGATGTGGTTAGGATTAGCCTCATAATCGGCGCTTTTTGGCACCTCTTAAAAGGCTTTGGTCGTAAGCCTTAAGTATTTTGATGAATAATTTTTCATCATGAGAAACTCCTGGCGCTTCAGGAGGCTAGTCTTTTTGGTTTTCTCAACGATTCCCGTTATCTCTGCGCTAGTCCACTATCCCCCAATAACGGGCACGGTAGGGAGATTTCTTAGCCTTACTGGTTTGGTCATTATGCTCGTCTCCGGAGGGATAGCTATCTACGTCCACTCACTCTTTCCAAAAAAGCACGACAGACCTGAAGACTTTGGGAAGCTCCTCAAGGACGGTCCCTACCGCTTTGTGAGACATCCGTTTTATTCGGCCTTCATGTTCCTCGGCTTTGGGATTGCCCTCTTCTTTGCCAGCGTTCCCGGAATAGCTGTCTCGCTCCTCATGGTTCCCCTCTGGGGAAGGCTCGCCGAGATGGAGGAGAAGGAACTTCTGGAATACTGGGGCAGGGAATACGGGGAGTTCATGGAAACCAGAGGCAGGTTCCTGCCAAGAACTTATACGTGCCCGGGCAGGCTTCTTTTCATTCTTGCGATTTTCCTCCTCGGCTACTTCATACTCTACGGTCTCAAGGCGCTTTTCGTTGACAGCTACACGGTTGAGTTCCTCATCCGCGTTGCCGTTCTCTCGACCCTAACCCCTGCCTTCGTCCTTTTCATCTCAAAATCCCTGGGAATAAAGGCCGACTTCGGCTTCAGAAGGGAGGAAATCTGGAGGAGCTTCCTACTTGCATCAGCCCTCTCTCTGCCGAGTCCGCTCATCCAGCTTCAGGCGGGGAGCTTTCATGGCTTTCACGTTCAAACATCCGTTGCCTTGGTATTCCTCTCCTACCTGCTCTTCGCCATTTACACTTTCTCCTTTTTCATGGCCTTCCCAATCGAGGTTTTAGCTCCGTGCGGAAGGCTCTGGCTGATCGTTCCGCCGCTCTTTCTCTTCGTTTACGACAGCTACTACTTCAACGCGGGGAAGATGCCTCCACTCGGTGATATAATCCTGTTCGTTCTCCTTTACCCATTCGTTTACATGAAGACAAGAAACGTTGCTGGGATTGTCTTGGCTTATCTTCTTATAGCGGAATGGGACCCTTGGTGGGCTTTCGGAATCGTTTACGGGTGGGATGCCTTTAGGATCGCCGGGCTGATTAGGGTTGGCCTTTCTCTGCTCTCGGCGTTCGTTTTCCTGAAAATCGCACGAACTCGTGACAAACTTTAAATTCAGTTCATCTAACTCCAGTTTGTAAGGTGATGACGCGTGATTGAGGTTCGCAACCTGACCAAGCACTACGAGTTCGGCAACGTTACGGCCCTTAAGGGGATAAACCTGACCTTCGAGGACAGGCGGTTCTACGTTATCGCCGGACCCTCTGGAAGCGGTAAGACGACGCTCCTCAACATCCTGAGCGGAATCGACGGGCCAACTTCTGGCGAGGTTCTCGTTGACGGCGTCAGGATTCATTCGCTGAAGGAGAAGGAGCTGAGGCGTTACCGCCTCGAAAACTTTGGAATCGTTTTTCAGTTCTTCTACCTCGTGCCTTATCTTACGGGCCTTGAGAACGTTTTGCTTCCGATGAAGTACTCAAAGAAGGTTGAGAACCCCGAGAAGAGGGCGAGGGAGCTTTTGAAGTTGGTGAACGCGGAGCACCTAGCCAATAAACTTCCCGAGCACATGAGTGGCGGCGAGATGCAGAGAGTAGCGATAGCCAGAGCTTTAGCGAACAGGCCAAGATACCTCTTTGCCGACGAGCCGACGGCCAACCTCGACTGGGAGAACAAAATTAGAATCTGGGAGCTTCTGAGGAAGGTGAACCGCGAGGAGGGCGTTACGGTCATAGCGGCGACTCACGAGAGAGACTTTTTCCGCTTTGCTGACGTCGTGATAACCCTCAGGGACGGTGAGGTTCATGAGGTTAAAAACAACCCTCAGAAAGCTTAAACATGAGAAGAAAGCGGCTGTCGTCGTTTTCATAACGTTCCTCTTTGTGAGCCTCGGGGTCAACTTCACTCTAGCCGGTGTTGGGAGCGTCACCAAGGCAGTCAGCGACTTCACCCGGATTGGAAACGTTGAGTTCATTGTTCAAGGCGTGAACGTTGAGAACCTCACCCGCTTTGGCGAGGTCGTCAACTACCTTTACTTCAACGAGAGTAGGGTCGAGTTTAACGGGAAGGAATACACCGCTTTAATCGGCTACGGACGCTTTGATGTTCCCAAGGTTCAGAGTTCACCTGAAGGCGTTTACGTTCTGGCCTTTCCTGAAGCTAAGCGGGGCGATAAAATCCAGATCAACGGAAAAACATACACCGTGTTGGGGTCGTACTACTATCTCATGGGTGAACCCATAGTCCTGACGAGGGAGAAAGGAAGCTCCCTCTACGTTTTCATGCGCTGCAATGATACGGAAGCCCTCTCGAACTTCCTGATGAAGCATGCCAAAGTTGTTTACTTTACAGTTTACAGGAAAGGCCAAGCGCCCTACATGGACACGATGAGGAGCGTCGAGAACTTCGCCATGAGCTTCTTTTACCTCCTTCTCGGGGCTTCGCTGCTCATTATCGTCTTGATATCATTAACTCACGTGAGGGGAAACACGAGGGAAGTTGGGATCCTGAAAGCCCTTGGACTGCCCGATTCGTTCGTGTCGTTTCTATTCATCGGAGACTACCTGTTCATTGCACTTCTAGCCTATTTAATTGGGATTCCCCTTGGCATCTGGCTCGGCTACGCCTACATGAATTCACATTTCATGCCCCTGAAACCTAACTACACCTATCCGCTGGGGTGGGATGTCCTTATAGTTCTCATAATAGCTCTGATTCTCTCTTTACCTTACGTCTACGTCTCTCGCCTCAAGCCAATCGAGGCCCTGCGCTTCACCCCGAAGAAAAGCTCATCCCTGAGGTTCTTCCTCGTCTTCTTTATGGTCTTCCTCGCGTCTTCCTCGGCCTACTTCGGAATCAGGGGAATCGAGAACTACCTCAGCTTTAACTACCCCTTCAACCTGTGGGCCTGGGGCAGTCCCTCGAAAATCACCGGATTGCCCGGCGAAAAAGCCGGTTACCTTTCCGGGCAGGAAGTGAATGGAATAACGACCGAGATTTACTTCCTCAACTACACGAGCAGCTTCGAGAAAACGCTTATAGCAGGTAGATGGTTCAAAAAGCCCGACGAAGCAGTTATCGAGTTCGGCGTTGCCAAAAAGCTTGGCCTTAAGGTTGGGGACACCGTCAGGGTCAGACTCCTCGGGGAGGTGAGAACGTACAGGGTCGCGGGAATAAGCTACATGAACTTCTACGATGGCAGGGCTATTTTCCTACCGAAGGTTTCCTTTGTGCCAGATGAGGAGGTCTTTCTGAAGGTTAGTAATCCTGAGGAGTGGAAGGAGAGGCTGACGGCTCAGGGACTCAAAGCAATTACCGTGGAAGACCTCAAGAGACAGACCGAGAACAATCTAAAGCTCTTCAAAACAGCGGTTTACAGCGTTATGGTTGTGATATTTCTCATCAGCCTCTTTGCGCTCTTCGCGTTGGTTTACCTTGATATTGAGGGCAGCGAGAAGGTCTACGCAACGCTCAAAGCCATAGGGATTCCTAATTCCCATGTTTGGAGAGGGTTACTCAAAAAGGCCGTTCCATCGCTCGTCACCGGTTCACTGCTCGCGCTTCCCATAAGCCTGAAACTTGGAGAGTACATCGGCGACATGGTCGTTCCGGCCAAGCTCGGCCCCAGTGATATCGTAAAGGTCCTTCCGCCCTTGACTGGCTTTTACGCCCTCTACGCGGTCTTCCTGGTCGTAATAACGAACAGGGTTTTCAACCGCCTCGACGTCATTAAAGCGCTGAGAAGTTAGTCCATAACAGCTATCGCTCCCTTCCACTTCTTCCCAAAGCACTCGCCCGCTAAAACGCTCCTTCCTGTAAGCTCTTCGAGGAACTTCAGGGCGGAGTCGCACTTCTTGAAGCCCGTCGCTATTCCAACCGTTACCCCTTCGATTTCCCTGACTCCAACGCGCTTCTGGTTGTCAAGTTTCTCCCTCAGCTCGTCCCCGTACTTCCACAGGATTCTCCTCGGGTCGAGGAGGAGTTCTCTCTCAACTTCATCAAGGATTTCCCCGAAGTCCCAAACGAAGTCCCTCTCCCTTTCTTCCTCGCTCGCGAAGAGTGTAAACCTTCCGGTCTGCCACTCGCGGAGGAGCCAGCGGGCCGTTTCCTCCAAATCAACCTCTCCGCCCGACTTTATCAGTCCCCTCCTTTCACCGATCTTTCTCAGTATCTCCTCCTCGCTCTCGAACTCTTTTATGCCGAACTTTTCGGTTATCGCCTCCCTCCTCGTTTCGAGAATTCTCCCAATGAGCTTTAGGGCTGGCTTTACGGGTTCCTCTATCTTATCCGCTGGAAAGCCACCCTTTATAACCAGTTCGTCGAAATCATCTATCGGAACGACGCCAGGACTGTCGAGGAGCCATATCCTCTTGCTGAGCCTTATGAGCTGTTTTCCCTTCGTGTAGCCGGGTATTGGGGCCGTTCCGACTGCCCTTTTCCCTTTGAGGGTGTTTATTATCGTGCTTTTACCCACGTTGGGATAACCGATTAGGGCGACTTTGACTTTTCCCTGCTCCTCGAGGATAGGTTTCGCGAGCTTTTTGATTTCCTTCCGCAGGATTCCAGTTCCCTTCCTCTCTCGAGCACTTATGAAGACAAGGGGTATATCGCTCCTCCTCTTGTACTCCTCTGCCCATTCCTTTGGAACCAGGTCTGCCTTGTTCATGACTATGAGGAGTGGCTTCCCGCTCTCTTGGACGAGCTTTTCGAGCTTTCTGTTTCGAGTTCCTATGGGGTCCCTGGCGTCGACTACCTCAACTATAAGGTCGGCCTCATCTATTACCTCCTTTACCACTCGCCACGCTTTCTTCTGCTTCATCCCTAACCACCGTTATCTCGAAGATTACGGTTCCACCGTCTGTGTACGGCGGCCCAGGGTCGAGGCACTGGACGTAGGCTTTATCTCCCCTGCCAAGGCCTAGCTCGCTCGGTTTAATACCCTTTCTCAGTGCCACTATGTATGGCAACAGGGATGCAAAGGCGTGGGTGCATATCGCATCGGTTTCCTCAAGTCTTACCATTGGGCCTTCTACAACGATTTTGTCGCCTACTTTGAAGACTGGGCATCTTCCTCTTATTTCTTTGGCTGTTATTTCCAACCGTTCCATGTTCTCACCGAAACTTAAATAAGGATTGAAGCTCAAAAACTATTCGAGACCTTAATGGCTTAGCGATAACTATAACGGTGGTGCTTAAAGTGGCAGAGGATATAGAGGCGAAAATACGTCGTTTGAGGGAGCTCGGGAAGGTAACGGCTGAACCCGAGAGCCCTCCGGTTAAACCACCGACGGCTTCACCGAAGAAGCCACCGCGCAGACCGCGCTCAATCAGTAGTATACGCGAGAGGGAGAGGCGTAAGAGAATTCTAATTGGCGCGTCTATTCTGATCATTATCATTTTGATTATATCTGTTGGTGCTTACTCTTATCTCCAGAGCAGAAGTGCGAATGAGCTAAAGAACCTCCGCAACAAAAAGATTAACGAAGTCAACTATTACTTCTCCCATTATAATTTCTCCAATAAGGAATGTGCCCAAAAGGTAATTCAGATTAGAAGCCTGCTCCTCCAGAAAATTCAGAATGCCAATAGTGTTAGTGAACTCAATTCAATAAACGTTAAGACATACTTTGATAAGGCAGTTCAGGTTTATCAGGAGTGTGTAAAAGAACAGGAAAAATTAGCATATGAAAAGAAGCTGAATCAGACTAAACAGGCCAAGATTCAGGCAATCAAGATGGCATTCCAGCCACTTCTTTCAATGCCCCTTCCTGATAGCCTCCGGGCGAAAGTAATCTCAGCTATGAAGACCTTGGAGGAGAAAGTGCAAAACGCCAAAACCATCGAAGAGGTAAACTCCATAAATCCCGACCCATATCTGCTGTCCCTCTGGAGGGACTACTACCTCTGGAAGATTGACAATCTCCCTGGCAACGATGTCATACTTGAGAAAGATGGAAACAAACAGCTCGTATCTAAGGCCGAAGCCAAGTCAATTCTGAGTACTATAACGAGCTATACAGAGTTGCTACAGTACAAGGTCTACAAGGTTCAGTACGTTGAGATTGCCCTCGTCCTTCCAAGGGACAGAATTGCTGGAGGATTCCTTAAGCCGGGAGATGCTGTTATGTTCTTTGCAAAAAACAATACCAAAGGATCTTATCGTGAAATAGTTAATCAGGGCTATGTAGAACTCGTCCTTCTTCCGACCAATGCGGGCCAGATATCTGTGAGTGAGTCCCAAACACAAACGAGTTCAAGCACATCTTCAGCGTCAACAACTTACAATGAAAACCATGCGTCGACTTACAATCCGGGAGATTTCCAGTACTCCAACGGAACTACAGTTTCAGATACTTACTCTAACTCCCAGACTTCTACACAAAGTTCCTCAGCAAGTTATTCCTACAATGTTAACCTAGCAGAGATTCTTAAAGCGATAGCCGCAGGAAAAATACAAGCTAGTGATGAAGTTAAGCAGGCTCTTCAAAGCTACGGTTGGAAAGTTATGAGCTTAGAACAGTCATCGGATATGTTGGTTCTTCCCCCAAACACTGAGCTCCTTATAATAGTTAAGGTTCCATCAATTTTCGTCCCAGATATACTCCAAAATCAGCAGTATCTCTATGTAGCGAAGATTTCGACGTGAGGTGGTGAAGATGAAAAAAGTCCTTTCCATTCTTTTAATGTTAATTTTATTGGTTTCATTTTCAGCATTCACACTAGCTCAGCAGTATACCCTCCCGGGATCTCTTCCAGGAGGGATTGTCTATAACAACATTGGGCTTAGCGGTGAAATAATGTTGAACATTAATGTTACGCTTGTTAACACTGCCCCTTATCCAAAATATGTTCTAGTCAATCCCCGGTATGATTTTAGGGTTCTTCGAGGAAATGGAAGCGAATACTTCTACAACTACAGGACATCTACCGGGGCTCTTGAGAGAGTCGTATCTAGAGAGCTCCTTTCAAAATCTGTAAACTACTTTGTTGGTTTCTGGCTAGCTCCTTATGAAACCGTTGTTGTAAACTTCAAGATCACTAAGAATTCATCGTATTATGTTCCTCTGCTAGATTTTAAATCAGCATGTGGTGATATAGGCAAACTTACAAGCCTTACCTATGAAAACGGCACTTTGGTAAGTGCTGTTGTTAACAACAACGGTGGGCTTGATAAATTGATATGTGGTTCAATTTATCCGCAACTCATAAACAAACCAATATTCCTCAGCATTCATTCGATGTTTCCCATCTTGGACAAGAATATCCGTGTGATAAAGTATGATGGATTTGTAGACTTTAGAATTACAAATATTCCTAACATGAACAGCACGGATAAGATGTTTCATGTGTTCTTTGCTGTGGTTCAACCAGTTATCTTTCTAAATGGGAAGACCTATGATTACAGGCCAAACTTCACAATGACATATCAGGATTACCTCAAGAAATTCGTGTGGGAATATTCGGGAGTTGGTAGCCCTCAAGTAAAGCCTGTTAATTCAACAACTCCCAAGACAAATCTCTTTAAACTTACCGATAGACTTCTCTCGGGCATCAAAGTTAGTTCTCCACATAGGATTAGTCCGAAATCTTATCATAGTCCCAATTTCCCAGTATGGGTTGTGTTTATGGGAGAGAAGATTGATATAACCTATAGAATTAGCTGGAATAATGACTCTGGGCGGTGAGAGTTCGTGTTTGGAGAGAAAAAGAAAAAAGATGAGGGATTTTCCTGGATAGATGAAATACTTTCGGGAAATGAAGATCCCCTTGAGAAGGTTCTCAAAAAGAAAGAGGAAGAGCCACCGCTTCCCCTATCAACCTCGGGGGGTAGTTTAGAGGAGATACTGGGTAGTGTTTCAAAAGAAGATAATGACCAAAAAACTCAGGAGAGTAGTGTGGACGTCCTAAGTTCAATACTCAGTGAAAAGAATGATATATCTGAGAAAAAGATATCCAAAAAAACTCCAGAGCCTATGCCCTCCGAAACTGGAGCAGATTTGTTAAGCTCTCTACTTGGAAGTGCTTCAAACTCATCTATCTCAAAACCCAAGTCAGACTCTATGCCATCAAAATCTTCCTCAAGCTTGACAGCACTCCCTTCTTCTGAAGCCAAGGAAACTGGTGTTGATTTTCTTAGTGAGATCCTTTCAAAACCTGAGCCCTCGTCATCTACACAATCTCGTTCGTCACTAGGTTTCTCTCCGAATTTGCAGGATATTCTCGGAACGTCTTCACCCGATGAACCTTCTTTCGTTGCTAGAGGCAAAGTTCTTGATGCCTATGGGAATGTTCGTATACTTAAGGTCAAAGGTGAACCTGTCCCAATTTATGAAGTTCGTTTTCCAAAGCTCAGTAAGGAAGAACAACAGCTCTTTAAGCGCATAAAAGAAAGGGCTATAACAGAAATTCAGATAGATCCAACTACAATACCTAACCCTGAGGAGCGCAGGAGAATATTCCTCAATGCTGTAAAAAAGATGATCAAAGAAGAAGCTCCCCATTATTCTGAGGGAAGGATAGAAGTTCTTGCAGACATGATAGTTCAGCAAATGATAGGTTATGGCAAGCTAGACCCACTTGTGAGAGATGACAATTTGGAAGAAATTATGGTTATTGGAACAAACAGACCAGTTTATGTGTGGCATAGACGCTTCAACATGTGTAAAACTAACATTGTTTTCCCTGAGGAAAAAGAAATACTCAATATTATCGAGAGAATAGCTAGAGAGGTTGGAAGGAGAATAGACCAGCAAAGTCCACTCCTTGATGCACGTCTACCTGATGGAAGCCGTGTTAATGCTACAATACCTCCCATTAGTCTTGATGGACCAACAATAACGATACGTAAATTTAAAAAGGATCCATTAACCGTAATTGATCTAATCAAATATGGAACCATAAACTCTGAGATAGCAGCTTTATTTTGGGTGTTTGTTGATGGATTGGGTGTTAAACCCGCCAATGTTTTAGTTGCGGGAGGTACTGGCTCGGGCAAAACAACTACTCTAAACTCTCTAGCAATGTTTATACCGCCGAGTGAGCGTGTTATAAGCATTGAAGATACTGCGGAACTTCAGTTGCCTGTTGAACACTGGATAAGACTCGAAACTAGACCACCAAACCTTGAAGGCAAGGGCGAGGTTACAATGGATGACCTCGTCAAGAACACACTCCGTATGCGTCCCGACAGGATTATCGTCGGTGAGGTTCGTGGACCGGAGGCTAGAACGATGTTTACTGCAATGAACACGGGCCACGATGGATGTATGGGAACAATCCACGCCAACAGTGCTCGTGAGACAATAGTCCGATTAGAAAGTCCTCCTATGAACGTACCTAGAATTATGATACCAGCCTTAGATATAATTATCATGCAGGTTCGTTTCCACAGTAGAAAGAAAGGCACTATAAGACGAGTCACCGAAATAGCAGAGGTATCTGGGATAGAAGGAGAAAGCATACAGCTAAACAAGCTCTATAAGTATGATCCTGCCAAGGACGAGCTCGTTCCAACAGGTGTCCCTAGTAGAACTCTTAACACTCTGGCTCATCATACTGGAATGAGCATGAGAGAAATAGAACTCGAAATTGAAAAGAGGAAATTGATACTCGAATGGATGATTGAAAATGGGATCAGAAGCATAGACAAAGTTGGCTATTACATCAGACAGTTCTATATCGATGAGGAGGGTCTTATGAAAAGAATAGCTGCTGAAAGCAGTATTGAGACCAGTAAACAAATTCAACAACTAATGTGAGGTGTTGCTATGGGTCTTATTGAATTCCTTGAAAAACTCGGTGGCAAAACAATTGAGGTCACAGAAAAGCCCATCAGGCGTGTTCCTAGAGGTAAGTCTATCCAAGAAAGACTTCGAGCCCTTAAGGAACTTCAAAAGGAGGTTGAAGAAGAGAGAATTCAGAGCGAAAGAGAAAAGCTCGTTGAGGAAGTATTAGAGTGGAGAAAAGAGGAGATAAGTAAGCCATTTTCAGATAGACTTGCTGAGGCTATATTGAAATATTTTAGAGGGCCCGTTGAGGCATTAACTAATTCAATTAAAGGTCTTGATCAGGATCTTTACCGGGCGAGTATATTCATGCCCAAGGAAAAATACGTTGCCTACATGCTTGGTGTTGCCATGATATCTGGCTTTTTTGGTTTTGTTTTTGCATACCTGCTTTACATTCCCATAGACACTTCATTGCTCATTGGACTTCTTGCGTTTATTGGAGGATTTTTCTATATGCGTCAGTATCCTAAGATGGTGTGGAAGAGAAGGGTTACCGAAGTAGAGAGAACTCTTCCATATGCACTTCGTCACATGGCATCACTTCTTAGCGCGGGCGTTGGTATAGCAGAAGCCATACTTTCTGTCGCAAAAGCTGATTATGGTGTTCTTTCAGAAGAATTTGAGTTGATCCTTAGAGACATGAGAACAGGTTCATCATTTGAAGACGCACTAACAAAATTTGAAGAAAAAATGGCTTCTGAAAACGTTAGTAGAGTTGTTAAACAAATTTTAAGAGCAGTTAAGTTTGGTGGAAATCTTGCAGAGATACTCTACAAGCTTGCGGAGGATTTCTCCTTTGAATACCGGATGAAACTTGTTGAATATGTTCAAAAGATAAATGGTATATCCTTTATCTACATGTTTATGACCATCGTTATGCCTACTATGTTTGTTGTTGGCGTCCTTGCCGGATCAATAATGGCTCGCCAATTAATATTCAACGTCCAAACCTTGGCTGTCATACTAATCTTTGCTTTCCCCGCACTGTCCCTTATAATAATCAATATGATAAAGAAGGCTGAGCCGAGGTGAGACTATTGGCCCGGAGAGGCGTATCCACAATATTAATTGCAGTGGTTGAGAAGCTTGTTCCTGAAAAATATCTGAAGAGATATGAACTTTATATCTATTCGGCCGGGATAAACTTTCTAGCTGCTGAATATATAGTGATATCTCTCTTGGTTGGAATTATATTAAGTCTTATTGTTTCATTGATAGTAAATGGTTTTTATGGCTTTGTTGCTTTCCTTGTCAGCTTTATAGGAATGGCTTTTGTTTATCCTTACTGGAGAACAATTAGAAAGATTGAAGACATGGAACGAAACTTGCCAGATGCCTTCTTCTACTTAGCCAGCTCTTTAAGAGCGGGTATCTCTTTTTCAGAGGCACTGGAAGAACTCACCACTGCTAAATTTGGTGCCCTTACTGAAGAGTTCAAGAAAACAGTTGCAGAGATAAAAAAAGGCCGTTCAACAGTTGATGCTCTTAGAGCCTTTGCGATACGAAACAGAAAATCACAGGTAATCTACCGCTCAATGATGATTATCATCGAGGCCCTTGAAAGAGGTGCGCCAATGAGTGATGTCTTGGTCTTTGTTGGTAATGACGTTCGTGAAATCCTGAGAATAAAGCAGGAAAGGAAAGCTTCTACAGGAATGCAGGCTATGTTCTTTATAGTGACAAGTGGCTTTGTTGGTCCCCTTATTCTTGGGATTGTATCCAAGGTAATGACGTCAATGGCAGGTGCTGGGACGGGAGTGAATATCCCTGTCCAGTCAATAATGAACATACTATTTCTTTTTGTTATAGTTCAAGCCTTCGTGTCGGGACTTGGAATAGGTGTAATAAGAGAAGGAAGCTACAGCTCCGGTCTGAAGTATGCTGCTCTACTTATTGCTATGGGCTCAGTTATCTTCAAGGGTGCTACCCTCATCAACATCGGCTTCTGACTTCTTTACCTCTATTACCTCGACTTCAAAAATCAGCGTTTTTCCTGCCAGCGGGTGGTTGAAATCGAGAGACACCAGGTTTTCTTTAACTTCAAGAATCTTCGCTATTCCCGAGTCAGTCATGACGTAGAGCCCCTCCTGCGGTTCGAGGCCGGCCTTGGTGAACTCCTCGACGGGAACCTTTATGACGAGTTCCGGGTTCGGCATGCCGTAGGCCTTCTCCGGAGGAACCGTGACGGTTTTCCTTTCACCGGGTTCCATTCCTATTAGGGCCTCGTCCAGGCCCGGAATTATCTCGCCGACGCCAATTCTGGCCCACATAGGGCCGTACTCCCTCTCTTCGACGTAAATACCGTGTTCCTTGGCGAGCTCTTCAATGCTCGTGTCAAAAACCTCGCCGTTCTCGAACCTTCCGATGTAGTTGAAAAGAACGTAATCTCCAGCTTCAACCTTCATTTCCTTCAACTCCAAAATTGCTTCACTGGAGACTTACTCCGTCCCTTTATAACTCTTTGGTCTGCGTGTTCCGTGTCCTGTCCAGTCTTTGAATCCTCCCGAAGGAGACAAAAAGGAACGATAAGTTTCACGAGTTCATTCCTCTGGGAGGATGTAATAGACGTAGTGGGGCCTGTTGGTCACATCGTCAATGAAAATTACTGTTCCGTTCCTTGGGGGCTTCAGATAGTGGACTTCTCCCTTCCTTGTTGTTACCGCCGCGAAGGCGTCTCCGGTTCTAACTCGGTTTCCAACGTTCGCTATCAGGGTTTTTGTAAAGCCCTCCACTGGGAGGAGCATCAGCTCATCGTCTCTTTTGAGGTAAATCCTCGTCCTTCCATCAGGGAGAACCAGTATCGCATCGGCGTTCATTCTATTGGTTGTCCTGTCAACGTAAAGGTAAAAGCGGTCGTAAATCTCTTTTATCAGGAACCTTGCGTTTTCACTGATGAAACCCGGCAGTTTATCGCCTTTTCTGAGCCAAACTTCTACGTTGCCATCTATTATTACACAGTCCCTCGTTATTTTTCCGTTTTCAACGCATTCCTCCTTTCTTCCCTCCACGTAGAGCCTGGGAAGTTTTTCCATGTTCTCACCTGTGTTTTTCCTTGTCCGTAAACCTTTTAAACTTCTCCTATTACTAAGCCCCGTGGCTTAAAATGTCCCTTAGAGCCAAGTTTATTGTGTTGCTGATAATAACGGTAATTTTGATGTCTTTTCTAATGAACAGTTATTCCTTCTCAGCTCCGCACAAGAAGAACCCTATAGCTCTCGATTTTTTGACAATCATAGTATTTGTTGGTGTTTTTGTTGGCCTGTTAATTTTTATAGTTCTAGCTCTCTATGTAAAGGATATACCTGGAGCAGAAAGTAGAGTTAATCTTAAACTTGGAGATGCAGTGTCAATTAGAGATATTGCTCTATTTTTGTTTTACAACTCCCTCCTAAGTACGTCCTGGGTTATTATGATGATGAGGATAACAGCAAGTATTAGAAACAATAACAATGTTACCAATGTCTCAATTTACAGAGGTAACAACACAACGCTTTTAAATAATTCAAATAATTCCTCTGTTGTTCCCCCTGTGAGACCTCTTATTGAAGGGGGAGGAAATGGTAATTATACGACAAAATTTTTAAACAATCCAATTGCAACGCACCTGTGGCTAGTTTTTCTTTTACCGATTTTCCTTGGACTGGTTTATCTTGGCTATTATTACTATCGTCTTGGTCAAGAAGAACTTAAAAGAAAGAGAAAAATTGAGAAGGCAATTGAATTCGATAGGAAGCTGAACGAGTTCGGCCTTGAAAGGTTCTCAAACCCAAGGGAGGCTATAGTTGAGATATACAAGAACGCCGTCCTATGGTTAGAAGGCCTTGGAATTCCTTATAGGGAGAGCTGGACTCACTGGGAGCATGCAGAGCACGTTAAATACATGCACGAGGCCTTTGTTGAATTGGCGAAGCTCTTCGAGAAGGCAAAATACGCCCCCGAAAGAATTGAGTGGAGAGATGCTGAGAAAGCTCTTGAGATTTATAACAGACTGAGGGGGAAAGCCCGTGAGATTGCCAAAATGGATTGAAACGTTCAAGGGCAGGCTAATGGTTGCTGGGTTCTTAATTTTTCTCTCAGTCGTTCCTGGAGAGTACTACATCAGGTGGATTGCAGTATTCAGTTTGGCAGTGTTCCTTGGAATTGTACTATTAAACGAGGATGTTCACATTCAACAAGCTAGAATGAGGAATAATCCTGCTACTAATCCTCTTAAACCTGATTTTGAGAGAGCTTTAGTAATTGTTAAACGAGCTCAAAAGGGCACGAGAAAGCTTGCCGAGGAAGAGCTCCTCGAGATACTCTATACTCTCTACGATGGAAAATACAGCTATCAAGAGTTACGTTCAAATCCTCCCCCTGCTTTGAAGGCTTTTTACTCTTCCCCCGATCCCTACGAGGGCCTAAAGCAGGCCCTAAAAATTTTGGAGGCTGAGCTAAATGAAGATTGAAGATGTCCACGAAAAGTCAAACCTCGTTCTCAACGAAGTCGGTAAGGCTATAGTGGGAAAGAGAAACGTACTGAGAATGATACTCACAACGATTCTAGCCGATGGCCACATCCTTATTGAAGACTTGCCGGGACTCGCCAAGACCTTGATGGCCAAGAGCTTTGCCAAAGCCCTTGGTCTCGAGTTCAAGCGTGTCCAGTTCACCTCCGACTTGCTTCCCAGTGACATACTTGGCGTCTCAGTCTTCAACCAGAAAACGCTGGAGTTCGAGTTCAGAAAGGGGCCCGTCTTCACCAATATCCTTCTCGCGGATGAGATAAACCGCTCTCCGCCGAAGACCCAGTCGGCTTTACTGGAAGCGATGCAGGAACGGCAGGTTACCGTTGAGGGAAAAACCTACGAACTTCCCAAGCCCTTTGTGGTCATAGCGACCCAGAACCCCATAGAGCAGGAGGGAACCTATCCCCTGCCAGAGGCCCAGCTGGACAGGTTCCTCGTCAGGTTGCGCGTTGGCTATCCGACGTTTGAGGAGGAAAAGGAAATCCTCAGGAGGAGAATCGAGCGCAGAAAGGACGAGGCCGACGTGAGGCCCGTCGTCACTCCTGAGGAACTCATAGAGATGCAAAAAGCAATTGAGGACGTCTACATAAGCGAGCCCATACTCGATTACATCGTCAGCATCGTGGACATTACAAGAAAAGACAAGAGGAGCGTTGAGATAGGAGCCTCTCCAAGGGGTAGCCTCGCCTTGCTGAAGCTGTCCAGGGCCTACGCGGCTATAGAGGGCAGGGACTACGTGATTCCCGACGATGTGAAGGCCGTAGCCGTTCCGGCGCTGAGCCACAGGCTAATCCTCAAGCGCGAGCTCTGGTACACGAGGGTTTCCCAGGAGAGCGTCATGGAAAAGCTACTCGAGAAGGTTCCCGTTCCCAAGTTCGAGTGAGGGGTGAGTATGAGAATTTTCGGCTTTGGAGGATTTCAGTACCAGCCTTCGATCGTTCTGCTAGAAAAGCACGTGGAACAGGAGGTTTCCCCGACATCAAAGCTGGCCCTCTATTTAGTGGCCCTCTGGGTTATTCCGACCTTTTCGTTTCTCCTTCTCCGGTGGAATCTGGTCTACCTTGTCCTACCCTATCTGACGCTCCTGTCAGTCTCGTATCTCTTCTTCAAACCAAAGGGAAAAGTTGAAATCTGGCGTGTCGTTAGTCACAACCGCTTCCTTGAGGGGCAGGAGGTTGAAGTAGAGGTCCACGTGAAAACGGACTTTCGTGTCGATTACCTCCACGTTCACGATCTTGTGCCGGGACTTGAGGTGATTGGAAGTCCAGAGAAGGTCTTTTCCTTAAGACCTTGTGAAGAGGGCGTTTTTAAATACAAGGTTAAAGTTAAACGTGGAATCCATAAGTTTGAGGGTTTTAATGTTTCCTATCGCGATCCCCTTGGCTTCTTCTCGTCAGATAGATTTGTTGACCACTTTACCGAAATAGTAGGCGTTCCAGTTCTGTATGAAGTTCAAACACCGTACTCAACCAAGGGAACCAAGATAACGATAGGCCCACTTCCTTCCCCTCTCACCGGCGGTGGCATCGAGTTTCATGCTATCAGGGAGTATCAGCCTGGCGATCCTCTTAAAGTCATAAACTGGAAGGCCACCGCGAGAACGGGGAAGATAATGGCCAACGAATTCGAAAGTGAGAGGAAAGTTGACGTAGTTTTTGTCGTCGATGCCTCGAGAATGAACGAACCCGTTTTTGACCACCTAATCAGGGCCACAGCTTCGCTTATGCTTAATGCCCTGAACGATGGAACGAGCTTTGGACTCCTCTTAGCTGAGAGAGTTCCGCTGTGGGTTCGCGTTGACTATGGCAAGAGGCACTTCTTCAAATGCATTGATTTCCTGAGCACCGCGAGGCCCGACAACAACAACTTCATCGCCTACCAGGTGGAACATCTTGTTAAGACTTCCCTTCCCCCGAGGGCCCAGATTGTTTACCTATCTCCTCTCCTGACAGAGGAGAGCAGAAACGCTCTAAAAACCCTTGCCCGCTATGGCTACAGCGTTGTTGTCATAAGTCCGAACCCAAACAGCGTCTATGAGCCTAAAACCGAGGAGGAAAGAATAGCTATGGAACTCGTTCAGCTAAAGAGAAAGGTCATGCTCAGGAACCTTGCAGGCTACGGGATTATAATAGACTGGGACGTTAAGAAGCCCCTGAAGGTGGCAATAGCGGAGGTGCTCCGTAAATGATAGGGAAGTTTTTTAGGAATGTTTTTACTACTGGACTTTTTGTTCTCTTTGTTCTTTTCACTTATCTCGACTTTGGGATTAGTCCAGAAACTATGATTGTGTTAATTTTTAGCCTATTAACGCCTCTGTGGGAACTGGCGGGTTATTTTGCCCTAATGGCTCTCGGATTCTTTTTGGTCTACCGTTCAATAGGTGGGTTCGTTGGGCTCTTCACTTTGATCTTTGGTATACAGTACGTGGAATCAGTCTATCTAACCTTAAGGAACGCTCCTCCTGAGCATTACTACGTCCTCTTCGCCGGAACGCTCCTGGCCATCCCGGTTTACTACTTCGCCTACCTGCTGTCCCTCTACGTGCCAAGCCTTGTCAACACCGCAGTTGCCTCGGTGTTTATAGTCCTTCTCTACGTTCTGTTCTACATAATAGTTAGACGCTGATGCTCCAGCTCCCCTTCTTTTTCAAAACCTCCCTGGCCCGGGTAAGGCCGAGCTTGACGCAGTCATCGAGCCTTTTTCCCTTAACGAGCCCCGCCAAAAAACCGCCGGCAAAGGCGTCCCCGGCACCGGTTGGGTCTATTTCGCCCTCAACGGGCAGTGCTGGAAACTCATGGAAGTCACCGTCGTAAACCAGAATCCCCTTCTCGCCCCGCGTTATAACAACAAGGTCGGCTCCCCAGGAGTACAGCTTCTCGGCCGATTTCTTGACCTCGTTAAGGCCCGTTATCAGCTTTGCCTCCCTCTCGTTCGGAAAGATTATCTCGCTCCTTGAAACCAGCTCCCGCATCAGCGCGGGTTTTCTTCTGTAGTCGTCGTAATATGTCGGGTTAAAATCGAGACTTACCCGTTTTCCTTCCAGCCTTTTCATGGCCTTCAACTGCTCTTCCGGTGGAATCGGCGCTATATGAAAGAGCTCTGCCCCCATGTACTCCTCAGGAATCGGTGTTTCGCCCATATTCTCGGCGACACCAATCTCGACCGGCGACTCAACGCTTCCATCTTCCCTGTAAATCACCCAGATGTGGATGGTCTTTCCCGGGAGAACCTGAACGCCCCTGATGTCAACGTATTGGGAGAGTTTTTCCAGCCATTCCCTCGGGAAATCCTCACCGATTTTAGTTACCAGGCCAACCTTCGCCCCTGCCAGGGAGGCCGAGGTGGCGACTGCCGCGGCCGCTCCGCCGGGCATGTCTACCCTTCTTCCGTCTGGAAACACTATCGTGTCTATGGAGACGTGACCGAGGACAACAAGCTCGACCATTCTACAACCCCTCCCTTAACTGGGGCCTTATGTTCTTTTGAGTTTTAAGTTAAGTGGTCGTGGTTTAAGCAGTTGTAACCGGTTACCTCTCCTCAAATTCGATTGTTTTGGAACTTTTTGTCCAGTTTATGTGTTGTATATTGACGAAAGGTTTTTGTATACGTAGTAATTGTTTGCATATGGCAACAGATAGATTTCCCTAACTGAAGGTGGTGAGAATGCCAAAGCCTGTGGGCTACGTTTTTGTATTCCTCCTATTTGTTTCCTTGGTTTCAGCAGTTTACTCCGTCAACGCCCCGGGTGTGGTGTATGAGGTTAAATACTCGGTCATCTCAAACGGAACCGTCGCGTTGATTCCCCTGTCCGTTTATCAGTACGACTTCCTCTACTATCCAAACGATTCACTGGCAAAGTTCGGAAAGTGGCACTATCTTCTATACTACAACGGTTCTCGCCTCTACCTCCTGAACTTTACCTATCTCCTGGCCCGCTCTCCCGGAGTTGCCTTCGTAAACGGAAGCTGGTATCTCAACGTCACAACTTACACATACTCGGGCACGGATAGCGCTGTCTACCGGCTGGACCCGGAGAATTTCTCCGTTGTTCCCGTAAAAACGAGTTGGTTCAAACTCTTGGAAGAAAACCATGTTGTTAGCGAGCTCAACGGCTGGAGGATAGTCGTTCCAAAGGACTTTGGCCCGCTAAACTCAAGCATCCCAACAGTTGACGTTGCAATTGCCAATACAGAGGAAAACGCTCGGCTCTACCATGGCAGGGTTGTCTTGGCAAATTCTTCGGAGTTTCCCCTTTACTTCCTCCTCATGCGGGAAAACGAAATCCGGAACGTCACGCTCCTCTACGTTAACACAACCCCCACCTCGTGGACTGAATACGGCTCAAGGCTGGTGACGGGGCTGGCGGGCTTCTGGTTCCCGGATAATGTCAGAATAGTTAACGTTGGCCCGGTCGCTAACGCATCCTCAGTTCCGCCGTGGGAGGTAGAGGTTATCAATGCCCGCTACTCCGTTGTTTCGAGCGGTAGGGATGCCATAATCCACCTTTTTTTGGCTACGTTCGTCCCCTACTGCCCCCCGCTCCTCGTTGCCGGTGGTTTCGACTGCAGTAATCAGACCATGCTGACGTTGCTCGAGGGGTACGAGTATCTCTTTTACTACAACGGCTCCCACCTCTACCTTCTCAACCTAACGGGGGCCATCCCCACTCAGGAGGTGTCCCTCGAGGACTACAACGGTGCGGTCTTTGTCAACGGAAGCTGGTATCTTAACGTCACGGTTTTCAACTGGAGCACGCATGAATACGAGGACAAAATCTATCTGTTCGACCCGAGGGAGTTCTGCATTGAACCCGTCAACGTCAGCTGGTCCGGGCTCATGAAGAAAGCGAAGAACGCCGATTCGATAAACGGGTGGCGGATTGTAACGCATTACGAGAGGCAATCTGAGAAGTGGGAGCCGGCAGACGTTTACGGGGTCTGCGCATCCCCCTTTGAGGATGCCAAGCGGTTGGATTACCCCTGTGCAAGCCTGATAATCAAAAAATCTGGGGTCATTCCGGTTCAAATCACGCTTAAATGAGGTTCATACGCAAAGAACATAACTCTGCCCTACCTTGAGATGAACTCGACGGGCACATACTACAGGCTCTCAAAAAGCGCCGTGCCCGTTAACGTGACCCTCTGTGAGAAGAAGGGTGCCTCCAAAACGCCGGCTCGTCTCGAAGAAAACAAGAACGGTGGGGAGAAAAAGACCCGCGGAATTTGCGGACCTGGGTTCGTGGCTCTGCTCGCGGTTCTTGCGTCGCTTATGAAAGGGCGCTCATCCGATGACTGAATTCTTTCCAATTAAGAACGTAGTAAAAAGTTTCCGAACCCTCGTTCAGATGCTCATCGAAAAGGTTTAAAAGTTAGGCTCCCAGAATTCAGGTGGTGATTAGCATGGAGCAGGTTTTCCAGAACGAGACCGTAAAGCAGATTCTTGAAAAGTATAAGAGGATATGGGCCATCGGTCACGCCCAGAGCGTTCTCGGCTGGGACATGGAAGTTAACATGCCCAAGGAGGGAATCCTTGAGAGGAGTGTGGCCCAGGGCGAGTTAAGCGTTCTGAGCCAGGAGTTCCTCCTCAAGCCGGAGTTTGTGGAGCTCGTTGAGAAGGCTAAGGGCATGGAGCTCAACGAGTACGAGCGTGGCGTTGTGAGGGTTCTCGACAGGCAAATAAGGATAAGCAGGGCCTTCCCGCCCGAGTTCCTCAGGGAGATGAGCGAGGTAACGAGCCAGGCAACAAAGGCATGGGAGGAGGCAAAGAAGAGCAACGACTACTCCAAGTTTGAGCCGTGGCTCGACAGAATCATAGACCTTGCGAAGCGCGCCGCCGAGTACCTCGGCTATGAGGACGAGCCCTACGATGCCCTGCTCGACCTATTCGAGGAGGGACTAACCACCAAAGAAGTCGAGAGGATGTTCGACAAGCTGGAGAAGGAGCTCAAGCCCCTCCTTGAGAAGATAATGGAGGAGGGCAAAGTTCCAAGGGAGCACCCTCTTGAGAAGGAGAAGTATGAGAAGGAGCAGATGGAGCGCGTTAACATCTGGATTCTCAAGAAGTTCGGCTTCCCGCTTGGCGTTCGCTCAAGGCTCGACGTCTCGGCTCACCCGTTCACGACCGAGTTCGGCATAAGGGACGTCAGGAT
>Ga0256831_1000060_pt1 | contig 51555 bp, 51 predicted proteins | sample 132544metaG_FD_189087 | JGI IMG/M metagenome (GOLD analysis project Ga0256831, IMG submission 189087) | Hydrothermal vent microbial communities from Lau Basin, Pacific Ocean - 132-544 | ecosystem: Environmental > Aquatic > Marine > Hydrothermal vents | place: Pacific Ocean: Lau Basin | collected...
CCCGGCCTGGATAGGTAAACCTCCGGCAGACATAATAATACCGGGAGCACGGCCAATGGGGCCATTAGCTCTGTCTCCAAGTGCTGATGTGGGTGCATTAAAATTAACTGCTGTAAAAGCTTTGCCTTTACTGATAGGCAGGGTGATGGGAGCCGCAATGGTATCACGCAGGGTAACCTGTACAATTCCTTGCCGGTCAACGACTGTAACACCAATCTGAATGCCTTTTTTGGTACATTCCACAATAGCGGCCTGGGCAATTTTTATGGCTGTGGATAAGGTCAGGTTTCTGGAACTGACCATTAAATCTTCTTCAGCATAAGCGGACACTGAGAAAATCAGACCGGTAAAAAAGCTGAGAAGCATAGGGGGGATCAATTTCATTGTTCTGTTCCTGTTGTTTGTTTTATTAGCCAGCTACATATTAACTGTTTCAGGCCCCATTAATAAATTGGGCAGAAAAATGGATACCTGGGGAATATAGGTAATAATCATCAGGAAGCTGAGCAGTAATAACAGCCAGGGATAGGTGGCTTTTATCACTTCAATCATGCTCATTCCGGTGATCCCTGAAGTCACGAATAAATTAAGTCCTACCGGCGGGGTGATCATGCCTATTTCCATATTAACCACCATAATAATCCCCAGATGAATGGGGTCAATTCCCAGCTTGATGGCAATGGGGAATAAAATCGGGGCCATAATCAGCAGAATACCGGAAGGTTCCATAAAATTACCGGCTATCAGCAACATAATATTCACAATCAGTAAAAATCCCCAGACCGGCAGGCCGATGGAAACGATCCACTGGGCAATTTCATGGGGTATGCGTTCTGAAGTCAGTACGAAGGCGAACAGCATGGCATTGGCAATAATAAACATCAGCATAACACTGGTTTTGCCTGCATCTACCAGAACTTTTGGGACATGACGCAGTTTAATATCACGATAGGCAAATACCGAGATAAAAAAAGCATAGACGGCTGCGACTGCAGCGGCTTCGGTAGGCGTGAATATACCGCCGTAGATGCCGCCCATAATAATGACTATCAGAAACAGGCCGCCAGCGGCACTGAATGCAGAACGGCTTAACTGAGCCATGCCTTTAAAGGGCACACTGGGAAAATTCTTTTTCCGGGCGACAAAATAAATGGTGATCATCATAAGGATGCCAATAAGCAGACCGGGGATGATACCGCCAATAAACATTCGTCCTACGGATACATCGGTGGCTGCGGCATAAACCACCATTACAATGGATGGCGGGATCAATATACCCATGGTGCCGGCGGTACTAATAACACCAGCCGCAAAGGACTGGGTATATCCTTCGCGAACCATACCGGCAATAACAATAGAACCAATGGCGACTACCGTAGCGGGAGAGGAACCGGACACCGCTGCAAACATCATGCAGGCCAGTACCGAAGCCATGGCCAGACCGCCGCGCAGCCAGCCGACACTGTCAACGGCAAAGTCCACCAGTCGGCGGGCGGCTCCACCGGTGGTTAAAAAGGCAGAAGCCAGAATAAAGAAGGGAATGGCCATAAGGGTGTAATGTTCCATGGAGGTAAAAATTTTACCGGCCAGAGACGCCATGGAGTCTGTGGAAAAAAACAGAATGGTCAGGGTGCTGGACAGTCCCAGTGCAAAAGCAACGGGAACGCCGATCAGCATAAACAGCAACAGCATAATAAACAGGGAGGCGGCAACCATTATTTTACCTCCTGTTCCGGTTTGGGTGAGTGATCAATCTCATCCAGTAATTCCCGGGTTTCATTAACAAAGTGCATACTGTCCACCTCGCCTTTTATGACCTTCCAGGCCACTTCAATTAAGCGGTAGAAGATCAGGGCAAAGCCAATGGGCAGGATAATTTTAATCTGCCATTCCAGTATCGGCATATCTTCTGCTTCCAGGCCGATTTTTTTTAGCTTGGCCACATAGTCCCAGCTGCCTTTAAACAGAATACCGCAATAGAGCATGCATAAGCTGATGGACAGCAGGGTGATATAACGGCGGACTTTAGCGGCAAATAAATTAACAAAGGCATCAATGCCGATGTGTATGCCTTTTTTAACGCAATAGGCCGCTCCAAACATGACCAGCCAGGCAAACAGGTAAGTGCTTAATTCCAGAGCCCAGACCGCACCGGAGTTAAATACATAGCGGGCCACGACCTGAGAAAAGGTGACGACAGTCATGGCGGTCAGTAACAGGGCAATAAAACCTTCTTCAATATAATCAATAATTTTGCTCATATAAAAACCTGACCTTTAAATCTAAACACGCTGAACAGTTATAATTGCATAAAAAAATCCCCGCCTAATATCACTATTAGTACACAATAGTGATATTAGGCGGGGAAGAGGTCAGTACAGATTAGTTATTGCACTTAAGTGCGGCATCAATATTTTCCTTGCCGATATCCGCTTCAAATTTTTTCCAGACCGGCTTCATGACTTCTGCCCATTGTTCGAGTTGCTGGTTGGTTAAAGTATGGACTTTGGTGCGGCCGGAGGCAATGATAAACTGCTTGTCTTCTTCAGCCGCTTCCAGTGCCCAGCGGGTTTCCTTAGCGGTGACTTCCCTGATAATGGCACTCAGTTCTTTCTGAATGTCTTCGGGTAAACTGTCCCAGAACTCGGTGCTGGTAACCAGCACATATTCCAGAACGCCATGGTTGGACTCAGTAAAGTCACTCTGAACTTCATAAAACTTTTTAGTACGGATATTGGACCAGGTATTTTCCTGACCGTCTATAACACCGGTGGACAGGGCATTATAAACTTCAGAGAAGGACATTTTCTGAGGATTGGCTTTAACTGCCTTAAACTGAGCTTCCAGAACATCAGAACTCATAATACGGAATTTTTCTCCGGCGGCATCATCAGGTAGCAGTAATGGTTTATTGGCCGATAACTGCTTCATGCCGTTTAGCCAGTAAGCCAGCCCCTTGATACCCTTATCTTCTGCAGCGCCTAATAAAGCCTGTCCCTGTGGGCTGTCGGTAAAACACTCAACCGAACTGGCATCTTTAAACAGGAAAGGCAGATCAAAGATTCCCCATTTTTTGGTGTATTTGCCGAACTTGGACAGTGAGGGGGCAGCCATCTGCACATCACCCAGCAGCAGGGCTTTTAAGACTTCTTTATCATTATAAAGCTGGGAATTAGGAAAAACCTCAACTCTGACTTTACCCTTAAGCCGTTGTTCCACCAGTTCCTTAAAATAATTGGCCGCCTTTCCTTTAGGCGTTTTTTCTGTGGTGACATGCGAAAATTTTATCACGATCTCCCTGGCCATTGCGGTTTGTGAGAAGGTGAGAGTAAGTAAAATTAAAAGCGCGGCCGTTCTAATCAATGACATTATTTATCCTTTTTTTAATGTTAATATTTCTGATAACTACAGAATATGATTTATAAACTATACGATTTATAAAACTAAAAGTCGGGAAAAGAGGAACGACTTCTATACATGGGACGAGAATCATAACCGTATCCGGATGAACGTCCACGGTATTGATCACTCTGGTAAATGGGATCTCTACGTCCGTAGGTATCCATCCATAATGAGTTATTGGCCCGCCGGCGAGCCTGATCCAGATCTCTTCGGCTATAACGTCTTTCTGGTGAGGGGTATTTTCTTTCCAGATCATACCAGGCATCGCCAAAGCTTCGTTGTCCGTCAGCTGAAATATTGGCCAGGGCAGACAGTGCTATAGCAGTAATTGTGGTCAATAACAGAGTTTTCATAATTGGCTGCTCTTTTGATTAAAATTTTAAATGACAAGTTTTTGAAACATAATAAATTATTTTCAAGCATAGTAAAAATAAGCCCTGTTGAAAAGTTTTAACCGCTGTTTTTGAGAAGCTTGTTTAATTTTACTTCGTCTCAATTGTCTGCCTGTTTTTCTCATTCTTTAATTCCGGTTTTTTATACTGGTTCAGAAGTTTTGAGTAATCCGGCCGGGTTCCTGTCCAGCGGTACTTAAAATTACCTACCAGTCCGGAAAATGGATTGGTTATGCCCCCCACCAGTGTTCCCTCTTTAGCTTTATTGATGATCTCATCAAAATTATCTTCCATATTACTGATGGACCCCCAGAATTTAATGGTGGGGCCTTTCCAGAAACCGTATTCATCCTGTTCTTCCTTTAATAGTCCAAGTCCGTAAAAAATAGCGGCACCTTCTCCGGACAGGTTTAAATCGGCCTGCATTTTAAGATCCTGATCCATTAGCCGGGTATCAGGTGCAAATGTAATATCTCCATCTGCTATTAAATGCAGCTCTGGGCTAAGTATTTCAAAAATATCAATATGGGTATTCAGATCCTTCTGGCGAGACATGCTCATACGGATCAGATCATATTCTATGTCCTTGGCAAAGCGTACCACGCGGTTAATAATACCCAGCCCAAAACCGGATGTGGGCAGTACCGATACCACCTCTCCCACTACAGCCATGGCCTGGCCGCCGGAACGGGCCATGACATTGTCAGACGGGATTAAATGGTAAACCCCGTTAACACCGCTGATATCAATTTTAAACATCAGTTCATTACGGATCTGGGTTAAATTGCTTAAAGGACCGTAAAACAGTACATCTACATCAAAAACCCCGTCAGCCCTGGGCACATGATCCGGTTTTAATTCTTTTAGAAAACCACCGACATTAAAATGGCTTAATGCAGTAATAAGACGAATATCATAGGGCTGTTTTCTTTTGGGCGTAAATTTAAAATCAGCATTCAGAGTCATGGGACTTTCATGAAAACGGATTGCAAAATCTTTAGCAATTAAATGTTCCCTGTTGATATCAAGCTGTCCCCTGATATTGTGATAGGACATATAATCGGAATAATACAGTTTCTGTATATCGAGGTGAGCCAGTATATCCAGTCCGGTAGGCCAGAATGGGGTTTGTGCAGGCGTGTTATCTGGTGCAGCAGGCAGGGATGTTTTTTCCATCTTTTCTGTTGCTGTATTTTCTTTTTCAAGTTTTGACAGTTCAGAATCCGGGTTAATGGCGGCCAGTAGCTTTAATATATCGTTTAAAAAGATCTCTTTACCATGGACATCAATAGCAAGGGAGGGGGCATCTTTTTTTATCTGGATATGATTTTTCAGAGTTAACTCTGTAGTACCTGACTGGCTTTGCATAATCAAAGGAAATTCCAGGAACAGATCGTTAAGATTCTTAATTTCACCTGTGCCGTCTATTAATACAGATTTAATTAATTGCTGCTTATTATTATCGCCAAGATCATTGATCTGCCATTTATGTTTTAACCGGTGAGTATTATCCAGAGAAATATCAGCCGTCAGTGTCCCCCGGGTCAGAGTATTATCAGGCATAATACCCGGCTGACTGAACCATTGTGTCAGTAAAACATTCAGATCGGCATTTAAACCGGTAATGGGCATGGTCTTGCCGGAATGGTATTTTAAATCGGCATTTAGAGCCAGAGCCCTGTTTTTCTGTCCTTTAAACTGTAGTGACAACTGTTTAATATGGGCCGTGGTTTGTTTGCCGGATTGCACGGCCTGTATATCAAGTAATACATCAAAAGGATTAAGCAGGGCAGTTTTGGGATTTTTATAATGAACATTGTGCAGGTGTAAGGGCTGCTGAAATTTAATGGTCTGTTTCCTGTTTTTCTGAACCAGATTAATTCTGGCGCTGGCTGAATCAAAGGTTATAGGTAACTGAGGGAACAGGACTTCATAAGGGCTGATATCAAAATTGGTCAGTTTCAGGCTTAAATAGCCGTTTTGTGCAAAATTCTGTTTTGCATCGCTCAGTGATATTTTAATGGGCTTATGGGTTTTAAGATCCAGACGCCCCTTGCTGAGCGGGTGGAATACCGATAAAAGCAGCTCTGAAATATCCAGCTGATTATTATGCAGACCTAGCTGATATTGAGCGTCCAGGATTGAAGGCTTTCTGATGGTTTTATGGGTAAACTGATTAACCAGCCTGAGTTTCATTAACTGATGTATATGACCATTAAGACTGCCTTTTAAATAAATACCAGGGTCAGTTTTATCCAGATGAGTGATAACCACAGAACCTTTATTGCTCAGCAGACTGCTGCCGGATTGGGTAATGGATAGTTGTGGATAATTAACTGTTAATTTGTCCGGGGTATAATTTACCCTGGCATTAAGGTTAAGAGCCAGTCGGCTGAATAATGCCTGCTGATCATCTGATAGTGCCAGGTTGGAAAAAGCAAGTTGCTGAATATGCAGATTATATTGATCTCTGGTTTTACTGCCTAAGACAGCGTTTAATCTACTCAGTTTACCGGAAACTTTATAGGGGGCGGCATATTGTCTGATAACCGGCTCAAGCCATTTAAAATCAAAATGATTAATCTTAAGTGCCATTAAGCTGTCTTTTGACTGCAGGACAAACTGTTCCGGTTCCTGTTTTAGCTGTATATTCTGCAGGTTGTTAAGCTGTAAAATATCCGGGTGGTTCTTTGCATTTAAAATAATATCAGACTTTTCTATGGTCCATAGTTTATCCCTACCGTTCAGTGCCAGTTGATAGTTAAGATTAAGCTGTCCGGGCAGGCTTTTAACCAGCGGCTGTTCAGGCTGTGTTATAAGAGCGGTTTCCAGAGCATGTTTAATCAGTGGAATATTTATAATTTCGTTAATATTAATCTTACCCTGGGCATTCAGGTTGAAAGGTGACGCTAACAAGTTTGCGGATACAGGTGCCTGCACATTAAATTTAAGGCTGGTTGAAAGCTGTCTGTTTGTTTTTCTGTTTTTATCTTTAGATGCGGATTCGGTAGCCGCTGTTCCGACAGAACTGTCTGTTAACTGGTATAAATCCAGATGTTCAAGTACAGCCGACAGGTTCCGATCACTGATCTGAATATTAAAATCTGTTTCCACAAACTGTTTATCCATAAGCGTCAGTTCTGGTTTAGAAGGGGGAGTGCTTTTTATCAGGGTCAGGTTGTGTAAAGTAAAAGGCCGTCTTGTTTTAAGCAGCAGTGCCCGCTGTGCAACGGACAGGTTAATATCGGTATCAATATAACCGCTTTGAAAATGGAGATCCGGTATAAAGTCATTAAACCATTCCAGCGGCAGTTGATTAATAGTTACGGTAAATAAATCACTTTGCTGTTGATCCAGCAGGGCCTGAATATTTCTTAAATTAATGTTCAGGGGCTTGTGGCTTAATAATTTAATATATTCCTTTTTCTGGCTCAGGATATTTAGCAGAAAGCTGTCAATCTGCATAAAATCCCCGTCAAGTTTCATGCTCAGATGATTATCAATGGCCAGTTCATCAGGCAGAGAATGGTTGTTTTCCAGGTAATGCCGAATATTAAGCTGATCCTTTAACTGTACAGATCCATCCAGGGTACGGGTGTTATAACTAAACTGTGCCGTTAATTCACTTTCAATTTCCGGCAGTTGCAGGGATTTAAACAGAGCAAGAAAACCCTTTTCTGTCAGCAGTTCCAGTGTTCCGGATATAACCCCTTCGTTACCGTCATAAATACCATCAAAAAACAGTTCTGAAAGCAGATTGTCGTCCTGTGAATGTCGCAGTTCCAGCATGATTTTTTCCGGATGCAGGATTTTAGTCAGATAATGATTACCCCGTTTATCAAAAGGGTAGGATGCCCACATTTCAGGCTGGGGTAATTGCTCCATGGCCAGTTCCAGACTGATATCCTGTAGTGCACCCTCATTGGTTTCCAGTTGCAGTTTAAGGCTGCTGTTCTGCCGATCAATAGGTTTTATAAGGTGTTGATTCAGAAAAATACTGGCATTTAAAGTGGCTTTCTTTATATCCGGTATATCTTTTAAGTCCGGAGCCATGAGGTGGATATTAAGCGGCTGGCTGAACTGCTCATTGATATTAGCCGCACTGGCCTGCAGTGATAACTGACCGGTGGCTGAAGATTGATACAGAAGATCGATATCCAGCTTGCCAATATCAATAATATAACCAATATCCAGATAAGGAAACAGGCCGGGAAATAAAAACGTCCCGCTGTTAGTGGGTTGCCCTGCTATGGACTGATCATCAATAAGGGTGTTGTTAAGAATGAATTTATCAATTTTAATACGTCCGATCAGCAACTCAAACGGTGAGAATTCAGTATCCAGATGGCCGATATTAACATCAATAGCATCGTATTTAAGATGCAACTGCTTAATTTTAATGGAAAACGGTGTGATATGAATATATTCTGCCTGGGTCTCTTTAAGCCAGGGAGTTAACTGGGTCTGAAACAGGTATTTTTGAACAGGTGCCAGAAACAGGCTGGCTATTAAAATCAGGGGAACTAAAGCAAGGCTGAACAGTAGTAATTTAACAATACGTCTTTTGTTGATTTTCATATTTCAACCCGCATCAGAGTGATATAAACCTTCAGAATGCAGCAGGTAAGATAAAGTGGCTGTTCCAGGACAGACTTTTAGTCAGCTACAAACTGTGTGTAGTTATTATACGGTAGAATAATTCTGAAAACAGAGATTTTTATTTAAACCGGTTTAATAAGAGTTCACATTCTCCAATATCAAAACTGCTGACTGCAGATGTTAAGCGGGTGGCCATGCTTTTAAACTCATCTATATGGTCTTTATTACCGTAATACTCCAGCTTGTCAGCAAATGCCTGAATTAGTTCAATATCACCGGCTGTTTTTGCCTGATCCAGTAATTTACCCAGTTCAGGATAGTTTTCAAGAGATATAGTAGACAGGTCAGGCACCGATTGATCGGTTTTTGGACTGTCCACTGCGGCGGTTTCAGAACTCAGGAAATTCGACATGGAATGCACCAGGGCATAATATTTAATTGGCTTGTGCAAAAAATCATCGAAAAGAAGGTTTTCCTTATTATCTTTTTTTGAAATCACTGAAGCGGTTAATGCAATGATGGGCACATCTTTAAACTGCTTTATTTCCCTGGTGGCTTCATAACCGGTCTTATTGGGCATTTTTATATCCATCAGGATCAAATCAATATCATTATGTCTGGCCAGATCAATGGCTTCCTGGCCGTCCTTTGCCTCCAGAATTTTCAATGGGGTATCTTTCAGATATTCTTTGACCAGGTTGCGGTTTAACTGGATATCATCGGCCACCAGAATAGTGGCGGGTTTGAATTTAATATTAAGTGCTTCATGCCGCTGAGAATTTAAGGCCGTATCATCTGTAATTTCTACTTCTCGGAGAGTTACAATAAAAGTAGAGCCTTTATCTCTCTGGCTTTTGACCTTAACATCGCCATTCATTAACTGGCTGAGTCTTTTTATAATGGCCAGGCCAAGACCGGTACCCCCATATTCCTTATTGCTCTGGTTAGAATGTTGTGAAAAGGCTTCAAATATTTTTTCAGCTTCCTGCTCATCAATACCGATACCGCTGTCCTCAACTTCCAGTATCAGGTTAGTGGACTGATCCTGTTGCGTTGAGGTAGTGATCCTGATATTAATATAACCTTCGGTAGTAAATTTTATGGCGTTACTGATCAGGTTAAACAGTATTTGCCGAACCCTGACTTCATCCAGGATTAAAGTTTTTGGAACTGAATCGTCCACGACTACATTTAATTCCAGTGCCTTGGCTTTAGCCTTATGCTCGAAAACACTTTTGATTTCCTTGGCAATGGCTCTGATGTCTGTGGGATTATATTCAATCTGCAATTTACCCGCTTCTACCTTGGATAAATCCAGTATGTCGTTAATAATTGTTAACAGGATCCTGGAACTGTCCTGAATGGACTGTACATAGTTTTTATGCACTGGATCGGAGGTTTCTCTGGCTAGTAAGTCGGTAAAGCCGATAATAGCATTCATGGGGGTTCTGATTTCATGAGACATATTGGCCAGAAATTCAGACTTCATATTATTGGCGGTCTCAGCTTCTTCCTTGGCCTTTTCAAGCTCCAGTGTTCTAAGATCTACCAGAGATTCCAGATGTCGGTTAATGGATTGCAGGGCATCCTGTGTTCGTTGCAGTTCTTTATGGGTTGCACTCATCTGCCTGACTATCAGGTTAAGTACAAACCATTGTAAAATAACAAAAGCCGCATGCAGGAATACAATATCCAGACCACAGCCGTAGTTAAATACGACAATGGGGGTATTGAACAGACTGACATTGTACAGTTGCAGGTAATTAAAAATCAGATGGTGAATAATAACAAAGGCAGAAGCCAGGGATATGATTTTATGATCTTTGTAAATAACCAGAAAAGACAAAGCTGCAAAGATATGAAAATGCATTTCTATCCGGCCTTCACTTTGCTGTATCATAATTACAGAAAAGCTTAACAGCACCAGAGCAACAATATTTCTGTATAACTGGCTACCGGAAAAGGAGCGATAGGTTAATAGGGTAATTAAGTATAATAAACCGCCGCCGATAAAGCCTAGTAATAAAGCATCAAATAAATAAGCGGTTATGGTTGAAACAATGATCCAGTGATAAAAAATCAGCTTTAGAACAAATTTGTCCGGATTACTGTTTTTTGAATAAAATAATAAATCTTTAACTCGTTTCACCAATGAGTTCCTTTATATTGTCTTTAATTTTTTCAAGCGGGTAGGGAGCCGTTTTATAAATATACCGTAACCATTTTTTCTGACCCTTCTTTTCGACCAGATATAAATATGAGGAATGATTATATTCTGCTTTATTGACTAATGATCGTGAGGAAAACACTCTGAATGCCTGAATATACTCCCGGACGGCTGTTTTGTTTAAATACAGCCCCTTAAAGTCTGGGTTAAATGAACGGACATATTTTGAAGGCTGCTGTGGATCTGCCGGTACTGAAATATCTATAAAAAGTATGCCCACTTGGTCTTTTATTTTCTTATCCAGAGAATTATAAAGCTGGCTCAGTTTCTTCAGTCTGGGAATGCAGACATCTACACAGGTTGAGTAACCGAAAAATATTAGTTGAATGTTTTTATCGTCATTAAGTATAAGCGGCAGATTCAGCTCCTGTTCTGCTTTTACTGCGGCAGTGTGTTCAGATAAAAAGGCAGGTGCTACGACCACCAGGATAGAAATAATAATGATCAGAACAAATAATAAAATGCCGTATATTTGCTTCTTCATTTATCGACTGTAAAGCTTTCTGATCCGGACAATATCGTTTAAATTTTCACATAATAACTCAACCAGCCTGGGTTCAAAGGACTTGCCGGATTCATTTTTTATGTAGGCCACGGCATCATCAATACTCCAGGCTTCTTTATATATTCTTTTACTGGTGAGAGCATCAAACACATCGGCTATTGAGGTAATTCGGCCATAGATATGGATATCTTCACCCTTTAAGCCGTTCGGATAGCCCGAGCCGTCCCATTTTTCATGGTGCTCATGGGCAATCAGCGCTGCGGCTCTTAAAAGCTCATGTCTGGACTTATTAAAAATTTCCCAGCCGTAGCTGGTGTGTTTTTTCATGACTTCAAATTCATCGACGGTCAGTTTACCGTTTTTCAGCAGTATATTGTCTGGAATAATGACCTTGCCGATATCATGCATGGGTGAGGCCATTTTAAGCAGTTCTGTATCATGCTCCGAACAGCCGTAGGAACGTGCCAGAATTTCAGAAAAAAGAGACACCCGGTTAACATGGTCGCCGGTTTCCCTGGATCGCCATTCACCCAGTTCACCCAGGGTGTGCAGTACTTCTTTCTGGGTATCTACAATATCTTCTCTGAGCTTTATTTCATTGGTAATGTCGGTTCTTATGCCGATGTATTCAATAATTTCCCCGCTATTATTTAAAATAGGCTTAATAGTGGACTCAACAAAATAGGCAGAACCGTCTTTGGCCCGGTTTTTAAGCAGGCCGCGCCAGGTTTTTTTAGCCTTGATAGTGTCCCACAGGTTTTTAAATATCTCAGCGCTGACATCCGGGCTGCGGATGATATTGTGGTTTTTGCCAATCAGTTCTTCCCGGGTATATCTGGATGTTTCGCAGAATTTATCATTAACATAGGTAATGACTCCATAGGGATCGGTCTTGGAAACCAGGGAACCTACATCGACCGCTTCTTTATACTGTTCGAGTAAGGTTTTGGTTTCATCAACTTCAGACTGCAGGGCCTGCCGGATATTAAACAGTTCTACATGCGTTTTTACCCGATGTATCAGCTCCAGTTCATCAAAGGGTTTGGTGATATAATCTTCACCGCCGGATTCAAAGCCTTTGCGGATACTTTCCTTATTGGCATTGGCGGACAGAAAGATAATCGGGTATTCCCTGGTTTTCTCATCGGACTTAATGAGCCGGGCGGTTTCATAACCGTCCAGTTCAGGCATATTGATATCCAGCAGGATGAGTGAATAGGGTCTGAGTTTCAGTTGCTGCAGAGCTTTCCGGCCACTGGTGGCAAAGTAAATATTGTATAGTTCGGTGCTTTTGATAACATTGGCAGCCAGCTGGATATTTTTAACATTATCATCAACAATTAATATATTTGATTTCATCCCTGCCTCAAGAATGTGATATCTGTACAAAACTCGTTACGTTTCAATTTAACAGTTCATGAGATAAGTTCCTGATATAAAGAGTAGTCTAAAAATACGATAATAAAAGAAAAAATTGATTTTTTACGCCATTTTTTTCAATTCTTTCATTATAAATTAAGGACTTGTTGAAAGTATGAATTGTTGTTTAGAATATCCTTAAATTCTGGTATTTGCCTGTAAAAACATGATAATATGAGCCGTAATTAATAGAAGTAATAACTCAGGTAACTTTAATGGGAAAAAAAACAACATTTAACCTGGAAGACTGGGGTTTTCCAGAGGAAAAAACCAGCCAGGACTATAAAACTGATACCGTTCTGGCTGATGATGCTATTGATGAATTCGGGCTGGATGTCAGTCTGGATTCAATGATTGAAGAAGCAGAGAATACCCCTGGCGGCAAGGCCCAGCTGTTTTTTAACAGGAATTTTGACAACGGTCGGGATCTGTCCCAGGAAGAAGATGCCTTCAAAAAACAGATTGAAGACCTGTTTGAACTGCTGGAACTGGAAAAAGCTGCCGACAAAAGTGAAGGTATCCGCGTTTACCAGACCGATTCATCACCCTCCCGACCCTGGCGTTTTCACTGATTGTTTTTAATTTAAATTTTTTTGTGAATCAGTGGCATCCGGGCAGGTCATTGGTTATAATGCACGCTCTCTGCTGGTCCCCTCGCAATGATAAGCCGTAAACCCAGCCAGATCCGGAAGGAAGCAACTGTAGCGGCCGACTCATGTGCCGGGGTGTGGCTGGCAGAGACTTTCTAAAAATCTCCCCCTAATTTTATTATTCCATCTATTCAGTGTATCGGACCGTAAATGGCTGCAGGTACTGTATTTCCGGGGGCGCTCAAGTGTGTCCATGTATCGGTTTAGAACTTTTCAAAATATGCTTTTGTAAAAAGTTCTTATCCTGGTGATTGTGAAAACATCCATGTTTTCAAAACCCCGTAAACACAGTACCTGCATCCATTTACTCTATCTCATACTAATTTATGCTGAATAGTTACTTTATTCCTTACTGTTGTCAGTTCTGTATTTAAGATATAATTCTACTAAATAATTATAAGTATCCGGAAAACTAAAGGGATCTATGGAATACCAGGTTCTGGCGCGTAAATACCGTCCAAAAACATTCACCTCCATGATGGGGCAGGAGCATGTGCTTAAGGCTCTGGCTAATGCGCTGGAAACAGAACGTCTGCACCATGCTTACCTGTTTACCGGTACCCGCGGTGTGGGAAAAACCACCGTCGCCAGAGTACTGGCCAAGGCCCTGAACTGTGAACAGGGAATAACGGCAGAACCCTGTGGGAAATGTGCAGCCTGCCAGGAAATTGATCAGGGCCGTTTTGTGGATCTGATTGAAGTGGATGCGGCCTCCAGAACTCGTGTTGAGGATACCCGGGAACTGCTGGATAATGTCCAGTATGCTCCGACCCGCGGTCGTTTTAAAATCTACCTGATTGATGAAGTGCACATGCTGTCCGGGCATAGTTTTAATGCTCTGCTTAAAACTCTGGAAGAACCGCCGCCGCACGTTAAATTCCTGCTGGCAACTACCGATCCACAAAAATTACCCGTCACTATCCTGTCACGCTGTCTGCAGTTTAATCTTAAACGCCTGAATATAGAGCAGCTCGAACAGCAGATGCAGACTATTTTGCAGGCAGAAAAAATTACTTACGAAGAGCCGGTATTAAAACCCCTGGCCATTGCTGCAGATGGTTCCATGCGTGATGCTCTGAGTCTGCTTGATCAGGCTATCGCCTATTGTAATGGCTCACCAAACCTGGCCGATGTTGAAATCATGCTGGGCAGTGTTCACAAAGACCGGATTTATAATCTGCTGGCGGCACTGGCAAATAATAACGGGGCGGAACTGATCACTCAAAGCCGTCAACTGACGGAGCAGGGGCTGGATGTTAATACTGTTCTGGCGGAACTGATTTCCATGCTGCAGCGTATTGCACTGTCACAGACGGTGCCGGACATACTGGATGACAGTTATGGTGATAAGGATTCAATAGAGCAGCTGGCACAGTTTATTGCACCGGAAGATGTGCAGTTATATTATCAGATTGCCTTAAATGGCCGTAAAGATCTGCCGTTTTCACCTCAGCCCCAGGGCGGCTTCGAGATGATCCTGTTAAGAATGCTGGCATTCAGACCCGCAGGCTCAAAAAAAAACTCTGCCGTCCCGCTGAACAGACCCGTAGTTAAAACTAAACCGGTATCCAGCAGTAAACCTGCTGTAGCAAAAAAACAGGCAGCAAAGGTTCAGGTTCAGACCGATGAACCGTTCAAAAAAACGAGTTCAGCCGATAAAATAGCGGAACCCGCCGGATCCTTAAAACCGGTTATACAGTCTGAATCAGGCGTTAATGCTGACAGTAAGTCTCCTTCTGATATCAGTGATTTATCAGATTCGGTTCTCGATATCGGGGAATTGCCTCCGGTAGAAAGCTATGGTGAACAGTATTTTTCAGATGAACAGGCGGATGAAAGCATTTTTGAGTCTTCACCTGTTTTTGACATGCCAGAGATGCAGCAGGCTGAAAAACAGGGCATAGAAGAGCAGACTGCAGGAAATCAGGGTACTGTAGAACCTGATCAGTCTAAAATAAAAGAACCGGCTGCACCACTGCACAGGGAAGCAGTGCAGGAACCAGCAGAAGTTATACCGGATATGCAGGCGGCAACAGATATTCCCTGTCAGAAACCGGGTGACACTGAGCTGACAGAGTTCTGGTGTGAGCTGATCAAGCGTTCCGGGATCCAGGGTTTTGAACAGCAACTGGCAAAACATTGTGCCCTGGTAGAAAAAACAGAGCAGGATAAGCAGTTAGTTTTTGAACTGCTATTAGAATCAGTGCATCAACACCTGCTCAATGATAAAATAAAAAATCGTTTGCAGGAGACTTTTCAGGCAGTATTGGCACAGCCATTGTTGCTTAGGTTCAGGGAATGTCAGTTAAGTCCGGAAGAAACATTACAGACTCCCAGACGTAAGGAAATTCTTGAGGCTGAAGCCCTGCAGAAAGAAGCAGTAAAATCCATATATGCGGATCAGAAATTACAGATGCTGGTGAGGGCGTTTGATGCCACCATCCGTGAAGAATCAATTAAACCTTTAAGCTAAATTAATCAGCAAGTAAAACAAGAGGAATAGATATGAAAGGTGCTTTAGGCGGCCTGATGAAGCAGGCTCAGAAAATGCAGGAAGATATGCAGAAAGCTCAGGCAGAGATTGCCAATATGGAAGTTACCGGTCAGGCCGGGGGTGGTATGGTTTCAGTGGTTATGACCGGCCGTCATGATTTACGCAAGGTAAGCATTGATGATTCCGTAATGGATGATAAGGAAATGCTTGAAGACCTGGTGGCGGCTGCAGTAAATGATGCGGTAAGACAACTGGAAAGCGCCTCAAAGGAAAGAATGTCTGGTATGACCGATGGTCTGAACCTGCCTCCAGGCATGAAACTGCCTTTCTAGGTTTGTACTTTTAATGTCCCATTCACCATTAATCAAACAGCTTATTGAAAGTCTGTGTTGTCTGCCCGGAGTGGGTGCAAAATCTGCCCAGAGAATGGCTTATCATTTGCTGGAGCGGGACAGAAATGGGGCAAGAAAGCTGTCTTATGCCCTGTTACAGGCTGCGGAACAGGTCGGGCACTGCTCAAGCTGCCGTATTCTGACTGAAGCCGAGCAATGCGATATTTGCCAGTCTTCTAAACGGGATCGGCAGATCTTATGTGTAGTAGAGTCACCTTCTGATGTGTATGCTATTGAGCAATCGGGTACTTATAGCGGGACATACTTTGTATTAATGGGACACCTGTCGCCTCTTGACGGTATCGGGCCGCAGGATTTACATCTGGATACTCTGAAACAAAGAGTAATGCAGGAGTCCATTGACGAGGTGATCCTGGCGACTAATGCCACTGTGGAAGGGGAGGCAACGGCACATTATATTGTGGAAATGCTCAAATCCCAGGGCGTTAAAATTACCCGGATTGCTCACGGAGTGCCTTTGGGCGGGGAACTGGAATATATTGACGGCTCAACCCTGGGGCTGGCCTTCAGCGGTCGAAAGGAACTGGATTAGGATTTACTTAAAATCCCTAACTGTTTTTCAAAAAGATTCAGAATCTTCTTAACCTCAGCAAAATCCTTGACATCGATTAATTTATCCGCCCTGTCTTCTGCCCCGGAAAACTTGTCCATATAAAACAGCCCAATGGGTTTCTTATTGGCATGAACGGATCTGGCAATAAATTCTTTTACCTTAAGCATATCCTGCATGGGTGTGGTTATAATAGGCAGAAACTTGTCATAATTGGCCTGGTTAATCAATACCGCCTGAGGTTTTTCCAGTAATTTAGTAAACAGGTTAGTGGGTTTTATGGGCAATAAAGTGTTGATAAATTGAGGGTCTTTTAAACCTCGGATACCACGTACCTGAAGATTTTTTTTGTCCTTGCTGAGCATCATAAATACCACCCGGGTAAAAATTCTGCTTTCTGCAAGGGCATCAATGGTTGTTCTTATCAGGCCGGGGAAATCATCGGATGCGGAAATAAGATGAATGCTGGGAATCTTTTCAGGTTTATCCTCGGCTTTGGGTTTAAAGGCCGGTTTCTGTTCTGCTGGAGGAGCTTTTTGAGTGTCTTTTTTGGGGGCATCAATTTCAATGACCTGGGTATAGGAAACTTCTCCCGGTAACAGAGCCAGATGAGCGGATACATTCTGTACAGGAAAGAATTCTGCCGTTGAATGTGCCAGTTCCACGGCAGTTTTATGCAGCTCCTGGGCAATGCGGGCTTCACTGAAATGCAATTCCTGGGAACAGAGCCTGATATGTTTATACATGTCGTCAAAATACCAGCCTTTTTCTGCAATAATGCTGCATTTTTCTGAAAGATACATGCATTTTACCGGTTTTGCGGTATCTTCCAGCTGCTCCATTTCCTGCCGCTGAAGGAACAGATTAGGAATTTTCCAGTGGTGGGTCAGGGACTCGGCCAGTTCATGATATGTAAAGCCAAAAATTTCCTGCTGGGCCTGTTCATAAGGCTGTTGTTTTCTGTGCACTAATAATTCAACTTTTTGAGCCTTTATCGGTTCCAGATGCCAGCATAACAATTCTGAAAGTGGAGTGATCAAAGTACTGGTATAAACTTCATTTTCATTAGATACATTCAGCATTCGGGCAAAATTCTGAGCCTGAAAGGCCGCATGAACCCCACGGTACTGCAACTGGACAATTTTATTTGCAATAGCCCTGTCTTTAATGCTGTAAATAGAGGTGATTTTATTAATGAATTTTTCCAGCCTGTCCATTCCCAGAAACATGGCTGCATGTTCCACCTGGTTAATCTGGTTATCATCATCTCCAGTCATTTCCTGGTTGGCATAAGCCAGCAGGTTGATCATACAGGCTGGATCGTACTGTAATATGGTGTCCAGATAATGATAGTTGAAACTGGGTTTTTCCACAGTTTCTTTTAAAACCTGAAGCGTATTGTGCAGCACGGGCAGGGCGGCAATGTCTGATTTTTGTATAAACTGCTTCAGTTGATTATTTTCAGCGGCCATATAAGCTCTTGGGGAAATATTTGTTTAGTATGTAATATAGCAAAAGGATTGCTATTTAGTAGTTTATTTTTCAAAATATTAAGATTATTATAAGTTTATGACGCAATTTTATCCTGTTTTATTATTTTTATCCTTGCCTGTAAGCCTGTTATCGGCAGGCAGTCTTTTTGCTGAAGAGGTACAGAAGATTTATGAGTACCAGAGCAAGGATGGTGTGCCCGTGTTTACAGATAAAGTGAAACCGGATAAACAATTAAAAAGTGTTCAGAAAATAAAAAAACTTTCTCCGGAAGAGGAAGCACAACGGCAAAAAAAGCTGGAAAAAATAATTGTTAAGGATCAGGAGAAAGACCGGCAGCGAGCCCTGGAACGTAAACTGGAAGCTGAACGTGCCATGCGTCTGCAGAATGAAAGAGAACTGGAACTGGAGCGATTAAGAAACTCTTATGTTCCCCAGGATGTTAATGCTAATAACAATGGTTATGATGTTTACTGGACAATCCCTGCGTATGGCCGTCCGCCTATCAGACCCCGACCACCGGGCACAAGACCGCCCGGTTCAGGGCCGCCTAATAACAGACCGCCTGCAGTCAGGCCACCGGTACAAAGGCCCAGACCACGCTAAACCTGTTTTTTTTGTCCTCCCAGACGTTCAAGCAGTTTGTCAGCTACCCTGAAAGCATTGGCGTAGATAGTCCAGGTATGGGGGACACTGCCGCCGGTAGGCATAAAGCTACCATCTGTTACGTATAAATTTTCAACTTCATGCACCTGACAATCAGGATTAAGCACCGATTTTTCAGGGTCGATGCCAAATCGACAGCCGCCGGCCACCAGGTTGGTGGGCGGTACACCTGATGCAAAGGCCAGCACATTGTCTGCCCCCATTTCACGCATTACGTCAGCCGACTTATTAGCCAGATACCAGCCGACTTTTAAATTCTGCACATGCACATCCACTTTAATTTTTGCCACCGGCAGGCCCCATTTATCCTTAACCTGGGGATCCAGCGAAACGTGGGAATTGTCAGTAGGCAGCCAGTCACAGAAAGCTTCCACTTTAAGATAACGGCCGCCGGTAAAATGCGCCTTTAAGCGATCTTTTAAAGGTTTGCCCCAGAGGATCTGGCCATTATTGCGGGTCTGACGGCTGGCTCTGGCCACCGGGTTCGGGTGCAGGTGTACAAAATCAATGGTACCACCTTTCTGAGGCGCATCGCTTTTGAACATATCTTTATCTGTTATTTCATACCAGTCCTGAATAGAGCGATTAACAAAGGTGCCGAATTCCTTAAGCTCAGTGACCTGCTGTTCTGAAAACTTGTCATAGGTCAGCCGTCCGGAACCGGCTCCGCCGCCGGCAAAAATCAGGTTTTTACCCACCTGACCGGTATTATTGCCCAGACCGTCAGGGTGTTTTGAGCCGGTAGAATTAAGCAGTAATCGACTGGTTTCTATGGCCTGAGCGGCCACCACATAAAGCCTGGCATCTACCGCGTGTTTTTTATCCTCTTTATCAATATATTCGACTGCACAGACTTTGCCTTGTGCATCACTGTGAATATGGGTCACCATGGCATGAGGACGCAGATCAACATTCCCGGTAGCCATGGCTGAATCAATAAGAGCCGCACGGGAGCTGCCCTTGGCTCCGGTGGCACAGCCGTAACTACCGCAGTAACCGCTGTAAACACAGGCTTTGCGGTTAAGTGCCGGCTGAGAAAGAATGGCTCTGGGCATGGGCATGGAGTGAATCCCAAGGCGTTCGCAGGCCCGGTCAATATGTTCAGCCAGTGGGTGTTCAGCGGTCGGTGGAAAGGGAAAATCCTTACTGCTGCGCGGTTCCTGAAAAGGGTGTTCAATCACACGGCCGGATACACCTACGACTTTCTCTACCTTGTCATAATAAGGTTCCATATCGTTATAGGAGATGGGCCAGTCAACAATATTGGCTCTTTCAATCGGACCGTAACTGGACAGCAGGTGAAAATCATTGGGTTTAAGACGGTGAAAAAAACCGCTCATAAAATTACTGGAACCGCCCACTACATTACCGTTCCAGAAATTCCAGCTGGACTGATAGGTGGGAAAGCTGCGCCAGCTGCCGTCATCATTTTCCAGTTCCACTACATGCTGCTGCTCGCGCAGATCCGGAGTATAACCGCCTCGCAAAGAGGTTTTTAATTCATCCTTAAAATAGTCCTGTTCAGTGTACCAGGGGCCTTTTTCAAGTACTAATACCTTATAGCCTGCGTGAGCCAGAGTATAAATAACGGGCCCGGCACCGGCACCGCTGCCCACGACACAAATATCAAAATCATAAGACATTAAGTGAATAAGCTCCTATAAAAGCCAGTAACGTTTGTTGGCAGGAGGGCGGGGCTCTCCGGCACGGTGTTCCAGCCACTGCCAGCCGATACCATCGGGATTACCGCCGTAAACGGGATCGGTCAGCAGAGATTCCAGGACATAATTGAGGATGGTGATCAGCCAGCGCCGGCCTTCAGGACGGGTTTCAAATTCCCTTAATAATTTTTCTCTTTCATCAATGGATAACTGAGTAAAAGGAATACTGTGATTTTTTTCAGCAAACTGCTGCAGCTGGCGGCTGCCGGAGTGAATAAACTTTACATCCTCAGGATCGGTTGCAGGATTGGCAAGATAATTATGCAGATAACGCAGCGCCTGGATTTCTACGGCACCGGGAGCCTGAGCTTCGGATGGAAACAGATGATTCTGTACAGCGGCAATAATGCGCCAGTCCTGCGGGGTAAATTCCCTGACAGCCGGTGTTGGTATGTCTGAGCATATTGCCGAATTAACAATTCCAGAAAAGGACAGTGAACTTAGCCCGGTGCCCGATGTCAGTAGAAAATCCCGTCTTTTCATTTTAAATTATTTTAACCCATATTTATTGCTGTAGAAGTTATTGCTGTAATATTATTATTCAAGAATATCTGCAGCATCCTGCAGATTGCCTAACAAATGCCACTGCATTTGCTGAGGGGAAATATAGCCCAGCCTTTTAGTCAATTCGTCCCGATCGGGAGACAGGATAATAGTACCCGGCACACCGAATTTCCCATAGAGCATGTTAACATCTTCCGAATCGTCAATGTCTGCATAAATAGCAATATAATTATCCTGGATTATTTTAATCACTTCAGGATCTTTATACGTTACGGCTTTCATTTTGGCACAAAACTGACACCATTCTGCACCAATATCCAGAAGTACCAGTTTATTTTCCTTTTCTGCGGCTTCAAAAGCTTCGTTAGACCAGGTGTACCAGTTTATGCCATTTTCAGTTGTGGAATCTGTCGCGTTAGCGAATGGTATAAGAATTAGTTGAAATAATAATAAACCAATTATAATTTTTCTCATTGTTTTCCTGTCAGTGTTATTTTTTACTCAGACAAATTGTTTATGATTTAATTCAATAAGACCAGACTTTATAATATATTCTTTCAAATATAAACCTGATAAACCTGGCAGGAATTAGTTGATATTGTGTGAGCAAATTACTAAAGTATTCAGCATTATAACAGGGAGAACATTATATGGAGTTTGTAACCTTAAAAAGAGGAGACAGAGGCGAAGAGGTTGCAGCGCTTCAGTCACGTTTAAATAAAGTTGGTGCCATGCTTGCGGTTGATGGTGATTTTGGACGAGGTACCTTACGAGCGGTCAGATATGCTCAGGATATGGCAGATATACCAGTAACTGGTATTGCCGAACCGGTTTTATGGGAGTGGCTGGGAATTCAGCCGGAGCCTTTTGAGCTGCTGGATACTGAAGGTGTGGCTTTTATAGCTAAAGAAGAGACCGGTGGTCTTGGCTATTATGAAATGATTACCCGCTGGCCGCATTTCCCTGGGTATGCCAGCGGTATTACCATTGGCGTTGGTTATGATTTGCGCTTTAATACTGAAGATGACTTCAGACAGAGCTGGGGTAATTACCTTCCTGAAGAGTTTGTACAGGAGCTGGTTAAGGATATTGGTAAAAAAGGGACTAAAAGCCGGGTCAGAGAGCTGAAACAGATGGGGATTCAGGTAGCTTTTAAATGGGCCTGGCCGGTATTAACCCAGCAAACACTGCCCCAGTATTATGAAACCACTCATTCAGTGTATAACACACTGGAACAACTCCCGGGCTTATGTCGATGCGCTCTTGTCAGCCTGGTCTTTAATCGCGGAGCCAGCCTGTCTGGTTCCAGCCGAAGAGAAATGCGGGCAATACAGAAACTGCTTCAGTCCGCCGATGGTTTACCAAAAGCACAGGCTATAACGATTCTTGATGAAGTAGAGGTGCAGTTTCTGTCTATGAAACGTCTCTGGACAGCCAGCTCTGGTCTTATCAAAAGAAGGCAGTCTGAAGCTAATCTCTGGCGTAAAGGACTGGCATCCTGGTAGGGACTTTATTACCCAAGGGAGTCCATAATTCGGTGGTAACTTTCATAGCGCTGCCTGGAAATTTTACCTTCTTCAAGTGCCTGCAGAATACTGCATCCCGGTTCATTAATATGTTTACAGTCTCTAAAACGGCAGGATTGGGCATATTCTTCCAGTTCTCTGAAACCGTGAATAACATCATTTTTATCAATATCCCATAAACCAAATTCACGGACGCCGGGAGAGTCAATAACAATGGCATTTTGAACCAGTGGATTGTCCAGGTGGTATAGTCTGGAGACACTGGTGGTATGGGTGCCTTTATGGGTGGCATCGGAGACTTCACCTTCTTTAATGCGGGCCTCGGGCAGCAGGGCATTAATTAATGATGATTTACCTACGCCTGACTGGCCGACAAATACGGAGGATTTATTGTTTAACTGCTGGTATAAACTGTCCAGTCCATTACGGGCTTTGGCGCTGGTATAAATGATCGGGTAGCCAATATTATGATAGATCTGTATTCGCTGACTTAACTGTTCCTGTTGTTCATCCGTTAAAATATCAATTTTATTGAGTACCAGCACGGCACTAATATCTGACAGTTCTGCGGCAACCAGGTAGCGGTCAATAAGACCTTCATTAAGTTCGGGGATGGGTGAGGTAACAATTAGAATTTGATCAATATTGGCCGCCACCGGTTTCATCTGGCCGGTAAAATCAGGGCGGGCCAGGACATTTTTTCGTGGTTCGAGAGCGGTTACTATACCCTGGATCTGTTCGCCTGGGGGCAGGTCTTTTATTTTCTGCCAGACCACATTATCCCCACAGACTATTGATTCAATATTCTGCCGCAGGGCACAGCGGATAATTTCACCGGAAGTGTAGTTCTCATTATCCCGCTTTTCAACATCTAGAGTGGCACCAAAATGGCTGATCACCAGGCCGTGATAGTGAGTATCATCAAGATGGTCCAGAGAATCAGACAATTTACTGAGTTTTTTTCTGGCTCTGTCCAAACGTTCCTGCTGGATTTTCTGTATCCGCCATTGCTGGCGACGGTTCAGTTTACGTTTGGCCATTTAAGCGTTTATTTTATTTTATAGAAATTTTTATTCAGGTATTCCACTACATCTTCAATCTGGTCTTCCGGCCAGGGTACACCGACGGTAGTTTTACAGCGGGTTACCTGCTTTCTGAGACCTTCTATGGTATTGACTCTGCGATCTTCCCGGGTATAAATGACGTTAGGATTGCCCCCCATTAAAGATGCATGGCAGGACAGGCAGTTGGCATCATGGAGATCCTTGCCGTGAGCTGGATTAGCGGCCTGGGAAGTTTGTGTCAGTACCAGCAGTATGGAGGTAGTAAGTAGTATTTTTGTTGTTTTTTTCATTGTTCTTCCTCTGAGCAATATTTTTTATATCTATTAAGTGTTAAGTTTGAACGGCCTGGTTTAAATGGGCAATTCTTACCGGTGCGGGCGGATGGGAATCATACCAGGCTGAATGCACGGGATCCGGTGTCAGGGTGTTGGCATTATCTTTGTAAAGCTTAACCAGAGCCTCGGTCAGTTTGACGGCATCGGCCTGCTGGGCGGCAAAATCGTCGGCTTCAAACTCGTGTTTACGGCTTATCATAGCGCTAACCGGCGCAAGAAAAAAGGTAAAAACAGGGGAACTTAAGCTAAACAGTACCAGAGCGGCATAAATAGACGGGGTACTCATGCCCAGGTCATTATAAAACCAGGTTTGCTGCATAAGCCAGCCCAGCACGGCAAAACCGATTAAGGTCATAATGGTCATGGTGATCAGACGCTTTAGAATATGTTTGCGCTTAAAATGCCCCAGTTCATGTGCCAGTACGGCTTCCACTTCTTCTTCATCCAGAGAGTTGAGCAGATTATCAAAAAATACAATCTGTTTATTATTGCCCAGGCCGGTAAAATAGGCGTTGCCGTGACTGGAACGGCGTGAGCCGTCCATTACCTTGATGCCCTTGCTGATAAAGCCGCAGCGGGTCATCAGGCGTTCTATGCGCTGTTTAAGCGACTCATCATCCAGTTCGGTAAATTTATTGAATATCGGCGCAATAAAAGCCGGGTAGGCCCACATCATCAGAAAGCCAAAGCCCATCCAGACAGCCCAGGCATACAGCCACCAGTAAGACCCGGCAGAATCCATTAACCACAAAATAACCATAATTAAAGGAACGCCAATGAGCAGGCCTAAAATGGTCTGTTTAAGCATATCGCTGAGCCAGGTTTTAAAGGTAGTTCGGTTAAAACCGAATTTTTCTTCCAGGACAAAGGTGCTGTACAGGCTTAAGGGTAAATCCAGAATAGAGGAGATAAACGTAATCAGCAGTATAAACAGTACACCGGTATAAATGGGAGACAGTTCATAGGAACGGATATATTGATCCACCCACTCAAGTCCGCCCCCAAGGGTCCAGACCAGCAGCAGTACGGTACTGAATAATAAATTGATATTACCCAGTTTTTCTTTGGCAATGGTGTAGTCAGCGGCTTTCTGGTGATCGGCCAGGCTGATTTTTTCAGCAAAGGCTTCAGGGACCCTGTCCCTGTGTTGTTTAACATATTTAATCTGCCTGAGTGAGAGCCAGAAATGGGTCAGGGCTGACAGAAAAACCATTATGAGAAAAAGTGTTGTAAATAAGGGCATAAACGCTCGATATAATAATAAAATGAAAACTATCTAATTTTTGTTGTTTTGACTATATTATACCTCATTCGTTTAATTTCAAGAGAGAATACATGACACAGGATCAACGTAACCTTATCTGGGTCGATCTGGAAATGACCGGCCTGGAGCCGGACACCGACAAAATTATAGAAATCGCCACCATTGTCACAGATGCTGAACTGAATATTCTGGCGGAAGGGCCGGTGCTGGCTATTCATCAAAGTGAAGCGGTGCTCGATGCCATGGATGAGTGGAATACCAGGCATCATGGAGAATCCGGGCTGATACAGAGGGTTAAGGACAGTACGATAGATGAAACAGAAGCCAGTCGTCAGACCATTGAGTTTTTAAAATACTATGTGGGCAAGGGTGTTTCGCCTATGTGCGGTAATAGTATCTGTCAGGACAGACGTTTTATGGTGCGAGGTATGCCTGAACTGGAAACTTATTTCCATTACCGTAATCTGGATGTCAGTACGCTCAAAGAGCTGGCGCGGCGCTGGTATCCCAACGTATTAGATGGTCTGGACAAGAAGGGGGCTCATCAGGCACTGGATGATATTCGTGAATCTATTGAGGAATTAAAATACTATCGGGCGCAAATGCTCAAATAGCAGTCTGAGCCTGCACAGGTGTTAACATCTTTACCCCGAGCGCGGGCATTTTGCCCGCAAAATACTTATACTATCCTATGAAGCCTGCAGTGTTGCTGCAATTCGTTCCAGTTCTTTAACTTCCAACTGGTTTGCTTTGGCATATTCCAGAGCGCGGGACAGGCGGGCAGGGGCTGAACGGCCCATGCATTTATGGGCCAGGTCGCCGTTTATGGATTCAACCATAGCTTCTATCAGGCGTTCCCTGTCGGCATCATCTAAGCTCTGGCCGGTCAGATGGCTCTGAATGGTCAGGACATCATCAATTACTTTTAAAGCCAGATCACGGTTTTCATTCCATAGATCATTGACATCACTGCCCGGCGGCATGTTCAGGCCGGCAATATTAGTGGTCAGGATATACAGATTTTTACGCACCAGTTCAAACAGCATTTCCTGATCGTCTTTTACGATCCAGGCAGGAATATCCAGAGTGGCCAGGGCGTCTTTTATAATTTCAGCTTTAGGGCCGATAATCGGAGAAGGCACCAGTACTTTAAAATCCTGACCTTTTTTCTTTTCAAACCAGACAGAAATTACCGTTGGATTTTTAATCTGATGAGCCTGCCAGTCTCGGGGCAGTAATTCATTCTGCAGCAGACACAGGCGGTCTTTCCAGTGTTCGGGTATTTGTTCCAGAACTGGAGATAAATTACTTTCTCCAACGGCAACCAGTACCATTTCAGGGTCTTTGAGGTGCTCAGACATGCTCTGAATACTGATTTCCCGGGTAACCGGGTACAGTGGATAACCGGCTCGAAGGAGGGCGCGGGTAAATACCCCGGACATTTCACCAATACCAATAACTACAACAGGGGGGTTAATAGAACTGTGTATTGCCTGTTCGGACATAAATTATTTAACCTGCACATGATAGAGTTGAAAGAATAACAGCAGATAAAATATACCAGAATTCAGGCGTTTTTAACATTATATCTCAGCTTTATTCATCGGTTTTATTTATTAAATGCTGAACTATTTTTTCCGCCAGCTCTACCGGCACAAACTTGGTTAATACATCATTGGCACCGCAGGAAACGGCATTTTCCATATTGATATTGCCGTTTAGGGAGGTATGCATCAGTACATGAAGGTTTTTGAATTTAGGCAGTTTTCTAAGTTCTTTGACAAAGGTATAACCATCCATTTCAGGCATTTCAATATCAGAAATAATCATACTGATGGGTTCCATGGTATGAGGATCACCGTTCTGATAATCTTTGAGAATTTGCAGAGCCACTTTACCATCAGGTGCTGAAATATGCTGCAGACCGAGACGATCAAGTGCGGCAATGGTCTGTTTCATGGCCATGCTGGAATCATCCACAATCATAACCAGTTTGCCGAATACCGCTTCAAGTTCCTGGTTAGGAATATCTAAATCGTCTGTATGAGTGGTTTCCAGACCCAGAACTTCTGCCAGTACTTTTTCAATATCCAGTAGTTGCACCAGTTCATCATCAATCAGGGTGACACCGGTAGTATAACTGCCAATACCAGTACCCTTGGCAGGCGGAGAAATATTTTTCCAGTCACAGAGAATAATTTTATCAACACCGCTGATCCATAAACCCTGGTGGGAGCGGTTAATTTCTGTTGTAATCACAGAGCCCTGCTTAATTTGTTCTTCACTCAGGGTACGATGTGTGGCTCCAACTGCTTTAGCCAGGTCGATGATAGGCAGGGTTTCATTCCTTAGTTCCGCGACGCCCAGAATTTTGGGGTTGGATGAGGGTAATTGATGCAGTGGCGGGCAGGGAATGACTTCCTTGATTTTTAAGACATTAATGCCAAATCGACGTCGGCCTCCAAGATAAAAGAGAAGCAGTTCCAGTCGATTGGTAGAGTTGGAAGTCGTGGTCATTATTACGGGCCCTGAAAATACGAGTTAAACTTATTCCTCACCATGAGCCTCTTCCGGAAGGAGAGGGCATTTAGGGATGAGTATTTATGTAGAGTATAGCGACTAACTGGAAAAAAACTGTAATTTTTATAAGGCAAAGGTATTTTAATAATGAGGTGGTGGGGTTTCTTCGGATTCCTTAGCTGTGGCTTCCTGTAGATTAGACAACTGGGTCTTTAAGTGGCTTAGGTGGCGTTCAAAATCATCAATTTGCTGTTGTTGATTAAAAATAACCTGGTTAAGCTGTTCAATGGTATCTTCCTGAAGCGCACTGCGAATTTCCAGTTCCATAATCCTGTCTTCAAGGTTGCGACTGTTTTGTGAGGAGGCTGTTTCAATATCAGACATGGGCAATCATTTTTGTTACACTAATTCAGGTTTAACTGGTTTGCTTAGGTTTAATAGACCATCGGATTTACGCTGAATTGTACAGTCTTTTATCATTAATATGAATAGCTATGATGTTGTTATTATCGGTGCCAGTGCCTCAGGCTTAATGTGTGCTGTAGAGGCTGCTAAACGCGGCAGAAGGGTGGCTGTTCTGGACCATGCTGTTAAAGCGGCCAGAAAAATCCGTATCTCCGGCGGAGGCAAGTGTAATTTCAGCAATTATTATGTCAGTGCGGATAACTACCTGTCACAGAATCCTCATTTCTGTAAATCAGCCCTGTCCCGTTACCAGTATTTTGATTTTCTGGCATTGATGGCAGAATATGATATCCCCTGGCATGAAAGAGAACATGGGCAGTTATTCTGTGATCGCAGTGCTATGGACATTGTGGACATGCTGCTGGCAGAATGCCATCGTTACCATGCAGATATTATTCTGGACTGCCATATTAAAAACATTGCCCGGATTTCAGGGGATGAGACCTTCTTACTGCATACCAGCCAGAAGAGTTTTACTGCTGAATCACTGGTCATTGCTACAGGCGGTTTATCGGTTCCTAAAATGGGTGCCACTGATTTCGGGCTGAAAATAGCCCGGCAGTTTGAACTGAATCTGATCCCGACCCGACCGGGTCTGGTACCGTTTACACATAATAAGACTCAGCTAAAAACCCTGCAGTGTTTATCAGGGATTGCTGTTGAAGCTGTTGTTTCACTTGATAGTGAGGAGGGGACCAAACGCTTCAGGGAAAATCTTCTGTTTACTCATAAAGGTTTGAGTGGCCCGGTTATTTTGCAGATTTCTTCATATTGGCACAAAGAACAGAGTGTTGAGATTAATTTACTGCCGGATCTGGATTTAAGCCGCTGGTTAACTCAGCAGCAGAAACAACACCCGGATACCCGGCTAAAAACACTTCTGTGCCGACTATTATCCCGCAGGCTGGTGGAAGTATTTACTCAGAATCTGCCTGTTGAAAAACCAGTAAAACAATATGATTTTAGTGAAATAGAGTCTGTTTTTAAATTATTTTCGAGCTGGGAATATACTCCTTCTGGTACGGAAGGCTACCGGGTTGCAGAAGTGACCGTCGGTGGTGTTGATACCGGGGAGCTGTCTTCCAAAACCATGCAGGCAAGGAAAGTAAAAGGTTTGTATTTTATTGGTGAGGTGGTGGATGTCACAGGCCACCTGGGCGGGTTTAATTTCCAGTGGGCCTGGGCATCCGGGTTTTGTGCCGGTCAGTATGTTTAGCTTAATAAACGGATGGAAACTACCTAATACCAGCTGACAATATCTTCCAGAGGCTGACGGGTTTTTTCTTTCTGGGGATCTTTACGATAACCAAAGGCCACCATATAAGCAGCCTGAAAGACTGAAATATCAATATTAAATTCCTCGGCCAGCAGTTTATTCAGCTCATCGGCCACAAAGCCTTCCACCGGACAACTGTCAATTTTAATATAAGCGGCGGCATTCATCATATTAGCCAGAGCAATATAGGTTTGCTTGCAGGCCCAGTCAAACATTGCCCGCTCGCTTTCCAGCAGGTGAAAGTCTTTTTCCTGAAAAGCCTGGTAATAACTGCGCCGTTTAGTGCGGGCATCTTCTGGCAGGTGATGAATATCTGCCATCATGTGTTCAATATAATCGCTGTCATAGCGGGTGGTTTTACCGGTACGGGCCAGAGCCACGACAAAATGACTGGCAGTCGGCAGGGTGCCCTGGGCACCCCAGGCATGTTCCCTGAGCTTTTCTCTAAGTCCCATATCCTGAACCACCAGAAAGTGCCAGGGCTCATAACCAAAAGAACTGGGAGACAGTCTGGCGGCCTCCAGAATATAACGAAAGTTCTCATCAGAGATTTTTTTAGTTTCGTCAAAAACCTTGCAGGCATGACGAAAGTTCATCATTTCCAGAAATTGATCTTTATTCATCGTTACTTAATTGTTAGTCACTTATTTAAAATTAGAGGTCAGGGTAATCAGGTACTGTTTACGGTATTTTGCAATAATTTTAAGCTAAAGAAAAGTACTGCCGAGGGAGCGTGAGCATCCTGCCCACGTATGTTTCAGGATAATTATAATGAGTGCTGTAAATTTAGTTCATGGCAAATGTGCGTCTATGCTGATTGATTGTGGACTTTACAAGATCAACATAATCTCTGGACAGGATCAGTTCATCTTTGGAAAGCTTCTGTTCAACCTTGTCTTTCTCTATACTGGCTCCCAGACTGCCGTTATCAATGGCCAGGGTCAGATAGACATGACTTAACAGGTAGTTCTCGTTGTTTTCATGATACAGTCCTAAGGCAATCTGTGAATCCAGATCATTGGCCAGAACCGCCTGCTGATAGTAATTAACCGCTATTTCAGGATCGGCTTTTACCCCCAGACCTTTCTCATACATCTGACCAAGAATAAAGCTGGCACGGGCACTGGCTTGCCGGGCTTCAGATTTGCACTGTTGCAGAGCAGAGCTGTAATTCTGAGCATTAAATAATTTGCTGCACTCTGAGGCATAGCTGAAACTGCTGGCGAAAATTAAAGCCCCCATTGAAATAATTGTAATAAGGTATTTTTTAAAGTTCATTTTTATACACTCCTTATCCTCATTGAACTAATTAAATGCAGGTATAGTTATAAGAGAATAATTTTTTATTATAATTTTAGCGGGCTAATTCTGAGTATCCTTTCTATAGCCACATTTATTATGAGTTAATTATTAACCGATTAAGGTCAGTAATTATATAGGTATATACCCCAATTTATACTACAAAAAACATTAACTTAGCTTATTCTAATATGCTCACTACAGATTGCTGCAATACTGCTTCTTCCTTACCTGTTAAAAGCCTTAATCTGTTCTATACTATTCTTTAACACCCATTATCAGGAAATTTATACTGTGGAAAAAATTATTTTAGTTGTTGTTTTTGTTATTGCTGGATTTAGCGGAACTTCTGTCTTTGCCAGCGATCAGCAGTTCAGGCAGATGGAGGAGAAAAAAATCTTTGATAAAATTCGCACTAAAATGATTGTTGGCTGTTATACACAGGGGAAAAAACTACAGTCACAGGTGAACAGTCTGGCACAACTGGAAACATTGTTTCCACAGCGGGTCCGTGCCTGCAGCTGTTTTCAGTCAGCCCTGTCACGAGTTTCCAATCGAACGATTTATGAAGACAGTAAACATTCCTACCAGCTTTATGTGCACAAAAAAGATGCTTTAAAGTTAAATGATAAAGCACGTTTAAAAGAAGTCGAAGCTCAGATCAGAGCTTTTGAACCTTTTATGTCAAAAATTTTAAAGCAGTGTGGCTTAAATCAATAATATCCGCCTGATTTAAAAAATGGCGCAAATTGTCAAAATGATGGCGTGTAAAGGCAAGTAAAATACCTTTTTCTAGTTTAAGCTGTTTCTATAACTGTAATGTAACAGTACATTAACCAGATAATAGAGACAGGAATGATGACGCAGGATAAAGACATTGGTGAGCTGGATCACTGCTTGCACTTTATAAAAGAATGGCAGTTAAGACACGGTAAAGACTCAGTTCCGGACGGATTAATGGATCGACTGGAAACACTCCTGGACAAATGTCTGCAGGACTATTGCCAGAAAAAATATCAACAGCATGACGGCAAAGCCTTATAGTAAAAAGCAGAAAGCCCTGGCCAGGTGCTTTTCTGAGAGCCACACAATGGGGGGGAATTGTGTGCTACAAAAAAACACCTGGCCAGAGCCTCCTGAGTTTTATCTAAGTAACGACAGATTTCAACGCTATTTATTTTTTAGATGTATTTATACCCAGTAAAGGATACATAGGGCAGAAATTAAACAGACCTGTTAATAATGGTACTATGCCAATCCAGCCCCAGGGGTTAAGTACATCAGGCAGTACAAACACACCTGCAATTAAGACAATACCCACAATAATGCGTAAGATTTTATCGATGCCACCAACGTTTTTCATTATAAGCTCCAGTAGTTTACCTTTTTAATGTGATTATATTGTTGCAGATAATGCTGAAGCTTTAAGTGACATTGTCACTTAAAAATGGAATAGAGTGAAACTTTATTCCAGGAGAGGGGGAGGTTAATGTGCCAGCAGGTTAGCCAGGGCGTCATGATTGGTAATTTCAATTTTACCCCGGTTTAGTAATACCCAGCCTTTATTTTCAAATTCTTTCAGCTGACGGCTGATCACTTCACGGGCAGAACCCAGTTCTGTGGCCAGAGCCTGGTGAGTAGTGCGTATGGGCGTATTAACGGAACCATTTTCCAGCAGGTACTTGGCCAGGCGTATGTCCAGCTTGGCAAAGCTGATTTCTTCTACCAGAGTAATTAATTTAATCAGGCGATCACCATAGGAGTGAAACACCTGCTTACGGAAGGCTTTGGATTCTCCCATATACTGTTCAAAAACGGGTTTAGGGATGGCCAGTGCCACGACATCAGTTTCGGTGACGCCTTCAGCAGGATAATCTTCAGAAGAAATTAGACAGGATGTGGTTAATACACAGGAGCCACCGCTGCTAATATGGTAAAGCACAATTTCCCGACCGTTTTCAGCACGGGTAAAAACTTTAACGGAACCGGCAATGACCAGCAGATAGTTTAAACACTGATCGCCCTGGTGAAAAATGGTGGTGCCTTCAGGGATGGTAATTTGCTGAGAGTGTTTAAGTATATTGATGCCATCTTTGCTGACCGCTTCGTTTAATTTCGGGAAGAGCTGCAAAATTGTATTGGTGAGTTCCATGAATGTTTGTTTATCTCGTTAGTAGTAATTGGTGGCGTTCCGTCTGTGCCTGTTATCGAGGCATATTTTCGCCCTGATATCCAGAAAGCTCTTTTATCTTTGCATCCATGCCTCTGCGACCCTGAAGGCCACCGGAGTGAATGATCAGGATCCGGCTGTGCGGCGGAAAATAGTTATTATTAATGAGCTCTACAATACCATACATCATTTTCCCTGTGTATATGGGATCCAGTGGTATTGAATGTTTTTGTTCAAATTCAATTATAAATCGGGCCAGCTCAGGTGTCATTTTACCAAACCCGCCAAAATGATAATTATAAACCAGCTCCCAGTTATTTTGAGTCTGAACTGTCTGTACTGAGAGTGGAGGAAGTTTCAGCAGCTTATTGATTTCCTGCTCCAGAAATTGAGCCCCTTTTAAAGCCGGGAAGCCCACAACCTTTGTATGGGAATGTTTTTTGTTCAGTCCATGAATAATCCCGGCTATAGTACCGCCGGTACCGCAGGCCACACAGACATAGTCGGTATTATTCGGAATCAGTTCGGTTATTTCAGCCGCGCCTTTGATGGCCAGGGTATTAGTACCGCCCTCTGGTATTACATAGACAGATTCCTGTTTACTCAGAAAGTGTTCTGTCTGCAGTCTCTCCAGTAAATGTCTGATAAACTCAGGCTCATGTTTTCTGCGGTAATCTTTGCGGTTTATATAATACAGCTGCATGCCCAGCGTTTTAAGATCGGCAAGGGTTGGATTGAAAGGATAATGTTCTTCACCACGGATAATGCCAATGGTTTTAAAGTGGTGTTTTTTCCCTGCCCCGGCCAGGGCATGCAGATGGTTGGAGTAGGGGCCGCCGAAACTCAGCAGGGTGGTGTAGCCCTGCTGCTGTGCATCCTGAAGGCTGTATTTTAATTTATACCACTTATTTCCGGAAATTAATGGATCAGTTTTATCGGTTCTTAATATGGATACACAAAGCGCAGGGCTGTTATCACTTGTGTTGATCTGTGTATTTTCAAACAAGCGGGTATCAAGTGACTGTAGTGGAATATCGGTAATAGGGTCTGACAGCATAATTGCGATATAATACCTGCCTTAATAAATAATATCACCCAGGAGTTTATACAACCGGCTTATGAATACCCAACTGCCCCTGTCCTTTCAGACTCCTGAATATGCTGTTTTTGAGAGTTTTATAGCCGCTGACAATCAACAGTTACTGTTCTCGCTGCAGGATGACTCCGAGCGGCTTATTTATCTGTGGGGTGAATCCGGCTCCGGTAAAAGCCACCTGTTACAGGCCACAACGCAGTATTACCTGGCACAGAACCAGACGGCTTTTTATATCCCCCTGGCGGATAACCAGGAATTATCACCACAAATGCTGGACGGACTGGAAGCTATGGATCTGCTGTGTCTTGATGAGCTGGATGCCATCTGTGGAAATGTTCAGTGGGAAGAAGCCCTGTTTCATTTATTTAACCGTATGCGTGATAGTGACAGTAGACTGGTTCTGGCCGCTTCAAACAGTGCTGTTAATTTGGGTATTAAGCTGCCGGACTTACGCTCCCGTTTAAGCTGGGGGCTGACTTACCAGCTTAAGTCTCTGGATGATAAGGGTAAAGCCGCAGCCATGAAGCAGCGGGCGTCTCAGCGGGGCTTAAGCATGAATGAAGAAGTAATAGCTTATATTCTAAAACACAGCAGCCGCAGTATGCACCAGTTAATGACCCTGCTGGATAAACTGGATTATGCCAGTCTTGCAGAACAGCGTAAGCTGACCATACCTTTTATTAAAAGTTACCTGTCTTAACCTCTCCATCTTTCAGACGCCTCACTCTATTCTTTTAGCTGCCGCTTTTTCTCTTGTTTAAAGACCCTTGCATACAGTACACAGCCCAGATACATCATTATCGAGGCCAGCGTTTCCAGAAGACCGGCATACCAGACATCAGGATGGGCGCTGATCTCGGTAATACCATGGGCAAAATAGGCAAGGGACAGAAAACTGGCCCACTGGAAGGTATAGGTTTTACTATTGAGCAGACCCCGCATGGGAAACAGCAGGGGTGTGCAAATGACCAGTAATACCAGTGCCGTAGGAAAGTGAGCCGAGGGAATAAGCCAGATAATATTCAGCATTAAAATCAAAAACAGTGAAAAATAGCCTGTTAATGCAATATTCTGGTATAAAATCAGTTTTTTCTGTTTTTCAGAATTCATTTCAGACCTTTTTTAATCCACTTCAAGTTTTATTGCAACTTCAGCGACTCGCTGACCTGTGGCAATACACAGGTTTTTTTCATCGCTGCTGATGGGCAGATTACTATCCTTGCCTGCCAGGTGACTGGGACCATAAGGTGTGCCACCGGTTCTGGTGGCAATCAGTTCCGTTTCACTATAGGGCGTTCCCACCAGGATCATACCGTGGTGTAATAGCGGGATCATCATGGATAACAGGGTAGCTTCCTGGCCGCCATGCAGGCTGGAGGTTGAGGTGAAAACAGCCGCAGGTTTTCCGGCCAGGTGTCCGGACATCCAGTTAGTTGAAGTTGAATCAATAAAATACTTCATGGGCGCAGCCATATTGCCAAAGCGGGTAGGGCTGCCAAGAATCATTCCTGAGCAGTTAGCCAGATCATCGTTATTGACATACGGAGCCCCACTATCAGGTATGCTGTCCTGGGTTGATTCACAGACTGTGGAAACTTCCGGAACAGTTCTTAGCAGGGCAGACATACCCGGTACTTTTTCTACACCGCGGGCAATTAGGCGGGCCATTTCAGCGGTTGCGCCGTGGTGTGAATAAAACAGGATTAAAATTTGCGACATAATAAAGGGGGTCTCATAAAAGCTGCAGGTTAATAGGGTTTTTATCTGATTTTAAAGGAAAATAGATAAAAAACATGATAAATGCTGATTTAAACATTAAAAGTCCCTCAAAAAAGGCTATATTAGTACATTGTTTTATGTTTATTCAGACTTAAATGCTTATAGTTGTCTTGACACTTTAACTGGTCAATGATACCTTTTGTTTTAAGGTCACTGAAACATTATCTGTATTTATTCCTGGTATTTAAAGGCGTAAATGACAGATAGACTTTTTACCCAGAAATTTCTCCGGGTGAAAGCTTAATAGCTTAATAAACAAAACCGACCGAATCAATATAAATCAGGAGTCATAAGAAGAATGAAATTTAAAAACTATGCTAAGTTTCTGGGGGTGGTTACTTTAGCACTGGGTCTTACAGTAGGTTGCTCTAATACATCAACTGATACAGCCAGTGATTCATCACAGGAAGCAGCACAGCTTATTGCAGAAGCTAAATCTGCTCTTAATACCGCTATTGAAGGTAATTATGCCTGGAGAGATACCGGCAAAATTATAAAACAGGCAGAAACAGCTCTGGCTGCTGGTGATGTTGATAAGGCACGTGCTCTGGCAGACAAAGCACTGGACCAGTCTGAAATGGCCAAAAAGCAAAGTATTGAACAGGACAAGGCAGTTAAAGAACGTTTTAGCAAATCCTGATGCAATCCTGTAAATTTGTTAAAAAGCGTTTAAGGCCTGTTGCTGTTTAACAGGTTAAAGCGTTAAGTAATAAAAAGGGGGCATTTGCTCCCTTTTTTGATCATAAACTTATATTGTGATCGGTTCCAGCTATCATCCAAAAAAATCAGTGTTTATCTCTAAATTAAGAGCAAGTCTGTTCCCCCTTTATACTATGAGCTATTTTAAGCGCCTGTTTCAATTTTACTGGGCGACCCTGACTCTTGGACCCTTGCTTATTGGTATCAGCTTAATGATAACTTCTTACATAACATCACTGCCACTGCTGACTAATGCCGCTGATCTGGTTGGGTTGCAGGCTGAAACCCTGGCAATGATTCCGGTACTGCTGACCCTGCTGGCTTTTACCCTGATTTACCTGATTATTCCCAATACCCGGGTTAACTTCTATCATGCGCTGGTTGGAGGTGTAACCGCAACACTGCTATTTGAACTGTCAAAAAAAGGTTTTGCGTTTTATATCTCTAACAATCACACTTACAGCAGTTTATACGGGGCACTTTCAACCTTACCCATATTCCTGATCTGGATTTATATTTCCTGGCTGGTGACGCTGCTCGGTGCAATGACTACCCGCTGTATGGCATTGTTTGATTTTTCACTCTCTGAACAGCACCTGGCGCACCATAGTTTTATCTCAGTGTTCCATATTCTTCGTTTGCTATACCTGGCCTCTCAACAGGGCAGAACAGTCAGTGATCGGCAGTTATATGCCGAGGCAGTGCTGCACTTTGAGGCTAACCTGGATGCCACTCTTAATGAGCTGGAAAGCAGGAACTGGATTCATCGAACTGAAGACAATAACTGGGCATTGAGTCGGGATCTGGATAATATTACCTTATGGGATCTGTATTCAAACTTACCTTATTCACTGCCAAAACAGGTTACAGATGAACCTTTATCAAGTATTATTAGTCAAACCAATAAAGCCCTGGCTCAGGAATTAAACCGGCCGGTAAAAACAGTATTTTCCCTGTATGATTAGGGACAATTATTTAGGTCAAACCGAGGATCTTAATGCTAAAACGTTTTTTTATTAATACTTTTGTGAATACTTTGTTTCTGAGTATGGTGTTTTTCAGCCTGTCCGCTAATGCGGTTAATTTTAACTTCACTGATCTGGAAGGCCAGAAACACAGCCTGTCAGACTATAAGGGAAAATGGGTGCTGGTGAATTTCTGGGCCACCTGGTGTCCGCCATGCCGACATGAAATTCCGGATCTGTCCGATTATCATCTGGAACATGATGATGCTGTCGTTATCGGGGTTAACTATGAACCGGGCTTAACAGACGAAAAGCTGAAAAAATTTATTGATGTTTACCTGGTTTCCTATCCTGTTAGCCGTGTTAATCAGGAAATTATTGATGCCCTTGGCGAACCCAGGGGATTGCCGACATCTATTTTAATCAGTCCGGAAGGGGATATTGCTAAACGCATTACCGGGATGGTTGATGAAAAACGCATTAATAAAATTATTACCCAATACACACAGGCTCAATCAAAATAACCAGATAATAATAACGATTAAGGCTATTACTATGTATCAGATAAGCTCATATAAACCCGTATTATTTATTTTTGTATTGATGCTGTTCAGCATTAATATCTATGCTGCTAAAACTCTGCCTCCTGAAGAATACTTTTTTGATTCCACCTTTGGCGATTTTTCCGAGGAACTGGCTACTGCCAGAGAACAGGGTAAAAAAGGCATTTTTATCTTTTTTGAAATGGATGAATGTCCATTTTGTCACTGGATGAAAAAAAATGTCCTTAACCAGCCGGATGTTCAGGCATATTATAAAAAGAATTTTTTAAACTTTGCAGTGGATATAGAAGGTGATATAGAAATTACTAATTTTCAGGGTAAAACCACAACCCAGAAAGACTTTGCCTTTAAGGAGAATCGGGTAAGAGCCACACCCGTTATTGCCTTTTTTGATCTGACCGGCAAGCGAATTATGCGTTACACCGGAAGAACCCGCGGTAAAGAGGAATTTCTGCTGCTGGGCCAGTTTGTCTCTGAAGGGGCTTATAAAACCACTAAATTTTCACGTTATAAACGAAATCATAAAATTAAATAAACCATGTTAAAAATATCATCCGGGGGGGGATATTTTTTTTTGAGCTGCTTCCTGTTTCTGGTATCCGCTAGTGTATCCAGTCTGAATGCACAGACTATACCAGAACCGGTTACTCTGGAATTTGCCCTGTCCAGAGCATCCCAGTCTGATTCACCGGAAATGATGAGTTTTTCAGCACAACAGCAGATAGCTCTGGCCGAACAGGATATCGCCCATGCCAATGAGGGGGTCTATGTTTATATTAATGGCCGGCTTCGTTATGTTGAACCTTCTAAAATAGTACCGGCTTCAAAAACCAATGACAGTAAGTTAAGCCTGGATATTTCCAGACGCCTGTATGACTTTGGCCAGACCCGTTCTCTGATTGATGCCAGTAAAGCTAACCTGGCATCGGTTAATGCCCTGTATAGTGATTATCTGTCAAAACGAATAGTCGCAATTATGCAGGCCTATTTTAATGTGTTACTGGCGGATATTATTTACAGTCGTTCCATGGAAGCCATGTCCATTGTTTATGTTAGGCTGGATAAACTGCGTTCAGAGTTTGAACTGAAAAAAATTTCTGATATTGAACTGTTAAAAGCTGAAAATGAGTATCGTGAGATCCGCCGGGAACAGATGCAGGCTCAAAGTGATCAAAGGCTGACCCGGCTGCGCCTGTCCCACCTGATCTCACCGGGGTATCTTCCTGAACAACTGGAGGCTCCGGATCTGGAGCAGCTGCACCTGTTATCAGTAAAGCGGGAACTGCCGGATGTTGAAGTATTATATCAACAGGCATTGGATCAGAATCCCCGTTTAGTGGCACTGGAATATAAGCTTAAATCAGCCCGCCTGAAGATTGAGGGTTATCAGGCGGAAAAATATCCGGTTATTGAAGCCAAACTGCAGGCCGCTGATTATGCCAGAGAACTGGGTACTTCCGACAAATATCGGGCAGGTATTGAAGTCAGTGTACCTCTTTACCAGGCCGGTCAGGAAAATGCCAGAATCAGACGCTCCACTGGTGAACTGGTTCAGCTGGAGTCAGAGCGCCTGCTGACCCGCCAGGAAATTGAGCAGCAGATTCTGGAATTGTGGTTAAAAATCAGTGAGCTGAAGCGCCAGTTTGACGACCCGGATTTAACTATAGATTATCGGGATCTGTATCTTGACCGAAGCCGGGCTCTATATGAACTGGAAGTCACCAGTGATCTGGGCGATGCCATGGTTAAGCTCAGTGATGCTCAGTTGTTTAAAGCCCAGACAGTCTTTGAACTGGCCATAAACTGGGCCAAGCTGGATGCCCTGGTCGGTAATCCAATGAATTACTATAAATAATCTCCACCCATTTATTCCCTCTCCCTCCGGGAGAGGGCCAGGGTGAGGGGAATAATGGAGTATTTATGAACATTTATCACATTAAATTTATCTTACTGATATTACTTACTCTGTTCACAGGCATCGCTTATTCAGAAACTCAGACTAACCTGTTCCCCATATCATCAGCCATATCTTCAGGTGTTATAAAAACAATCCATGTAACAGAAGGACAAACCGTCAAAAAAGGTGACTTAATGTTTGAATTTGATGATCGCCTGATTAACAGCAATCTTGAAGAAGCACAGGCCAATGTGCGCATGGCCAGCCTGAAAGCCAGTGAAGCTAAAAAAGAGGTTGAGCGTTCTATAGAGCTGTACGAACGTACCCTCCTGTCAGACTACGATTTACAGCAGTCCAGAGTCAAATACCGTGAAGCACAGGCTGAACTGGCCCAGGCTAAAAACAAGCTGGTACATGTTCAATGGGACAGGGATTACAGCAAGGTCTATGCACCTTTTAATGCCCGGGTTAAGACATTAAAATGCTATTCCGGCTGTTATGTTAATAATAATTTTTCCACTCAAACCATCCTGATTTTAGAAAAAAAAGTAAAATGATGTTATTTTATAAAAGGCATCGCTTTTAAGTCCGCAATTCCCTAAACCGATGAATGTTTATACCGGTTATTAATAATATTTTACGAAGAACCATTTAAATAGATAAGGTGGTGAAAAATGAAAAAACGATTGATTGGTGCAGTAATAAGCAGCACTGTGTTTATGTCAGCTGCCCAGGCTGCGTTCTGGGATGATGGTGACACTAATACTAACTGGGACGGCAGAGCTTATAATAATATGTATAACGATGCTTATGGCAATGTATATAGCCGTGGCTGGAGTGACGGCAGTATGGACAGCGATATGGATGGTGATGTAGAAATTACCATTAAAACCCGTTTTCGTGGCCGTGGCCAGGGTAATGCCCGCAGTTCCGCTTATGGAAATGCCTATGGCAATAGTTTAAATAACTTGGATAATAATTATCGGACCTACGGTAGTAATTATTATGATAACCGTGGTTATTATGCACCCTATGGTGGTTATGCTCCTCCTGCTCCCAACAGGGATCAGCAGATAAAGGCTGCCCAGCGTCAGGCTGCAAAAATGAAAGCAGCGGAAGTGCAGGCTGCCAGAGTAAAAGCGGCACAGATGAAGGCGGCGGAAATGAAAGCTGCAGAAGTGCAGGCTGCCAGAGTAAAGGCCGCCCAGATGAAAGCAGCGGAAATGAAAGCGGCTGAGGTTCAGGCAGCCCGGGTTAAAGCGGCTCAGATGAAAGCGGCGGAAATGAAAGCCGCAGAAGTTCAGGCGGCTCGCGCACAGGCAGCGGAAAAAAATGCCCAGACCGGCACACAGGCAATTGAGGCTGCACAAAAGCCTCAGTAATATTTACCTGTAATCGTTCAGACTCAATCCGGCTCTGCCCCTGTTTTTTTGTCTGGAACGGGGACAGGAGCCGGTTTCTGCTTAAAATACATAGCTTCAAAATCACTGAGACTCACCGGTTCTGAATAAAAATTTCCCTGTAGAATATCGCATTTATGTTCCTTCAGAAAATCGATTTGTTCTGAAGTTTCAACACCTTCTGCTACAATTTTCAGATCAAAAGTTTTGGCCAGACTCAGAATGCTCGATATCATGGCCTGATTCTGGCTGTTTTCATGGAGGTCGCTGACAAATGAACGGTCAATCTTGAGTTCTTTAATGGGTAACTGGGTAATATAACTTAAAGATGAATAGCCGGTTCCAAAATCATCCATGGAAAAGTTAATTCCAAACTCTTTAAGTTCGTGCATAATATTCACCAGTTTTTTTATATCATCGGCTTCAATGGTTTCAGTTAGTTCAAATACAATTTTTGAACACATGGGTTTCTGCAGGTGTATCTGACAGATGCGTTTAACATCATTAATAAAATCGTGATGCAGGATCTGCCGCATACTGATATTAATTGAAAACTGTTCCAGCTGAATACCGCTGGTCTCCCAATTGTGCAGAGTTTTCAGGGATTCTTCCAGAATATAGGAACCCAGTTCAATAATAATCCCGGTTTGTTCTGCAATGGGTATAAATTCTTCGGGTGAAACTATGCCCAGTTCTTTATTATTCCAGCGTACCAGTACCTCACAACCGATAATGATATTATCGCTATTAAGCTGTGGTTGGAAATTAAGCTGAATTTCATTATTTTCCAGGGCAAAATGCAGCAGACGTTCTATTTCCAGATGTTTTTCAATTTTTTGGGAAAAGGCTTCATTAAATAAGATTACCCCGTCTCTGCCGGATGCTTTTACCTCGTTCATGGCAATGTCGGCTTCTTTGATAAAATCACTTGCTCTGGATTTATTACCAGTCAATATATTAACACCGATACTGGCACTGATATAAAGATGATGGGTAGAAATAATATAGTTACTTTTTATTTTTTCAAGTAGTTGTTGAGAAAAAATCAGAGCTTCATGATGGCAATCTTCCTGATTATTAAAATATGGTCCAGTAATAATAAACTCGTCTCCACCCAGACGAGCCAGAGTGTGATCTTTGCTTAGCAAATCAGTCATACGTCGGGTAACTTCAATTAGTAACTTATCCCCAATGTCATGTCCAAGCGAGTCATTAATGGTTTTAAAATGATCCAGATCTATTAACAAAAGATATGAAAAATTATTATTTCTGTTTAAAGTGTTAAGTGTTTGCTGAAGATGATCAATAAAATAGTTTCGGTTATACAGGATGGTTAATTGATCATGTGAGGCCTGAAACCAGGTTTTCTGTAATAATTTATTACTGCTCTTGGCGGCATACAGCAGAACGCCCATAAAGACATATGCAAAAATACATAATACATATCCATACCATTGCTGTATGCCTGCAAAGTAAATGGTCAGAGGCACCATTAAGATAATAATAATCGGGGTGTAGAGTTTTTTATCAGGATAAAGAAGAGCGGAAGCAACGACCGATGCCCCTAACTGGGTAAAAATTGCAATATAATGCATTTTACTGTTAGTTTCGCCGGCATAGAGTATAAAAACCAGAGTCCATAGGGAAAAGCTGATATAAAAGAACCACTGGAGTTGTTTGTACCAGTTATCCAGTTCTGACGGAGTCATGGCATCATACTGGAATGAAGAATAGAGCCGGTAACCCCAGAAGCAAACCAGAGCAATCAGGCTGTACCAGATAACAGCAGGCAGGATAATATCATTGAGCCAGCCGAGAACAATGTAGCCCAGACCCGGTAATAATGACAGGCCCAGCATTAAAAGGATTTGCTTTTGTAAAAAGAAATAGCAGGTCTTATTGGTCATTATTATTTACTGGGTAATTCTTATTATCAGTTAGCCATCCTTTTGTACATTAAGCTTAGTTTAAAAAGGTTTATAATCAAGGTAGTAAGCAGTGAATACATACCCAGGAGCAATCAGTGCTTATAAACCTGCATAATAGTTTCCAGCTCTTTTACAATCTTGTCCTGGTCAATTTGTGGAATGCCTTTTAATTCTTGGTATTCTCTGCCTTCGCGGTGCCCGGTGATCAGTTCATAGACATAATTACAGCCTTTCTGGGCAATCGCCTCAATCGTTTCATCGTACTGAAAAGGATCAACATCATCTGTACTGGTGCCAAACCAGAAATCCATACCTTTTTCCAGGAATTCCTTATAGGGGAGATAATGCGAACCATCACAGGAAAAGTTCAGGCTGATCATACCGTTAATAATATTAATAGAACCAGCACGCAGGTAGATGGTTTCATCAGCAAAGCGAAGCTGTTTAAAGTACTCAAATATCTTCATAATATCCTCTTCAGGAACTGTAGCCAGTTCAGAATAAGGACGCCGGGGATAGGCCAGACAGATATCGGGATCATTGAGCTCATTCATGCTCAGAAGTCGATAATTGTATGGGTCGTCAATTAGCCAGATAGTGACGCGGCTGCTGGAAAAATGGAATTTTCCGTGGAACACACCATGCTCACAAATTAATACCTTCATTAAGGCAAAGACATTATCAATATGGGTGTCCATTTCGCTCTGCAGACGCTGCTGGGCAAACAGGCCACTGCGAATAGCCGGATCGCCCTTGATCTGCTGCCATTTATAATTTTCTTTATAGAGTTTTTTGGTACCCGGCAGTTCGCGTAAATCAAAATCCACCCCAAGATAGCCGATAATGTCATTATCAGTATTTTTAATCACATGAATAGCCGTTACCGAGGGGCGTTTATTATGTTTGCTGATATAGGCTTCGGAGAGGGAAAAATCTGTATGTTTAAAATCAGCCTGCATATAGGGACGCAGGGAACGATCCCGGTTCAGACTGCTGGCATCAAAACCCTGCCTTAATAAAGTACTGGTGATCTGAATACCCCGGGCATCCATCACGTATAAATACTTGCTGTACTTAAAATCAGGAAAGGCAGCTCTTAAACGTACCTCCAGTTTTTGCCTGTCGGGCATATCATCAGCCAGTTTTCTGGCCAGTTCTGCCAGTGGTTTTTTAAGCAGATCCACCAGGTTTTTACGTTGTTCTGCAATGGTTTTCTGTAATACGGTTCTCATAGGCCTTATTGTATCTTTTTTAATTGGCAATGAGAATGTCTTAAAAATCTGTTAAAATTTCATCTTATTTTTTTCAGGGCTTTTACAAAGCCGTTATTAACCAGAATAAATCGATTATGACTAAAAAAATTATTAAAATCGCTACCCGTAAAAGCCCCCTGGCCCTGTGGCAGGCCTATTTTGTCCGGGATCAATTATTAAAGCATCATAATGATCTGCAGGTGGAACTGGTTAAAATGGTTTCTAAAGGCGATAAGATTCTGGATGTGCCTCTGGCCAAGGTCGGCGGTAAAGGACTGTTTGTAAAAGAGCTGGAAGCCGGTCTGCTGGCCGGTGATGCCGATATAGCCGTACATTCCATGAAAGATGTTCCGGTGGAATTTCCTGAAGGACTACACCTGGCGGTGATCTGTGAACGTGAAGATCCGCGCGATGCCTTTGTATCAAACAACTTTGAACAACTGGATGATTTACCACAGGGTGCGGTTGTGGGTACCTCCAGTCTGCGCCGTCAGAGTCAGTTATTAAAATACCGGCCTGATCTGCAGATAAAATTCCTGCGCGGCAATGTTAATACCCGTCTGCAGAAACTGGATAACGGTGAGTATGATGCGATTATTCTGGCTGCCGCCGGTTTAATCCGTCTGGAAATGAAAGAACGTATCCGCAGTTTTCTGACCACTGAGCAAAGCCTGCCCGCCATGGGACAGGGTGCGGTTGGAATAGAATGCCGTGTTGATGATGAACTTACCCATAAACTGATTGCGCCGCTGGCTCATGAAGAAACCACCATCAGACTGACCGCAGAACGTGCTCTGAATAAACGTCTGGAAGGCGGCTGTCAGGTGCCAATTGGCGGTTTTGCAGAACTGGATGGTGATCAGCTCTCCATGCGCGCCTTTGTGTGCTCACCCGATGGTAAAAACCTGGTGGAAGGCTCTGTTTCCGGCCCGGCAGAAAATGCCGAACAAATGGGCATAGAACTGGCCGATGACTTATTATCCCAGGGAGCCAGAGAAATTCTGGCCGAAGTGTATAAAAATGGTGTGTAGAAAATAAAACTGCTTAATTTTGTTTCTGAATTAACTTACACACTTCCTCAATTCCTAATAAAATCCTTGGTGTATGTCTGACCAGATGATCCGGATTAGCGGCGTATAAGCGTTTGTTTTTTACGGCGCTGAGAAACGGCCATTGCTGCCAGCGTTTTAGCCATTGTCTGGATGAGTCTGCCATGCCGGTGGCAATAATAACCTGTGGATCTTTTGCCAGAATGGCCTCAATGGAAGGGGTGCTGGTTAAGGTTCTGGACTGGGCAAAAACATTGCTTCCACCGCAAAATTCAATGACTTTTGAGATCAGATGCTGTCCGTTTACACTCATTAATGGGTTATTCCAGATTTGAATAAAAGTGCGGACTGTGGGCCGACTCTGGTTGCTCTGATATTGCCTTTTTAATTCATCAAATTTTTGCTCGAACTGCCGGGCACTGGTTTCTGCTTTTTTATCGCTGCCCATTAACGGGCCCAATTTGCGCAGGGTCTCAGGGATGGAAGAAAAATTTTCAGGTTCGGTGATATAGACCTTCAGGCCCAGAGACTTCAGCTGCCGGATCTGATGTTCCGGATTGCCACTTTGCCAGGCGATAACCAGATCAGGCTGCAGGGCCAGAATTTGTTCTATATCCAGTGCATCATAACTGCCGATGCGGGGAATCTTTTTCGCTTGTTGCGGATAGTCGCTATAGCTCACTGCTCCGATTAATTTATCGCCGCCGCCGGCAGCAAAGACCAGTTCAGTAATTCCCGGAGACAGGCTGATTATCCGTTGTGCCGGTTGTTCCAGACTGATAGTTTGCCAGGTATCATCCTTAATGCTGATTTGAGAAAATACTGGTAAGCTAATGAATGTAAATATATAAAGTAAAGTTGTTTGAGTGGCTTTTAACATATTTCAGGTTTCAGGGAGTTGCTATAAAAAGAGTGTGTTGCTGGTCTGATATTTTTTTTACTTTACATTGATAGAGGCGGCTTAAATTTTCGGTAGTCAGAACCTCATGGGTTTTACCGAAAGTACACTGGCCATTATCCAGTAATAAAATATGATCACAATAACGCCAGGCCAGATTGGGATCGTGGATGACCATAATACCGCAATGGGTTTTATGCTCTGCTGCAGTGAAGCGGGATTGTAATAAGGACAGAATATCCAGCTGGGCTTTAATATCCAGATGATTAACGGGTTCATCCAGCAGGTAATAATCAGGATTCTGGGTCAGCAGGGTGGCCAGGTTCAGGCGTCTTTTTTCACCCCCGGACAGGGTGCTGATAAAGCGTTCGGATAAGTGCTCAAGGCCAAGCTGTTTAAGTGCCTGATGGGCAATATCTCTGTCCCGGCTGTTTTCCCACTGTAATGGGTCAACAAAGGGATGGCGTCCGATTAGAGCGGCTTCCATGACCGTACAGGGAAAATTGTATTCATACTCCTGCAGCATCAGCCCCATTTTTCGGGCTCGTTCAACCGGTTTATAGCTGGATAATGACTGATTATTGAGAATGATTTGTCCCTGATCGGCCTGCCTCAGTCCAGTCAGGCACTGCAGCAATGTACTTTTGCCCACACCGTTAATGCCCATAACCCCCCAGAATTCGCCGGGTTTAAAGGTCATGTTTAATTGCCGGCAGACGGGTTTACCGCCAATACTGAGACTGAGTGAGTCAAGCATCAGAGTATTTGCTGAATCGGAAGCCATTATTGGCTCCTTCTAAGCAGGTAGAGAAACAGGGGTACACCAATTAAAGCAGTTAAAACCCCCACGGGCAGCTGCTGTGGAGCCAGTACGGTTCGCGCCAGGGTGTCGGCAATGACCAGTAATGAGCCTCCGGTCAGGACACTGGCCGGGATCAGCAGACGGTGATCCGTGCCGCTGAGCAGACGTACCAGATGAGGTATAACCAGACCGACAAAGCCGATGCTGCCCGCCAGTGAAATTGCACCGGCAGTCAGCAGAGAGGATAAAAAGAAAATTATATTACGCAGTTTTCGGGTGTCGACACCCAGACTGCCGGCCTGCAGATCACCCCAGAGCAGAATATTCAGCTGCCGACTGATCAGCAAAGAGCCTGCCAGACCAAGCAGTAAGATAATAAAAGCGGGCAGAACAGGACGGTTATAGCTTAAATCCCCCATTAGCCAGAACAGCATCCCATGTATTCTTTCCGCCGGTGCAATCACCAGTACAAAACTGATCAGAGCACCCCATCCGGAAGCCAGAATAATACCCGTCAGCAATAACCGGGAAATGGTCCAGCTGCCCCTGGCGTGTGCAAAACTAAATACCAGTACAATGGAAATTAAAGCCCCCAGAAAGGCACTGCCGGTTAACCAGGTACTGCTCAACCCGGCCAGCATGGACAATAAGGCCGCCAGAGCCGCACCGCCGGACACCCCCAGTACATAGGGATCGGCCAACGGATTTCTGAGTAATACCTGCATTAATACTCCGGCCAGAGATAATAAGCCACCGGCAGTAAAGGCGGCCAAGGCTCTGGGCAGGCGCAAATCAAAAATCAGGCTGTAGTGAAAAGGGGAAAGGGGACTGCCGGTCAGTGAAAACAGTTCCTGAACAGGAACAGACACTGAACCGGTCAGCAGCGCAAAAATAAAACTGATAAGGGAAAGTAAGACCAGAGCCAGCAGAAAAAATACAGGATGTTTTTTTAACATAACATCTCATTGTGTATTAATTCTGCTGTTCCGGCCATGGTATTACATTTTGTAATGGATGGATGCAAAGGCAAAACGTTCCTGGGCTTTGTAAGGTAGTTTATTACCATAAGTCTGCTGTGTTGTGGCATACTCTTTATCAAAAAGATTATCCACTTTAGCCTTAATAGTCCAGTTTTTTGTCAACTCCCATGAGCCGCGAATATTCATAATACCGTAACCTGCAAGCGTATTAGTATTATTTGCATCAAGATAGCGTTTGGATGCTGCAATAACCGATGCACCATAAGTAAAGTTTTTATAATGATTGTCTATATCCAGCCGGAAAGTATCTCTACTGCGATTAGTCAGATAGTTTCCGGTATCATCATTTTCTGGATTGGTATGTGAATAACTGGATTGAATCTTCCAGCCAAACAACTCTGTTCCCAAAGTCAGTTCAAGTCCATTTATTTTGGCTTTATTGATATTATCAGCTCTGAATGTGGAAAAATTAGTAGCAATAAGGTTTCTAATGCTGGTGGTATAAAAATTAGCTGACCAGCTGACAGAATTAAATTGACCATTCAAGCCAAAATCAAAACTTTCAGAAGTTTCAGGGTTTAAATCTGCTGTACCATAAAACGGGTAGTATAACTGATTAAAAGTAGGAGCTCTGTAAGCCCGGCCATAAGAAGTTGTAACGCGAACATGTTTATCAAGGTTAAAGCCAATACCAATGTTACCTGTATTATGGCTGCCAAATTGCTCATTATCATCATAACGCCAGGCCGCTTTAAGCTCAAAAATATCTCCATAATACTGGTACTGTGTAAACGTGCCTTTTGTCCAGCGGCTATCTTCAGCATAGTCTGTGGTGCTGTCAACTGATTCATCAAGATAATCAAAACCAATAGTTAAAATATCTTTATCTCTAATTATAAAATCATTTTTCCAGGAGACATTGTCTTTGGTGGTATCAAACTGAGTTTTTTTCAGCGAAGTACCAAAAAAAGGTAACTGATAGTTATCACTTTCATCTTTACTTTGACCAATTAATAGCTGAGAAGACCAGATGTCATTTATTTTCAGGTCAGCAACAATAGAGGCAACCTGTTGTTTAAACTCTGTGCGGGTTCTGGTCGTGGCCAGGGTCAGACCATTAGTGTAATCATACTGGTTTTCACCATCAGCCATGAGGTAACTGCCGCTTAAAGTAAACTGTTCGTTAAATTTATGATATCCATTGATAGAAACAGACGTATTATCAAAGCCGTCATCATCATTATCTGCATTGGCAGGATCAGGATTTCCCAGAAAATCATAACCACTAGAGTCAATATATCCGATGCCAAGGTTTATATTTGAAGTTTCATTGCCGTAACCAAAGCCTATATTGCTTTCAGTGGTACTGTCAGTACCATATCCGGTGTTGGCATAAAATGATTGCCCCCTGATATCCTTACGGGTAAAAATCTGGATTATACCTCCTATGGCACTGCTGCCATATAAACTGGACTGTGGCCCGCGCACCACTTCAATACGTTCTATCTGAGAAACAGGAATATATTGAAATGGTGTAGTACCTAGGGTAGCTGAACCATAAGGTACGCCGTCAACCAGTACCAGGACCTGGTCACTATTGGTACCACGCATATAAATACTGGTATTACTGCCTAAACCGCCATTGGTTGAAATATCAACTCCCGGTGTGGATTTTAAAACATCCACAACAGACTGGGCCTGCAGGCGATCAATATCCTTGCGGGTAATAATAGTAACCGGTGCAATGGTTTCATCTACCGTATTAGCGGTTCGGTTGGCCGTAACAATAATTTCAGGAATTTCTTCTGCATGAGCCTGGATTAATAATAATGGAGTTAAAAACAGGCTAAGCGCCGAAAGGGTCTGGATGGCAGGTGTTCCGGGTATTTTGTACAACATGATCTGATCCTTGTTCACACGCCCCGTGTGAGTAAATAATTAAAAAAATTCAGTGGGGGCGTAACAGGGTTCAGGGGAAGATGTGCAATAAACAACCTGACCCGGCTCGCCCTCCGCAAGCATAACAGGTGATTTTTATGGTCGGTCTCCGGGCTTATGCAGTGCCTTAATGCTTAAAAAGAATAAAGCATTAAGCAGTCAAAAGCGCCTTCCCATATCATAAAGATACAGTGGCGATTACTTTCGTACTTGCAATTACCGTTGCGGGGGCAGCGCTGGATTTACACCAGCTTCCCAGTCATACGCTAATGAATTTGGGTTACCATAAAAATGTGTCGGTATTCTATTAGTCTGTGCTTATAGTGTCAAATCAGCCAGGAAATTATGAATAATATTCATATTACTTAAAAAAAAGTAAAGCGGCGACTTTGCGGTATTCTGAGGTAAGAATATTAAAAGTCCTGCAGGCGGCACCATTGTCCATAAAGTCTATGGCCAGGCCATTCTGTTTAATGGTTTTTAATAAATCTATATCCGGGAAACGGGTGGTTGAGCCGGTGCCGATTAAAAAAATATCGGCATCAAACTGCTGCAGGGTTTCAATACACTGGTGATTAAAACGTTCAAACTGCTGTGGAAAGTGTTCCTGTGATAATTGATCCTTAAATACCAGGCAGGTGCTGTCAATGGTAACAAAGTCATCTTCTGTTGAATCACTGGTATGAATATTCCGGTTGGGCTTAATCAGGCGGGCGGAATCCTTATCATAGGAATGAAAAGAATAAGCATCGGCAATGGTTTCAATCTGTAGCATAATTTTATCACTTTAAAACATTTGGACGGATAGTATTTTGAGCAAATTATACTCCAAAGTCATCTGTTTTAACGGGATTTATCAGAAACAGCCTGAAATATGCAGGGTGGAAGCATACTTTTAATGATTCTCATTTAGACGCAAATACCGTATCCATTGGTCGCACCCCTTGCTGAAGACGTCGTGAATCCATCCATGGAGGCTTTTCGGCAGCAGGGGCAATAAATTGCTTCTGCATTTATTGTCCCTGCTGCCGAAACTTCATCAAGAAGCACGGCCAATGGATACTTAGAGGTTATAAATTTTAAATTGTGCATATTTTAACCAAAGTATGATCCGGTCCTGTTGAAATATGCAAAAAAGCTTATTTATTGATTGACAGGGGAGAGCTGGATTAGTATTTTTACAGGTTTTAATTTAAGCTTACTATAAACTAATACAACAATTTACATTTTTTCCGAGGCCAGTTTTTTGAACGACGATTTTCAGCGAATAAAACGTTTACCCCCCTATGTTTTTAATATTGTCAATGAACTAAAAGCTAAAGCACGGGCTCGGGGCGAAGACATTATTGATTTTGG
>Ga0256831_1000061_pt1 | contig 50830 bp, 42 predicted proteins | sample 132544metaG_FD_189087 | JGI IMG/M metagenome (GOLD analysis project Ga0256831, IMG submission 189087) | Hydrothermal vent microbial communities from Lau Basin, Pacific Ocean - 132-544 | ecosystem: Environmental > Aquatic > Marine > Hydrothermal vents | place: Pacific Ocean: Lau Basin | collected...
AGAAGGCGCAACTAAGGGGGGGGGGAGCTGCGCCCTTTTAAAAACCACCAAAGGAGGATGGAGGTATAAAATAACTGCTGTCACATCATGTGAACAGTAATCAGTTGCATAATAATATACTGATATACCCTATATTTGTCAATGTGGTTTTTAATAAAAAGTGAAATTTATGCTAAATTGATGGGGAATTATAGGGTTTGTCTTACAAAAAGAGCAGCGTTGAGCGAAAAAGTATAAAATCCATTTTTCTTCAGTCAAGCAAAACAAAAAATTTTTTGTATTCACTTGAAGACAAATCTTTTTGCTCTGGCTCTTTCTCAACGCTGAACGCTCAGCGCTCAACGCTGCTCTTCAACATCAACCGTTTAACCACTTCCCCTTTAACCAGATGCTGCTCAATAATATCATCCAGATCTTCCTCATCTACATAAGTATACCAGGTTTCTTCCGGATAGATGACGATAACCGGGCCTTCGCTGCAGCGGCCGAGACAGCCGGCGCTGTTGATTCTTACCAGGCCTTCACCATGGATACCCAGTTCCTTACAACGGTTTTTAACGTATTTGCGCATTTGGCGGGCATTAAAACGCTGGCAGCAGGCGGAACCGTCTTCGCGGTCATTGGTGCAAAAGAATACGTGTCTGGAGTAATAGGACATTTTGATCAGGTTTTAGGTTTAGATTTTAAAGGCTGTTATAATAGCAGACTTTTAGACAGATTTTTGCTAATTATTTAAGCGGATTTTATTTTTGACTGTTCAGAAAACCATTTCTCAGCTGGCTAACCAGTGTGTGCTGTGCGGATTGTGTCTGCCGCATTGTCCTACTTATCAGGTGTTTCATACGGAAAATGAGTCTCCAAGAGGACGAATATCGCTGTTTAAAGCGCTGGCGGACGGTGATTTACACTTAACGGACGAGCTGTTTGAATCTCTGGATCATTGTCTGGGCTGTCGTGCCTGTGAGCATATGTGTCCTTCTGAAGTGGATTATTCAAAAATCAGTGATTTAAGCCGGCAGCAGCTGGCACAGTCGATCCAGATACAGCAGTCTGTTAAACAGAAAGTTGCTGAAACCGTCCTGCAGAAGGCCCCCCTGCGCTCACTGGCCCGGCTGTCTAACAGGCTTACGGGGCAAAGTTCACTGGAGCAGTACTACCCTGTTGATAATACACTTGGGAAGGTGGCACTGTTTACCGGCTGTACCGGCGAGTTGTTTGAAACTCAGACGCTGCTGGATGGGATCCGGGTATTAAATGCCTGCGGTTACGAGGTGGTGGTACCTGAAAATCAGCACTGCTGTGGTGCTATTAAGCGCCGTCAGGGGGATCTGGACGGTATGTATGCACAGATCCATAATAATATTGAAGGCTTTAAACCTTACCTTAAAGATTGTCAGGCCATTATCAGTTTAAATAATCACTGTTCCGGACAACTGAAAGAATATGCCCATTTAATGACTGGTTCTGACTGTCATAAGGGTTCTGACAGTCAGGCTATGACTGAGCATAGTTTTGATATTATAGCTTTTCTGGCTCAGTCCTTCGAACAGCACAGCCCTGACTTTGTACCGCTTGAGCAGGAAGTTATTCTGCATACTTCCTGCAGCCTGAAAAATGTCCTGCATGAAGCCCCGCTGCTGGAAAAAGTTCTGGCGGCTATTCCCGAACTGAAAATAAACAGGCTGGATGCAAAGATATGCTGTGGCGCCGCTGGTAGCTACCGGCTGCGGTATCCGGATATTGCCGGACAGCTGCTGGATAATAAATTACAGCAGATTATGGGATATAATAAGAGTAAGATACTGGTTTCTTCCAATCTGGGCTGTTCTCTGCATTATAAGCAGGGGTTGAAAAAACTGGGGCTGAATATTGAGGTGGTGCATCCGGTGGGGTTGTTGGCGAGGCAGTTGAGGAGCGGTTGAGCGTTGAGAAAGAGCATAGAGTGTTAAGTGTTAAGTGTTAAGTGTTAAGTGTTAAGTGTTAAGTGTTAAGTGTTAAGTGTTAAGAAAGAGCGTAAATGTTTATATGGTTTTGACAAGGGGTTGATATGGGGTTTGAGCAGCTTAATCGGCAGTTTTCCGGGCTGGATCGGTTTTTGATTAATATTGACACTGGGGTGCGGACTTTGTTTGGGGCGCCGGAGGTTACGGAGCGGAGTAATCCGGCGGACAGTCAGCCTGAGGGTGAGTTAAGTGAAGCGGATCGTAAGCTGGCAGGCAGGCTGATGCGTATTAATCATGCCGGTGAGGTCTCGGCACAGGGGCTGTATCAGGGGCAGGCGCTAACGGCTGAGCTGCCGGAGGTTCGGGAGCAGATGCAGCGGGCGGCACAGGAAGAAAATGATCACCTGGCCTGGTGTGAATCCCGTTGTCAGGAACTGGGGACCCATGTCAGCTGGTTGAATCCTTTATGGTATCTGGGTTCGTTGACTATTGGAGCTATTGCCGGCAAGGCCGGGGATAAGTGGAGTCTGGGTTTTGTGGCGGAAACGGAACATCAGGTGGTACGCCATCTGGATGAACATTTACAGCAGTTGTCCCCGGAGGATCATAAAAGCCGGGCCACTCTGGAACAGATGAAGGTTGATGAGCTGCACCATGCGACAATTGCTGAGGGTGCGGGCAGTGCAGATTTGCCAACGGCAGTCAGGATGGCAATGAAACTGACCTCTAAAGTCATGACTAAGGGAGCTTATTACCTGTAGACTTGTAGAGAGTGTGCTGGAATCAGATAAAAAAATCGACAAAAGGCCGAGCCTGCTGCAGGACTGAGGCATTCTGAATTTTCTGATAGCTGTCCTGTATTGATTTTTCGTTTTGTGAAGCGCTCTGGGCAAGGAAATCGGCCTCAGGAGTATTTTCTGAAACGTATTGTGACTGTTTTTCCCGTGCCTGTTCAGACAGTTCCACTCTGGCCTGAGCCTCCATACGTGAGGCTTCAGAGGCTACTGAGCGATCCTGGGCTGAAGGGTCGGCCGGAGCTGTTGCAGCACGGCGGATCTGCTGGGCTTTTCTGAGATTGGCCTGGGGATCATCAGAGGCTCTTGAGGTATCAATATTAACCTCCCCTCCTACAGCATAGCGTTTACCATCGGGACCGGTTTCATAGTCAAAACTGGCCCCGCCCCGGGCAAGACCGCCGGCAGCGGATAAGTGCGCCTGTTCATGGGCTTTGACTTCACTATCACGATGTTTAAGCTCTTCTACCTGCTGCTGTTCCTGTTCGGTAAGTTCTTTTTCTGTATTTTTATTGCGGGTAGCTGAATTGCTATCCTTTACTGGTGATGCCTCTTCCTTAACTTCCTTTTCAGAGGTTTCCTGGGCCGTTGTTTCTCTGGCTTCATTCTCTGTATCAGTATTTCTGGAAGCAAAATTAGCTGAATTTTGAGCATAGACAAGCCCCTGCTGTGACAGACTGACTCTGTCAGCATTATTATTGCCACGCCCGGCCTGGCTGAAGCTATTATTTAACGGTAGTGGTGTTGGCTGGTTAAAATAATTAAACGCATTCAGTGCAGCCGGCTTAGCCATCTGAGATAAGGATAATGCCTGCATAACTGCTTTTTATAAGTCCGCTTTTAAGTACATTGTTTTAATTTATACTGCCTCATAGTGATTGGCGGCCGGTGTTCTCAATACTTTAGTATAAACTTTAAAAATTTTTCTGATCAATTGCAAATGGGAATGGGTATTTATTTCTGTTAGAATATGGCGGTTTAATGATTTTACAACCAAAAGATTTTTTATGAAAAGACAAAGTTCGTTTAACCGGGAAGAATTACTGCAGTGCGGTCGTGGCGAAATGTTCGGGCCGGGAAATGCTCAACTGCCCCTGCCGAATATGTTAATGATTGACCGTATTATTGAAATTAATGAAGATGGTGGTGCACACGGCAAAGGTGAAATTATTGCCGAGCTGGATATTAACCCTGATCTATGGTTTTTTGAATGCCATTTTAAGGGCGATCCCGTTATGCCCGGGTGCCTGGGTCTTGATGCCGTGTGGCAGCTGATTGGTTTTTACCTCGGCTGGCTGGGCAGCCCCGGCCGCGGTCGGGCACTGGGTGTGGGCGAAGTCAAATTTACCGGCCAGGTATTACCTACTGCTAAAAAAGTAACCTATAAAATTGATTTAAAACGCGTGATCACCCGCCGCCTGGTCATGGGCATTGGCGATGCAAGCATGTCTGTGGATGGTAAGGAAATTTATACCATGAAGGATCTACGGGTTGGCTTGTTTACTTCTACGGAGAATTTTTAGCAAGCGGAGCGTTGAGCGTTGAGCGTTGAGCGTTGAGCGTTGAGCGTTGAGCGTTGAGCGTTGAGCGTTGAGCGTTGAGCGTTGAGCGTTGAGCGTTGAGCGTTGAGCGTTGAGCAAAAGAGTATAAAATCCATTTTTCCTGAGTCAAGCAAAATAGCAAAATATTTTGTATTAATTTAAAGATAAATGTTGCTCCGGGTCTTTCTCTGCGCTCAACGCTCAGCGCTACTCTTCTAAGGCTGCATGCGCCGCCGCCAGTCGTGCGATAGGCACCCGTGGCCCCGAACATGAGACATAGTCCAGCCCAATAGTATGGCAGAACTGGATTGAGTCTGGATGGCCGCCGTGTTCACCGCAGATGCCTATGGACATATCCTTACGGGTTTCACGGCCCCAGTTAACAGCCAGTTCCATCAGTTTGCCAACGCCTTTTCTATCCAGCACTTCAAAGGGATTGTCCTGCAAGATACCGCGTTCATTGTATAGCGGCAGGAACTTGTTTTCCGCATCTTCCCGGGAGAATGAGAAGGTAGCCTGGCTCAGATCATTGGTACCGAAGGAGAAAAATTCTGCCACATCGGCCAGTGACTCTGCCCGCATACAGGCACGCACCACTTCCAGCATAGAGCCGAATTTATAGTTCACCTTAAGATTATAGGTGCGCTCCACTTCCTCATGAATACTATCAGCAAACTTTTTAATGAACTTCAGTTCCTGTACCGTTGAAACCTGCGGGATCATGATCTGGGGGTAAACTTCCATTCCCTTGGCCACACATTCAGCGGCCGCTTCCAGAATGGCGCGGATCTGCATGGAATAGATTTCCGGAAAAGTAATGCCCAGACGGACACCGCGATGACCCAGCATGGGATTGGTTTCATACAGGGCACGGACTTTTTTCAGCATACTCTGCTTTTTAATAATGGCTTCTTCCACCAGATCAGGGTTTACCATAGTTGGCAGGGGAACTTTATCAGTGACCCGGCGTCCCTCTCCGCTTTCAAGCAGGTTCATGGTATTGCACAGGACACTGGCACCGGCTGCCATTTCATGTAAATGCTGCAGCTGTTCAATTTCTTTCTGTAATTGAGGCTCTGAAGGTAAAAACTCGTGAATGGGCGGATCCAGCAGGCGAATAGTCACCTTACGTGGTGACATCACCTCAAACAGCCCCTTAAAGTCAGCCCGTTGAATAGGCAGCAGGCGGTTCAGTGCTTCCTGACGCTGCAGTTTGTTTTCGGCCACAATCATTTCAATCACAATAGGCAGACGTTCAGGATCATTAAACATCCGTTCGGTCCGGCACAGACCAATACCCATAGCACCGTATTTAATGGCCCTGGCCGCATCGGAAGGGGTATCAGCATTAGCCATAACCTTGAGTCGGGCCAGCTCATCGGCCCAGCTTAACAGGGTATTCAGCTCAGTAGTAAATTCGGCTTCAACCGTGGCAATTTTGCCCTTATAGACATTGCCGCTGGTGCCGTCAATAGTCAGCCAGTCACCTTCCTTGATCACCAGATCGCCGATATTGGCCTGACGCAGATTAATATCCACCTGTATGCCTTCTGCACCCGCTACACATGGCTTACCCATGCCCCGGGCCACAACGGCCGCATGGGACGTTTTACCGCCTCGACTGGTCAGAATACCCTGGGAAGCAAAAAAGCCGTGAATATCTTCAGGCTTGGTTTCTTCCCGTAACAGGATCACCTGAAAGCCTTCCTTGCCCAGTTGTTCTGCTTTATCAGCATCAAATATAGCCATACCACTGGCAGCACCGGGAGAAGCCGGCAGGCCCTGGGCAATGGCCTCAATACGCACATCGGGATCCAGGCGGGGATAAAGCATCTGTTCCAGATGCTGAGGGTTAATGCGCAACAGAGCCTGTTCTTTAGTAAGCAGTCCTTCACGCTCCATTTCCACGGAGGTTCTGACCATTGCCGTGGCATTCATTTTACCGTTACGGGTCTGCAGGCAGTATAAAACACCTCGCTCAATGGTAAATTCAAAGTCCTGAACTTCGCAGTAATGGGTCTCCAGTCTGGAACGCAGTTCTTCCAGCTGCCGGTATATTTCGGGCATTTCACTGGACAGTTGTTCAATGGGCTTGGGCGTTCTGATCCCGGCCACCACATCTTCACCCTGGGCATTAGTAAGGTACTCACCGTACAGGCGGTTTTCTCCAGTGCCGGGATTACGGGTAAAGGCTACTCCAGTGGCACAGTCATCACCGCGGTTGCCGAATACCATGGTCACGATATTGACTGCTGTGCCATTAGCCATTTCCGGGGTGATATTAAATTCACGACGATAATCAATCGCCCGTTTACCCATCCAGGAATTAAATACGGCTTTAATGGCCAGTTCTAACTGCTCATAAGGATCATCGGGAAATTCTCTGCCGGTCTGCTGTTTAACAATATTAAGAAATTCATCGCAGACCTGCTGTAAATCATCGGCAGATAAACCAATATCTTCCTGAATACCCTTCTGGGTTTTAATGTCAGCAAAAGCCTCATCAAAGGGTTCATCAGCAATACCCAGGGCTACTTTGCCGAATAACTGGATAAAACGTCGATAAGCATCATAGGCAAAGCGGGCATCGCCGGTTTGTTCTATTTCACCTTTCAGCGTGTCCCGATTAAGCCCCAGGTTTAAAATCGTATCCATCATGCCGGGCATGGACATAGCCGAACCGGAACGTACCGAAACCAGCAGGGGATTATCCGGATCGCCGAATTTTTTACCGGTTTTCTGTTCCAGCTGCTGCATTTGCTCATGAACTTCAGCCATCAGATTTTCCGGCAGTTCACCATTTTCCGAAGCCAGGTATTGCAGACAGGTTTCAGTGGTAATAACGAAGCCGGGCGGAACATTAAGACCAATCTGGGTCATTTCACAGAGGTTTGCTCCTTTGCCTCCCAGTAAGGCTTTATTTTTGCCGTCGCCTTCTTCAAATGCATAGACCTGTTTGTTCATTCCGTTTTTCCTTTGGGGTTTTGAATATTTGGGTTGTTAGATATAAGTGCTTACAGGCGTCCGTAGAGGGTATTCATTTTCCTGGCTATGGTCTGGGTTTCTTCGGTGATCTGTTCCCAGCCGAAGCGCCATTGCCAGTTGTCTTCTATGGTTCCTGGGGTGTTCATTCTGTGACCTGCACCCAGTTGCAGTAAATCCTGCAGTGGCAGAACCGCCAGCCTGGAAACAGATGCCATAGTAACGCTCATCAGTACCAGGTTCAGGCTTTCATAAGGGTAATTAAAATATTCCCGGATAAAGTGCTTTTCGTCTTCACTTATTGTTTCCAGCCAGGACAGGGTGGTATCGTTATCATGGGTTCCGGTATAAACCACACTGTTTACCTGGTGGTTGTGAGGCAGGTAGGGGTTACCAGGTTCACCGGAAAAGGCAAACTGCATAATTTTCATGCCCGGCAGATTAAACTGTTCACGCAGGGCTTCAACTTCTTCGGTAATAATACCCAGATCTTCTGCCACCAGTGACAGCTTAGGATAAGCCTGATACAGGGCTTCCAGCAATTGTTCGCCAGGGGCTTTGACCCAGTGACCATTAATAGCTGTTTCTTCATGTGCAGGGATCTCCCAGCAGGCTTCAAAGCCTCTGAAATGGTCAATGCGAATAACATCAAACAACAACTGCTGAGTTTCTATCCGTTCTTTCCACCAGCTGAAACCAGAGGCTGCCATGGCATCCCACTGGTAATGAGGATTACCCCAGCGCTGACCTGTTTCAGAGAAATAATCCGGCGGTACACCGGCTACCACTTCCGTTTTACCCTCCTCGTCGAGTTTAAAATACTGACGCTGCGCCCAGACATCGGCACTGTCATGAGCCACAAAGATAGGCAGATCACCAAACAGGTAGATACCTTTACTATTGGCGTATTCTTTCAGGGCCAGCCATTGCGAGAAAAACAGGTATTGTTCAAACTGATAAAAAAAGATTTCGTATTTCAGCCGATCCTGGGCCTTGTTCAGGGCTTTCTTTTTACGTTTTTTTAACGATTCCGGCCAGTCTATCCAGCTTTTATTGAGGTTTTCCTTTTTCAGAGCACTGTAGAGCGCATAGTCATCCAGCCAGAAAGCCTGATCTTTAATAAACTGTTTAAACTTCCGGCACTCCTCATCATCTTCCTGCTCTTCAGACAGGCGTCTGAAGGTATTAAAGGCGATTAAAATACATTTGGAACGCCCCAGCACATCGGCAAAACAATTGTACAGATCATGTTCTTCCAGCCAGCCTTTATCCACCAGCCACTGCAGGTCAATCAGGCCGGGGTTTCCGGCATGCACAGACTGCGACTGATAGGGCGAACCGTCGCCATGAGTCGGCCCCAGGGGCAGGGTCTGCCAGACACTGAAACCGTAATCATTAAGAAAGTCCACAAAACGATAGGCATCGACTCCCAGAACCCCGGAACCGTATGGACCGGGCAGCGAGGTAGGATGCAATAAAATGCCGGCACGTCGTTTATCCAGTGGTACACCACGATTATATCGTCTGGCCATAGTTATTCCTGTCCCGGCCGCATAGTGCCACCGGCAGCCGGCGACCCGCTGCCATAGGTAAAGACCTGGGTAAGATAGCTTGGAGGCAGTACGCCAAGATATTGATATAAAATGGACAGGTTAAGACGAAACAGTGATTCAAAACTACTGACTGAATCTGCTGGATTGTAATCACCGAACCACCAGAACCAGTCAGAGCCTTCACAGACCGCCAGCTGCTGTTCAGCCCGGGCCAGCTGGCCATGATCCAGCTCACCTTTGGCAACCACTTCATCAAAACATTGCTTGGCTTCTATAAGCATATCCCAGCCCCGGTTCTTGGCCTGGTCACCAATCCAGGTGGAAAATGAGCCGTAAACCCAGCTGCCAGCAACCAGGGAAGGCAGCATGGTTGTTTCTGAATGGCTATTGACACATTCAGCAAAAGTGCTCAGGTCAAAACGCGGATGCTCTGCCAGCCGCTTGTATAAGGCCGTCAGGAAATAATAGCCGTTTTCAGGATAATATTCCCAGGCATTTTCACCATCAAGAATAATAGAAACCACCCGTCCAGATTGATCTTTTCGATTGTGTAAAATGGCTTCCATGTGTTCAATTAAATTATTAACCGCATCGTCCGCATGCCACTTGGAGTAAGTAAAACCGATAAGATCAGACAGGCCGTCATCGCGGAAAAAACAGTTGATCAGGCCTTCTTTAGTAGCTGGTCTGTCTTCCCCGTCCTCCTCCTTAGGCTGCACGGTATAGCCGCGATGCACACCGATATTATTGTACACATCATCAATCATACCCGCCTGACTAAGACTGTTGTTCAGGACACTGCCGCCGGTAGCCACCCATTTGAAACCATATTCTGACAGGATTTCCAGGGTCTCATTACTGACCGCCCCCTCTGAAGGCCAGCAACCCACCGGCTTAAAGCCAAAATGGTTTTTAAAGATGTCCAGGCCCTTTTTAATATGCCAGTGAACCCGTTCACGACCACCGGGATATTCAGGATGCTCCGGCAGTGCCACATCAGGCATAGCCTCCCGGGCAGAATTCAGATCCAGCAGCAGGGGAACAATCGGGTGAGCATAAGGCGTGACGGATAATTCAATCTGACCTGACTGTGCCAGGCGGCGGTAGCGATCAATAATAGTATTAAGGATATCGCCAATCACTTCCAGCAATAAATAACGATCATTGAGCGTATAGTCATTTTCCTTGTATATTAAACGCTTGATGCGGGGATCATTACGTCTGACCGTTTCGCCCATCCAGGCCAGATGATACCAGGTGAGCAGGTCAAACAGGTACTGATCCTCCAGATAAAAAATAGTGTCCTGGTTATTCACAAACCATTCTGACATATTCGCCAGTTTCTGATAAGCGGGAAAACGATCGATTAGCCGTTCCCGATTGGCTTTTAAACAATCCTGAATGATCTGCAGACGCAAAGGCGGACTGGACGGCAATTTACTGCAGGTCAGGTGAGCCAGCATTGGATCACGCAAAGGGGTGTTATGCTGCAGGAAGTCATTGACCTGGTGTTTATAATCTTCAATCTGTTCAAGCAGGGTCGGGGTGAAATTGACTACTGCTCGTGCCCCTTTTACATTTTCCAGATGTTCGACCATATCAATATAGTCTTTAATAACATGCAGATAGGTCCAGGGTAGCTGGAATTCATTTTTTCTGAGATCCCGGTATTCCGGCTGGTGCATGTGCCAGCATATAACGACTTTGAGCTTATCTTCAACAGACGATGTCAATGTTTACTATTCCCTTTAGAGTTAGAGCAGGTTTAAAAATCTGAGTATCAGGTAAAAAGGCTTACTTGTCTATAGTCTTTTCATGCTTATCGAACAGTATGCAGTTTGTCACCGATCATATCCGGGGTCACCAGGACAATGCCGGTTTCACTGATCCTGTAATGTTTACGGTCTTCCTCGGGATTAACTCCGATTTGAGTACCGGCAGGGATTATAGTGCCTTTATCAATAACCGCCCGTTTAATAATACAGTTTTGACCGATATTGACATCCGGTAAAATCACGGAGTCTTCCACCAGAGAATAGGAGTTAACCCGGACATTGGAAAACAGCAGGGAGTGGGATATTTTGGCACCTGATATAATACAGCCGCCGGAAACCATGGAATCTACCGCCATACCGCGGCGGTCATCATCATTAAAGACAAACTTGGCCGGAGGCAATTGTTCCTGGTAAGTCCAGATAGGCCACTTTTCATCATACAGGTTCAGTTCCGGTGACACACCAATCAGTTCCTGGTTGGCTTTCCAGAAAGCGTCAATGGTACCGACATCCCGCCAGTATATCTGGTTCTGCTCTTCCTTATTATTAAAGGAATAGGCAAAGGCACGGTATTTCTTTACCACACTGGGAATAATATCCTTACCGAAATCCCGGGTAGATGTACTATTGTCAGCATCTTTAATGAGCTGTTCAATTAAAAAACGGGTATTGAAAATATAAATACCCATAGAAGCCAGTGCCCGATCGGAATTACCAGGCACATGTTTGGGCTGCTCGGGTTTTTCAGTAAATTCGATAATACGCTTGTTTTCATCAATGGCCATCACCCCGAAGGCTTTGGCTTCTTCAATAGGGACTTCAAAACAGCCTACAGTCAAATCGGCCTCATTCTCACTGTGCTGGGCCAGCATAACGCCATAGTCCATTTTATAAATATGATCCCCCGCCAGCACCAGAACATACTCTGGATTATGGGCACGGATAATATCCAGATTCTGGTACAGAGCATCGGCCGTGCCCAGGTACCAGTTATCCTTAATCCGCTGCTGAGCAGGCAATAGCTCCACAAATTCACCGAATTCACCCCTGAAATGCCCCCAGCCCTGTTGAATATGACGGATTAGAGAATGAGACTTATACTGGGTCGCGACAGCAATACGGCGGATTCCTGAATTAACACAATTGGACAGGGGGAAGTCAATAATTCGGAACTTACCGCCAAAAGGCACACCGGGCTTGGCACGCCAGGCGGTTAATTCTTTAAGGCGAGAACCCTGCCCGCCAGCCAGAATAATGGCCAGGGTATCACGGGTAAGACGACTGACATAACGATGGGGATTTTCAATGGACACTGAGGACTCCTGTAACTATTATGCTGACATTAAGAATTATTTAAACCATTCCCTGATTTAATGAATAGATTATGGAACATTTTATAAGAAAATACAGTCTTTTATTCTGAAGAAATAATAAAAAGTTAATTATTTATTATCTCAGGTACAAAAAAAGATAACCATGATCACCATCAACAGTTCTTATAATCATTCTAAAAAAACAGTTCTCACTCGCTGACAAAGCAGGATCACCTGCCATTTATCAAACGTCTTATTCATAAAGGACTATTATAATAGGCTGAAATGACAGTATAATGAAAGGATTAAACAGGCTGCTTTCATCTGTTATCAGATGAACTTTGGTTATTACTGTTCCACCCATTCGGAAACTGAGTCCATGATAAAGAAATACAAAAAATCACCTCTCCAGGAAGAACTGTCCCGAATTACCGAGGCCAGACATCATGATCCTTTTTCTGTGCTGGGTTTTGACCGGGAACATCAGCTGATCAGAGTGTACCTGCCGTATGCAGAGCAGGTGAACCTGGTTCTGGATGACCAGCATAAAGCCCCTTTTAAACGCCTGCCTGACAGTGATTTTTTTGAATGGCAGGGTGATATTGACCAACTGGGTGATCATTATCAGCTTAACTGGATCGATAAAAGCGGCTATGAACACACCCATTACGACCCTTATTGTTTTGAGCCGCAGATTTCTGAATATGATCTGCACCTGTTCAGTGAAGGCAAATTACTGCAGTGCTACAATATTCTGGGTGCGCATGAGAAAGAAGTCGATGGTATAAAAGGCATTTTATTTGCCACCTGGGCACCTAATGCTGAACGGGTCAGTGTTATTGGTGACTTTAACCAGTGGGATGGCCGCACCAATCCCATGCGGGTGCGTGGCGGCAGCGGAGTCTGGGAATTATTTATTCCCGGTCTGCAGGCCGGCTGTCTGTACAAGTATGAAATCCTTAACCGGCACACGGGCGAACTGCTGGAAAAAATTGACCCCTATGCCCGCCAGTTTGAACAACGCCCCGCCACTGCATCCATGACTACAGCCAGACATACCTGGCAGTGGCAGGATCAGGACTGGATTAAAAACCGCCAGGAAGATCGCTGGCTGCACAGCCCCATGTCCATTTATGAAATGCATCTGGGCTCCTGGCAGCGGGATGATGAGGGTCACTTTCTCAATTACCGGGAAATTGCCCATCGCCTGGTGGATTATCTTGGACCGCTCGGGTTTACCCATATTGAGCTGATGCCCGTAACTGAACACCCTCTGGATGCCTCCTGGGGTTACCAGGCCACAGGTTATTTTGCCCCCACCAGCCGTTTCGGCTCCATTGATGACTTTAAATATTTTGTCGATTACTGCCACCAGCACGGCTTTGGCATTCTGGTGGACTGGGTTCCGGCGCATTTTCCCAAGGACGCTCACGGACTGGCCCGTTACGACGGCAGTGCTCTGTATGAGCATGAAGATCCCCGCCTGGGAGAACATCAGGACTGGGGTACGCTGATTTATAATTTCGGCCGTAACGAGGTTAAAAACTTTCTGTTTGCCAGCGCCCTGTTCTGGATGGATGAATTTCATATTGACGGTCTGCGGGTAGATGCCGTGGCGTCCATGCTGTATCTGGATTATTCCCGGGAAGACGGCCAGTGGCTGCCCAATAAATACGGTGGCAATGAAAACCTGGAAGCCATTGATTTTCTCAAGGAGCTTAATCACCTGACTCATGTAGAATACCCCGGTACGGTAGTTATTGCTGAAGAATCGACCTCCTGGCCCCAGGTAACCCGTCCCGGCTGGCTGGGCGGACTGGGCTTTACCATGAAATGGAATATGGGCTGGATGCACGATATTTTAAATTATATGCAGAAAGATCCGGTCTATCGTCACTACCATCACGATCAGCTGACCTTCGGCCTGCTATACAGTTTTACGGAAAACTTTTTACTGCCCTTCTCCCATGATGAAGTGGTTCACGGCAAAGGTTCCATGCTGGAAAAAATGCCCGGTGATGACTGGCAGAAGTTTGCTAATCTGCGCCTGCTGTACACCTTTATGTTTGCTTATCCCGGTAAAAAACTGCTGTTTATGGGCTGTGAATTCGGCCAGCGGCGGGAATGGGATTTTAATAGTCAGCTTAGCTGGAATGAACTGGACTCCCCTTATCACCGTGGTGTAAAAGACCTGGTGGCTCAGCTGAACAAATTATACACCGAGGTACCGGCACTGCATTATTACGATTTTGATGCCAGGGGCTTTGACTGGGTAGACTGCCATGATTCAGCCCAGTCGGTCTTGATATTTCAACGCAACGGCCCGGATGACTCGGTTATTATTGCTCTGAATTTCACTCCCATAGTCAGAGAAAATTATCGTATCGGGGTGCCTTTCGGCGGTCATTATGAAGAAATACTAAACTCTGATTCCAGCTATTATAACGGCTCCAATACCGGCAATGACGACCCCATTGTCAGCGAACCCGTTCCCTGGATGGGCAGAGATCATTCCATCAGTATTACTCTGCCGCCTTTAGCCGGACTGATCATCAAATTAAAATAAGCGCCTGTTAAGGAGACCATTTTGGCAAGCACTCAAAAAAGTAAAGCAAAAAATAAAGCAGATCCCGTATCCACCCCGGGAAAAAGCGATAAAAAGACTGGCAGTAAAGCGAAAAAAACAGCATCTAAAAAAAGTGTCAGTAAGAAAAAAGCCATTAGCGGGAAAAAAAAGACCTCCAGCGTAAAGAAAAAGGCTGTTAATACTAAAAAAGCTTCTAAAAAATCAGCCGCTGCCCTGGCACCGCGCTATAAGATTTTATTTATCAGCAGCGAACTGCATCCCTTTGCCAAAACCGGCGGACTGGGCGATGTATCCGCCAGCCTGCCCAGGGCGCTCAAGGCCATGTACCAGGATATCCGGATTTTAATACCGGCTTACCCTAACGCTATCCAGAAAGCTGAGTCCCTTAAGTACGTGGATCGTATTAAATTACCTGAAAGCGGTTTTCCCGGCGACCTTGGTCTGCCCGAAGGCACCCGCAGCATATCCATTATTGAAACCCGCCTGCCTTCCAGTCATGTTAAGGTATGGATGATTGAAAGTGAGCTGTATAACCGTTCCGGCGGTCCCTACCAGGATGAAAATGCGCAGGAATGGCCGGATAATGACAAGCGTTTTGCACTGTTAAATTATGTCGCCACAGAGATTGCCATGGGCCGCAGCGGCCTGAAATGGCAGCCGGATATAGTACACGCCAATGACTGGCAGACCGGCCTGACCAGTGCGCTGCTGGAGCAGGAATTTATTAACCACCACCGTCAGCGCCCTGCTACTGTATTCACTATTCATAATATGGCACACATGGGAGTGTTCTCCCGTGAGCAGTTTGATGCACTGCAACTGCCGGCTTCCCTGTGGAACCATCATGAACTGGAGTTTCATGACAATTTTTCCTTTATCAAGGGCGGCCTGGTATTTTCTGACCGGGTCAATACGGTCAGTCCTACCTATGCCAGAGAAATACAGACTGAAGAATTTGGCTATGGTTTATATGGCCTGCTGGCCTATCGCAATGAACGCCTGTCCGGGATCCTCAACGGCATTGATATGAAGGAATGGGATCCGGCCAAAGATCCCTTAATCAGGAAAAATTATTCCATTAAAACCCTGGCCAGTAAACAGAGCAATAAATCCGCCTTACAGAAACATTATAATCTGCCACGCAAGAAAAATGTGCTGTTATTAGGCATGGTAGCCCGCCTGGTCTACCAGAAAGGAGTGGATTTATTACTGGAACATATGCAGGAAATTCTTGAGCTGCCGGTACAGATTGTTATTCTCGGTTCCGGCGATCTGGAACTGGAGTCCCGTCTGCATCAGTGGTCTTATAAATACCCTGAACAGCTCCAGGTACAGGTAGGCTATGACGAAGCCCTGTCACATTTAATTGAAGCGGGCAGTGATGCCTTTTTAATGCCCTCCCGGTTTGAGCCCTGCGGTCTGAACCAGCTTTACAGCCTGCGTTATGGCACCATCCCCATTGTACGCAAAACTGGCGGACTGGCGGATACGGTAGTGCATGCCTCCAGGGAAAACCTGAACCAGGGCACAGCCACAGGTGTAGTGTTTCATGAAGAGAAAGGTTCCAGTCTGTTTGACGCCGTCAACCTGACTCATTTACTGTTCCAGGATAAAAAACTCTGGAAAAAACTCATGGTTACCGGCATGAAACAGGAATTTTCCTGGAAGGAAAGTGCTAAACAGTACCTGGAGTTATATGCACAGGCACTGGGAGACAGGGATCAATATAAAAACGGAGTTTATCCAACGGTTCCTGAATAAGTATCTACAGGCAATAAAGCTTTTATACTCTATTTTCTTTTTCCTGGAAGCGCGGGCAGGATGCCCGCACTCCAGGGTTTATCATATCCCCAAAAAATTAATCCTTATCACAAATACTATGCTCCAGCTTATTGCGCCAGAACTGATCATTGCTGTCAAACAGTCTGGAGGATACTTCCGGTCCCCAGGTGCCGGCAGGATAGGTATGGATATAATCCTGTTCTTCCATCCAGGAACGCAGCACCGGATCAACGATCTGCCAGGCCCAGGAAACTTCATCAAAACGCAGGAACTGAGACTGATCACCCTCCATAACTTCCAGTAATAAGGCTTCATAAGCATCTATTTTCTGTGTTTTATCACAACTGCTGGCTTCCAGCTGGGTGGTCTGGGTTTCCAGTTCCAGACCGGCTTTTTTGACCTGCATTTCAATACGCAGCGATTCTTCCGGCTGAATATTCAGGAAAATCCAGTCCGGCTCTATCTGTTCCAGCGCAGTATCCTTAAATAGCTGCTGGGGTGGCCGCTTAAAGCGAATACTGACCAGAAAGTTATCAGCCTCCATTCTTTTACCAGTACGCAGATAAAAGGGTACGCCTTTCCAGCGCCAGTTATCCACATACAGTTTCATGGCAGCAAAGGTTTCTGTGGTACTGTTTGGTGCCACATAGCCTTCTTCCAGATAACCGGGTACCTTCTCACCATCTATCTGACCGGAAGCGTACTGGGCACGAAAGGCATGCATATTAACCGCATTACGGCTGATGGGTCGAATAGAACGCAGAACTTTTACTTTTTCATCACGCAGAGCATTTGCGTCCAGGTATGCCGGCGGCTCCATAGCCACCAGGGCCAGCAACTGCAGCAGGTGACTCTGGATCATATCCCGCAGGGCACCGGCTGAATCATAATAGTGAGCACGTCCGGCTACCCCGGCTGTTTCCGCATGAGTGATCTGTACATGATCAATGTAATTGCGGTTCCACAGGGGTTCCAGCAGCAGGTTGGCAAAACGGAAGACTAAAATATTCTGCACGGTATCTTTGCCCAGATAGTGGTCAATCCGGTACAGTTGTTCTTCCCGGAAATTTTTATGCAGCTGGGTATTCAGTACTTCCGAGCTTTCCAGATCATGCCCAAAGGGCTTTTCAATTACCAGCCGGCAATAGCCGTTATCCTCACTGTGCAAACCACTGACGACCAGGTTTTTGATAGCAAAATTATAGTCCTGGGGACGAATGGCCAGATAAAAGATATGATTAGGATGAAACTCCTCGCCCTGTTCCAGTCGCTGCTTCATATCTTTAAAAGACTGTTCCTGGCTCAGATCACCTTTCTGAAAGTGCAGGCGCTGACGAAAACGCTGAAAAACGGCTTCATTCAGACCGCCCCGGGCGTGTTTTTTTATTTCTTCCAGAACCTGATCGGCCCATTGTTCATCACTCCAGTCTCTGCGCCCAAAGCCCAGGATAGTCACTTCTTCCGGCAGGCGGTCCGATGCTTCCAGGTGATACAGGGCCGGTAATAACTTGTTAATACTCAGGTGACCGGTCACTCCGAAAATAATCAGGGTACAGGGCTGTGTTGGAATGTTATCGGTTCTGATATGTGCATTCATATTAAATCCTCTTTATTCTTCAGCCGCCCAGTTATAATGAAAGAATTCGCCACGAGGCTGATCCACCCGTTCAAAGGTGTGCGCACCAAAATAATCCCTCTGCGCCTGCAGTAAATTGGCCGGTACCGTTTCAGCACGGTAACCGTCATAAAACGTCAGTGCTGCCGCAAAACCCGGTACCGGGATGCCGGATTCCACTGCATGGGCCACTGTTTTTCGCCAGCCGTTCTGTGTATCGCTGATGGCCTGCTGGAAAAAATCATCCAGCAGCAGGCTTTCCAGTTGCTCATTATTATCATAGGCCTGCTTGATACTGCCCAGAAAACGGCTGCGGATAATACAGCCGCCGCGCCACATCAGGGCAATACCGCCGTAATTGAGGTTCCAGCCATATTCCCCGGCCGCGTGACGCATAAGCATATAGCCCTGGGTATAGGAAATAATTTTGGAGGCATACAGGGCATCATGAACGGCTTCAATATAAGCCGCTATATCATCCTCATTTAAATTAAACTGCACCTGCGGACCGGCCAGCACTTTAGACGCTTTGGCCCGTTCAGATTTCAGAGCCGACAGAAAACGGGCAAACACTGCTTCACCAATCAGGGTCAGTGGAATTCCCAGCTCCAGTGAATTAATAGCAGTCCATTTTCCCGTGCCCTTCTGCCCGGCGGTATCAAGGATTTTATCCACCAGCGGCTGGCCGTCAGAATCTTTAACCCTGAGAATATGACTAGTAATTTCAATCAGATAGGAATTTAATTTGCCTTCATTCCAGCGGCTAAATATATCGGCAATAGCATCCACACCCAGGGACATACCTTCACGCATAAAGTGGTAGGCCTCACAGATTAACTGCATATCGCCATATTCAATGCCGTTATGCACCATTTTAACGTAGTGTCCGGCACCCTCTTCACCAATCCAGTCACAGCAGGGCTGACCATCCACCTTAGCGGCAATGCTCTGCAATATATCCTTAACCAGCGGCCAGCCTTCCTTATTGCCGCCGGGCATAATCGAAGGGCCATTCCGGGCACCTTCTTCACCGCCGGAAATACCGGTACCCATATAGATTAGCCCCTGCTCCGCCAGAGCATTGACCCGACGAGTGGTATCCGTATAGAGGGAGTTACCGCCATCCATAATAATATCGCCTTTATCAAGATGCGGAACCAGCAGTTCAATAAATCGATCCACTACTTCACCGGCCTTCACCATTAAAATAATTTTACGCGGTGAACTGAGCTGGCTGACAAAATCTTCTATAGAATGGGTACCGATAATCTGCGTACCTTTAGCCGGACCATTGATAAAATCATCCACTCTGGATGTGGTACGATTGAAGACGGCCAGACGATAGCCGTGATCATTAATATTCAGGGCCAGATTCTGCCCCATTACTGCCAGTCCAATTAAACCAATATCGGCCTTTTCCATGGTGACTCCAGGTTGGGTTTGTTAGGGAAAAAAGAATGTAGCTAGTATAGTTTGAATGGGGGGGTTTGTCAGGGGGAGGGGGATTTTATTTTGAGCGTTGAGCGTTCAGAAAGAGTTTAGAGCTTTTCTGGGGCGCGGGAAAAGGATGTCTGTGCGCCCGGCGAAGAGGTTAGCTTACGGCCTGGATGGGGATTGAGGTGTTGGTGTGGGTTATATTGTTTTTTGCATCTACATAGACCAGGGTGGGTTTGAAGGTTTTTAGTTCCTGCTCATTTAATATGGTGTATGCAGCGATAATGATTAAGTCGCCCGGGCTGGCTTTATGGGCGGCTGCACCATTGATAGAGATAATGCCGGAACCCGCTTCTGCTTTAATGGCATAGGTGGAAAAGCGTTCGCCGTTGGTAATGTTGTAGATTTCAATTTGTTCGTATTCAAGAATACCGGCGGCGGCCATTAGCTGAGTATCAATGGCGCAGGAACCTTCGTAGTCAAGCTCAGAATGAGTGACGGTAAGCCGGTGTAGTTTGCATTTAAGCATTGAGCAGTGCATTTTAAAGTATTCCCAAACCCGTTTTATACAAAATGGGCGGCAATTTTATCATAAAGGGCTGATTTTTCAAAATCAGCCGGGTTGCTGACTTAAACCTGGAAAAATCAGTTGACATCGTAGCGAAACAGTCTTAGGGGCTGGAGATAAAAGGTTTTACAGGTTAAAGTGACAGTTGAAGGTTATCAATCAAACGGGTATTGCCCAGCCAGGCAGCCGCCAGAATAACCAGTTGTTTTGAATCCAAAGTGGGTTTGCTTAAATCTGTATTACGAATTTGTATATAATCGGGCTTAAAACCGGATTGCTGTAGTTGTTCAACAGCTTCCTGCTCAAGCTGTTGATAATCCCGGTTGCCGGACTGAAGTTTTTGAGCCATGGCCTGCAGGGTCCGGTAAAGAGCTGAAGCCTGCTGTTTCTGCCCGGTACTTAAATAGCCGTTTCTGGAACTCATAGCCAGACCGTTTTCTTCCCGCACAATGGGGTGAGACAGTATGTCTACCGGGAAGCAAAGTTCATTAACGAAACGTTTGATCACCAGCAGTTGCTGGTAGTCTTTTTCTCCGAAAACCGCCAGATCAGGCTGCACCATATTAAACAGTTTACCCACAACCGTGGCCACACCGGTAAAATGACCGGGACGGGAAGCCCCCTCAAGGATATCGCTGATCCCTGGAACCTCTATCTGACTTTGTGTTGCTCCCGCTTTACCTGCAACAGAACTGCCTGGGTACATTTCTTCAACGGAAGGCGCAAATACAATATCACAGCCCAGTTGCTGTAATTGTCGGGTATCATCCTTAAGGGTTTTTGGGTATTTATCAAAGTCTTCACCTTCACCAAACTGCAGGGGGTTGACAAAAATACTGCAAACCACAATTTCTGCCTTGGTCTGAGCCATACTGACCAGTTGCAAATGCCCTTCATGCAGATTGCCCATGGTGGGTACGAAGGCAATTTTTTTTCCCGCCTGTTTAAAGGCCTGGATAACTTCGCGTAACTGCCTGATAGTATGGATTACCTGCATGAGTTCTTAGCTAAATAAAGTGTATCAATTATACACATCCGTATAAGGGTTGGCTTATTCAAAGATGTGCTCAGGTGTTGGGAATTCCCCGGTTTTAACCTGATGCACATAATCTCTAAAAGCCTGTTGAATGGAATGGGTTTCGGCCAGAAAATCTTTGACAAAACTGGCCGGACTGCCATGATGCAGACCCAGCATATCATAACAGACCAGTACCTGACCGTCACATTCAGAACCGGCGCCAATGCCAATAACGGGGATACTGACAGACTCGGTGATTTTTGCTGCAAGCTCTGCTGGTACACATTCCAGCAGTAAAATATCACTTCCTGCTTCTTCCATGGCCCGGGCATCTGCCAGTAATTGTTTCGCTTCTTTTTTATTGCGCCCCTGGATCCGGTATCCACCCAGCTTGTTTATCGACTGAGGCAGCAGTCCCAGGTGGGAGCAGACCGCAATACCCCGTTCCGATAAAAAGCGGACAGTATCAAGCATCAGGGCACCACCCTCAATTTTAACGATCTGGGCGCCGCCTTCGGCAATCAGTCGGGCAGAATTAAGGTATGTCTGTTTAACACTGACATTGGCGGCAAAGGGTAAATCGGCCATAATCATGGCTTTTTTACAAACTCTGGAAACATTTCTGGTGTGGTAAATCATGTCTTCCATGGACACTGACAGTGTAGTTTCCTGGCCTTTAACCACCATGCCCAGGGAATCACCTACCAGTATAACTTCTACTCCAGCCTCTTCCTGAGCCCTGGCAAAACTGGCGTCATAGGCCGTCAGGCAGGCAAAACGCTCTGCTTCACGTTTGAGTTTCATTAGGGTTTTAATGGTAATTTTATGCATGGCTTTTTACCTGAGTTTAGTTAGCCTGAATTGTATTGAGTCCTGCCCAGTCGGTCTGTTCAGCCAGGCGAGCGAGAGAACCTAATCCGGGGATATTGATATCACCGGCAATTTCAAACAGGGGATGAATGACAAAATTTCGAAACCTTAGCTGTGCATGGGGAATGGTTAAATACTCAGATGCCACTGTTTCATCTCCGTATAACAGAATATCCAGATCCAGTGTTCTGGCACCCCACTTTGCAGTTCTAATCCGCCCCTGAGCATTTTCAATAGCCTGTAACTGCGCCAGTAATTGCTCTGCACTTAAGCCAGTATCCAGACTGGCCACGGCATTGATATAGTCATTTTGTGGTGCACTGCCGGGCAGAGTCAATGCAGCACTCAGATAAAGAGCTGAGTTCTTCAGCAGCACTGTTTCCGGTAGATTATTCAGGCTTTGCAGTGCTCTTAAAATCTGCTGTTCAGGCTGTTCGAGATTACTGCCCAGCCCGATATATGCTATCATGCCCTGGTATTGCCCGGTTGTGCCGATACCGGTTCCACTAATAATTTTACTGCTTTTCGCTTTTTTCTGCGTCGGCTTTTTTTTGCACCATGGCTGTTTTCTGTGCCACGGCGTCTTTTAGGGCCGCCCAGCTCACTGCACATCTGTTCCTGTTCCTCCGGTGAATGGGTCTGGATATCGGTCCACCAGTCACAGATGGTTTTTAATTCATGCTCACCCACCGACTCCCTGAGTAGTAAAAAATCATAACCGGCGCGAAAGCGTTTATTGGTCAGGGTACGCAGGGCTCTTTTTTTAGTAGGATGCTGCAGCTGGCTCTGCATATGCCAGATATCCCGCATCATCATACTGAAACGTTTGGGAATCGATGTATGTGCCTGCTGGCGGGTAATCACCTCCCGGCTGGCACTGATCAGGGCTTCTACTTCATGTTGCCCCCGTTCAATAAAGCGGTTTTTATAATCCTGCACAGGATACCAGAGCAGCACGGCCATAAAAAAGGCCGGATTAACGGATTTACCCTGGGCAATGCGCTCATCGGTATTAATCAGAGCCTGCTCAACCAGTTTTAAGGTTGCTGAATTCTGTTCCCCGGTCTCTTTTATCAGAGTTTCAGTCAGGGGGAATAACAGCTCAAACAACTGGTACCGGCGCAGCAGCCTGAAGCAGTTCAAACCATAACCGCCCTGAAACAGCTTAACCGTTTCATCAAACAGCCGGGCAACGGGGATCCCCTCCAGCAGCTCTTTCCGTTCAAAAATCAGCTGATGTGCTTCGGGTTCAATGGTAAAATTCAGTTTGGCGGCAAAACGGACAGCTCTGAGCATACGCACCGGGTCTTCACGATAACGGGTCGATACATCACCAATCATACGCAGCACTTTATTATGCAGATCCTGCATACCGCCCGTGAAATCAACAATAGAATCATCCCGGATATTGTAATACAGGGCATTAACAGTAAAGTCCCGGCGTATGGCATCTTCTTCCAGGGAGCCATAGACATTATCCCGGATAATCCGGCCTTCTTCGTTCTTACCGGCATGAGGTGATGTCCCGCCCTCATGCGGCCCCCTGAAAGTGGCTACTTCAATTACATCACGGCCAAACAGGATATGCGCCAGCCTGAAACGCCGGCCAATCAGCCGGCAATTACGAAACAGAGCCCTGATTTCATCGGGATGGGCATCGGTGGCCACATCAAAATCCTTGGGCTTTTTTCCAAGCAGCAAATCTCTGACCCCACCACCCACCAGATAAGCCTGGTAACCAGCATCCTTTAAACGATACAGGACTTTCAGGGCGTTTTTACTGATATCATCCCTGTCTATCGAATGTTCATTCTGTTTAATTATTGTTTTTTTTAGTGTCTTATTTATAGTCATTATTGATGTTTTCCTAACAATACTTACCACTCCATCAAGTTTTTCAGCGTAACTGCTCAATTACATTTCAGCTTAATAATAAAGCCCGTCCACATTGCCCTTACCGTATTTCATATTCTGAATAATCTCGTTCCGCTTTAGTGGAAAGCCGTCAAAGTCACAGATATAGTTAACTGCAAAAATTTTACTATAACCCATCACCCCGGTTTCCCTGATGGGTTTCCATGACGCCCCGGTGCGGGGAAACAGGACTTTTTTACCTTGTTTATCCGTACTGCCATAAGCATAGTTCTTGATTTCACTGGTAGAACAACGCAAACCATCATACATGACATTATCTGCACCTGCCGGAGAACGGATAACCACGGTAAAACGCACCACATAGTCTTCCCCTAACTGAATACTTTTTTCATCCACCAGGTACTGATAATTGCGATAGGCGGGGGGACCTTCAACCTCTATCAGATTGCTGTCCTGTGGATAATCAGGAATATTGGCCTTGCCTTCTTTCCAGACATAATCTTCAACATCATTATCCTTGTATTCATCACCCTGAAGCTTGTCCCAGACATCCGCCATTAAAGGACTTGCCAGAAACAGGGAGGAACACAGAATAATTGAAAAATGGAACATTTGTTTTAAATATATGGGCATTTTTCTAAACTTTAGTTAATTATCATAAATTGGTATAGATATCTGGTTTAAAAAGCTGAATAATTGCTTTACCATTAGCCTGTGCAACATTACAATTTCAACACACAAGCTGTTACGATTATCCTAAAAAATCAGTTGAAGTATAACGAGTATGATTTATTTAGGATTATACATGAATTTGGGCAGACAGAGCTATGACAGATAAAAACACGGCTAAATCCGACGATAAATCCCAATCCTTTGACTTTGAAGCCTCACTAAATAAACTGGAAAAACTGGTGGATGCCCTGGAAGGCGGCGATCTGACACTGGAGCAGTCCTTAAAAGACTTTGAACATGGTATCAACCTTACCCGCGCCTGTCAGACCGCTTTAACAGAAGCACAGCAGAAAGTTCAGATTTTACTGGAAAAGAACGGCCAGAACAGCCTGGAAGATTTTGATCCCAAAATTTAACTGCACCTTATTTAATATAATTTCTAATACCCTGTACCCAATCGCCAGATAACTTAAACCACCTTTAAAAGTTGCTTATTACGTGCCTGCTGCCAGCCCTATCAATAATGCTCTGAAACCCTTAATGCACAGCTACCGTCAACAGGTAGATAAAGCACTGGAACAGATTCTGAACAATACTCCCGATCGGGCTGCAGAACTGCATCAGGCCATGCATTATAGTGTCTTTAACGGCGGCAAACGGGTACGTCCGCTGCTGGTGTATTTAACCGGCCAGGCTCTTGGAGTTCCGGCTGCGCATCAGGATATGCCGGCCTGTGCTGTTGAATTTATTCACTGTTATTCCCTGGTGCATGATGATATGCCTGCCATGGATGATGATGAACTGCGCCGCGGACAGCCTACCTGTCACAAAAAGTTTTCTGAAGCCACAGCATTACTGACCGGTGATGCACTGCAGACCCTGGCATTTGAAACCCTGGCCAAAAACAGTCTGCTTAACGATACCCAGAAACTGGCCATGGTTAAAATTCTGGCTCAGGCCAGCGGCATTGCCGGAATGGCCGGCGGCCAGGCCATTGACCTGGCCGCTACCGGTCAGGCCCGAAGCATGACGCTGGATGAGCTAAAAACCATGCATGAACACAAAACCGGCGCTTTAATCCGCGCCAGTGTTCAACTGGGCGGTTTATGTCAGGCCGATATTTCTACGGATACTTTAAACGCACTGGATCAATACGCCAGAAATATCGGCCTGTCGTTTCAGATTAAAGATGACATTCTGGACATTGAATCAGATACCGCAACCCTGGGCAAACAACAGGGCGCCGATATCAGTCTGAACAAGGCCACCTACCCTGCCCTGCTGGGTCTGGACGGAGCCAAAGCTATGGCACAGCAATGTCATGCACAGGCACTGGATAGTCTGAGGGGGTTTGATGAGCAGGCTGATCCGTTACGCTGGTTGTCGGAGTATATTATTATGCGGGAGTATTAGGGTTGAGCGTTGAGCGTTGAGCGCTTAACGCTTAACGCTTTCACCACCTGCTTTTCATTTAAAAATACAGTATAATCTCCATTTTACCCCTATTTAAGGCTGCTCAGATTCCAGATTTATGACCAAACTTTTGCATTATCCATTACTGGCCACTATTAACTCACCGGCAGATTTAAAAACTCTGGATAATGAGCAGTTAACTGTGCTCGCAGAAGAACTGCGCGGTTTTTTACTGGAAACTCTGGATCGTACTGGCGGACACCTTTCTTCAGGCCTGGGTACGGTTGAACTGACCATCGCCCTGCATAAAATATTTAATACTCCTGAAGATAAAATCATCTGGGATGTGGGGCATCAGGCCTATCCGCATAAAATTCTTACCGGACGTGCCCGGCAACTGGAAAGTATCCGCAAGAAAGGCGGTTTATCGGGCTTCCCTAAATGTTCTGAAAGCCCGTATGATGCCTTTGGTGTCGGCCATTCCAGTACCTCTATCAGTGCGGCTCTGGGCATGGCCATTGCCGCCAAGGATACCGGCCAGACACATAAAAGCGTAGCGGTTATTGGTGATGGCGCCATGACAGCCGGCATGGCCTTTGAAGCGCTTAACCATGCAGGGGATCTGGATGCCGATTTGCTGGTGATCCTGAATGACAATGATATGTCCATTTCCCCTAATGTCGGCGGGCTGTCTAACTATTTTGCCAAGGTCCTGTCAGGCAAGTTTTACTCAACGGTAAAATCCAATTCCAAAAAAGTTCTGGGTTCTATGCCTTCCGTATGGGAGCTGGCACGCCGGGCAGAAGAACATATGAAGGGCATGATCGTGCCCGGAACCCTGTTTGAAGAGCTGGGTTTTAACTATATCGGTCCCATTGACGGACATGATATTCCCACCCTGCTGACCACTTTAAGTAATATCCGGGAACTCACCGGTCCGCAGTTTTTACATATAGTCACGCAGAAGGGCAAGGGCTTTGAAGCTGCTGAAAATAAGCCTACAGAGTACCATGCTGCAGCCCCAGGCTTTTATACCAACGGCCAGGCCAGTACCTCCACTTCAGATACACTGACCTATACAGAAGTATTCAGTCACTGGATCCTGGATGCTGCAGCCAGAGATGAACGGCTTATCGGCATCACTCCTGCAATGCGCGAGGGTTCCGGACTGGTTGAATTTTCGGAGCAGTTTAGTGAGCGATATTATGATGTCGGTATTGCCGAGCAGCACAGTGTCACCCTGGCAGCCGGCATGGCCTGTAATGGCCTGAAGCCGGTTGTCGCCATATATTCCACCTTTTTACAACGTGCTTATGACCAGCTCATTCACGATGTGGCGCTGCAGAACCTGGCAGTGGTTTTTGCCATTGATCGGGGCGGTATTGTGGGGGCTGACGGTGCTACTCATACCGGCAGTTTTGATCTCAGCTTTATGCGCTGCATCCCCAATATGACCATAATGGCGCCGGCTGATGAAAATGAAAGTTATCATATGCTGGATTTTGCCTTTGCCATGAATTCACCGGCTGCAGTACGTTATCCGCGCGGCAAAGGGATTGGGCAGGCTATTACTGAGCAACTGCCAGAGCCGCTGGAACTGGGCAAAAGTATTATAGTCTATGAGAACCAGAAAGATTTTTCTGCAGCAGAGCTAAAATTAGTACCGGTTATCAGTATTCTGAGTTTTGGTACCTTACTGAGCGAAGCACTGAGTGCTGTTGAATCACTTAAAAATGAATTTTGCCTGAAAATTATTAATATGCGGTTTATCAAACCGCTGGATACTCAGATTGCTCTGCAACTGGCACAGAGCAGCGATTTACTGATCACTCTGGAAGACAATACCGTTATGGGTGGTGCCGGTAGTGCTGTCAATGAAGTATTAGCGAGTCATGGTTCCGTATGCCCGGTACTGAACCTGGGTCTGCCGGATGAATTCCCAGAACACGGCACCCAGCAGGAAATACACCATAATTATGGTCTGGACAGCGCCGGGCTGGTTAAGACCATCAGGGAGCATATTCGCCCTAAGTCCGCAGCTGTCTGACTGGGTTCCCTGGGAGTGTGGGCACGATTCCAGTGCTCCCGAACTGGCAACGGCCTACTCAGTTTCGAGCTCAATGTGATACCCGGAAAACTTACGGATATTAATCACCCCCGTATCCAGGATCAGGTACTGCCCTTTAATACCCAGTAACCCCCCTTCAAAAAAGGGCTGTTTATCCAGATTAAAAGATTTAACTTTAGTCGGATATTCCAGTACCGGGTACTGAATTTCCACCATTTCATTATTATCCAGATGTACAATAGCGTCTTCCGGAATATCTCCCCGCCCGGCAATCAGTTCATCTACCTGGGGGGCTAACAATTGATAGAGTTCCGCCTGTTTCTGTTTTAAATCAACAGGTTCTGCCGGTCCCTTCAGCATTCTCTGCCATTGGGTGCGGTCTGAAACCTGCTGTTTATATAATACCTCCACCAGACCGGAATAATAACGGGTACTGACCTGAAATACCGGTAAAGCCTGTACTGCCCCCTGATCCACCCAGCGTGTCGGAATCTGACTGCCACGGGTGATACCCACCTTGATCCCTGATGAATTGGCCAGATAGACAAAGTGCTTCTGCATACAATTATCCAGGCCCCATTGAGGTTCCCTGCAGGTGCCCTGATCATAATGGCATTTTTCCGGACTCATAATACATTTGTCGCAGGAAGCCAGACGGGTAAAGCAGGGGTAGCAATGCCCCTGATTAAAACTCTTACTGGTTTTACGGGAACAGGCCACACAATGAATTTCCTGTTTATAATGAAAAGACAGCTTTTTACCCAGTAATGGGTTCAGGGCAATTTCCCCGTGACTGAGCTGCCCCTGCTCATCGTATAAATTTAAAAAGTATTCAACCGGCGTATCAGGGCCGTTGTATTGCACCTGCATTTTACGCAGATGACCAGAATAACTTGCCATTACAGTTCCTTAATTTATAGTAACAATTCAGTGTACCTGACCGTAACTGTCTACAGGTACTGAATTTCCAGGGGCGCTCAAGTACATCCATGTATCGGTTTAGAACTTTTCAAAACTTGTTTTGTAAAAAGTTCTTATCCAGGTGATTGTGAAAACATCCATGTTTTCAAAACCCTGTAAATCCAGTACCTGCAGCCATTCACTCTACCTTGCTTTAATTTATACTGAGTAGTTACAATTTATATAAGCTTATTAGCTCTTAATACATTCCAGTCAAACCCCGGACCGGGATCGGTTTTCCGACCGGGGGCAATATCACTATGACCCACGATTTTTTCTGCAGTTATTTCTGGAAAATAATTTTTCAGGGTTTTCACCACAGCAAGCAGTGTTTCATATTGTGAATTTTCAAACTGACTGTCATCAGTACCTTCCAGCTCAATTCCAATAGAAAAATTATTGCAGTTTTCCTGCCCGGCCAGGCAGGACTGGCCGGCATGCCAGGCACGATCGTACAGATTAACATACTGAACCAGTTCACCATTGCGTCGAATCAACAGATGGGAAGAGACCTGTAAACCCTCAATTTCCCTGAAATAAGCATGTTCGTTCCAGTCCAGTTGATTACTGAAAAAACGATCGATTTCATCCCCCCCGTACTGTCCCGGCGGCAGGGAGATGCTATGAATAATAATGCTGTCTATTGTGACATTTTCAGGCCGTTTATTATAGTTTGGAGAAGGGATTTTCCTGGCCTGGGTAAACCAGCCGTCAGATATTTCGTACATAAGATATTCAAGTTGCTTTTTATTTGATTTTTATAGGAAAATCAGGTGAAAAAAATTAATAAATGTTCTATATTGATAATGTGTGATTATACATTTTCTTTATTATATGCAGCTATTTTTATTGTGTTAACCTGGTTGTGTTCTTAGCAACCTGTAGTAAATGGCAGCCGTTCCACTAATTTTTTGTTTCTGTGGACAAGCTCAAAGACATTTTAATTGATAAGGATTACAGTTTAACAATACGCTATTTCAATTTATGTTTTTATTTTTACAGTATAAAAGTTCTCAGTTACGCCAATATAAAAAACTATGTCAACAATGTCAGAGGCATTGTAAAACCATACTGTTAAAGCTAAAACAAACCGAGGTGTGGTCTAAATGCAACCTAAAAACAATATCTTACACTTTAGCCGGGGTCGTAGCAAACAAGCGGCACCGGATCAGAATTATCACAGAAACAGGTTGTCACAAGCTAGCAGGATACATGATTCAATGATACCAGAAGGTCCATTAGGCGATTTAGTCAAGTACACCAGTCAGTGGACAAATGAGGCCATTTCAGCATTATTTGATAATGTTGATACCCAGTTATTTGAAATGGCCGAAAAATCAGAAAATGCGACCGATCAAAACACCTATTTTGATGCCATGCGCATTATCCGCCTGCGGCGCAGTGTTGCCCATGAAGAGTTTCTCGCCAAAGTAGAAGAGAGTTTTGATCCCGAAGTTATCCAGGGCGGCCGTGATTTTCGGGAAGTCACCTCCGATATTGAAAGCCTGTCCTTAATTGCTGATGATAACCTCGAAGAAGAACTGGCTACCCATAATATGATAGCCAAAGCGGAACGGGACAATAAGGATGAACTGAAACAGCTGAACCAGCGAGTGGCCTATCTCTATAATGGTCTGAATATTACTACCCAGAACAATCCTGTCAGTCCAACGGCTTTATGTAATGCCTTTGCCGCTGCTGTTGATACCCTGGAAGCCGAAATCAAGGTAAAACTGCTGGTATTCAAGCTGTTTGATATCAATGTTATTTCTAAGCTGAACGATCTCTATCTGAATCTCAATCATCTACTGGTTGAAAAAGGTATTTTACCGGATCTGAAAGTCTCCTATGGTTCAGTCAGAAGGCAACCTGCTCCCTCTGGCATGGGCACAGGTGTTCAAGATAATGCACCTGGGACTCCCCAGGCTGATTCCGGTTTATCTCAGTTTATACAGCAGCCGGTTGGCGGAGGTTACCAGCAAAATTCTGCCGATGCAGAAGCCTTTGCCCTGATTCAGCAGCTGATTGCCCGGAATAAAACACCACAGCAAAATATCCCACAGGCTCAGTTTGCCAATACTACCGATGTTATGAATACCCTGTCCCAGATACAGATTGATCCAACCCTGGCAAACCCTTATGACCCTTATAGTGGGCAGCAACACAGTGGTTCTGAAACCAGTGCTCTGTTAAAAGAAGCCCTGAAACAGGCTTTACATAACAACCGGAATAAAGAAGCCATTAACCAGGCCGATGATGATATGATTGATGTTATCGGTATGCTGTTTGACTTTATCCTGGGTGACAATAACCTGGTTGATTCAGTTAAGTCCCTGTTAAGCCGTCTGCAGATACCGATTATTAAAATCGCTCTGCAGGATAAAAGTTTTTTCCGTAATAAAAACCATCCGACACGTAAATTATTAAATGAACTGGCCAATGCAGGCCTGGGCGTTACAGACACTGTTAATTCCCAGAATAACCCCCTGTATCTGAAACTGGAAAGTATTGTTACCCGTGTTACCAATGAACAGACCGAATCAATTGATGAGGGTTTTTATGAAGAATTACTGGAAGATCTGCACCGCTTCCTGTCTGAATTTAACCAGGGTATAAAAAACAGAAGAACCCCGTCTAAAGATGCCGCGTTGAAACTGGTTAGCACCGAATTAAACTCCCGTATTGCCCATAAAAATCTGCCTTATAATATTGTTTTATTGCTGGAGCGGGTCTGGAAAGACGTAATGCTGGATATCTTTTTCAGCGACGGCATGGAAAGTGACGAATGGGATATGGCCATGACCTTCGTGGACACCCTGATATGGAGCGTGGATCCAAAAACCGATATTCAGAGCCAGAAACAGCTGGTCAGAGTAATTCCTGGAATTTTAAATGCCCTTAATGCCGGGCTTGACCGTATTCAATACCCAAAAGACTTACGTGAACAACTCCTGCAGGATCTGCAGAACTGCCATCTTGCCTGTATGAAAGGCCAGAATATTAATGATAGTGATCTGTCACAAAATGGTTCCGCCTATATTTCCAGCACAATACCTACGGAGCCTGCTGATCAAAGCGAAGCCGCTAATAGTACTGCAGAAACTACTGATGGGCTTTCGGCAGAAGATCTTGCCAGTATTGATGCCGGTATTGATGTTATGCTGGACGGTGATCTAAATAACCTGGATGCCCTGGAAGAAGAAGATTTACTGGCTTCCCTGGAAGACGGTTCTGAGCAGGCCATTGCTGACAGCGATGATGCAGAACTGATTGAAGATGCCTATACTCAGCAGGCCAGAAACCTCACTGCCGGCGCCTGGGTCGAGTTTATCGGTCAGGACGGCCAGACCTATCGGGCCAAGATCTCCTGGATGAGTGAAGACGCCAGTGCCTATATTTTTGTTACCCAGACCGGCCAGATTGCAGAAAAATCCCTGCAGGGTTTAAGTACTGCACTGCGGAATAAACAGGCCACCATTCTGGATGAGTCACCGGTATTTGAACGGGCCATGGATGCTGTATTAGAAGAACTGCAGGAAAAAACCGAACATTAATCCGCTGTTAATACCTTCCCCCAACGACTGTGACTGATAATGTAAAAAGTATGGGCAAGGGCATGATTGCCATTGCCCTGGTGCTTGCCCTTGGACTGCTGACCTGGATTTTTCAGGGGGCTATTAACCGGCAGTACAATCCTAACCAGACCGTTCAGACTGGACAAATCACCGATCAATATATAGAAATTGTATTAAAGCGAAACCGTGCCGGTCATTATGTGACTTCCGGCCGGATCAACGGCTATCCATCTGTTTTTCTGCTCGATACCGGTGCTACCTATGTAGCCGTTCCTGAACGTCTCGCTGTTAAAACCGGCCTGAAAAAAGGCATGCCGGTCAGCCTTTCTACTGCCAATGGCCGAACAACCGGTTTTCAGACCATTATTGATGAACTGGATATAGGTAAGATACGGCTGACTAATATCAGGGCTGTTATTACGCCTAATCTGGATGAGGTGTTGTTGGGGATGTCGGTTTTGAAGCAGCTTGAGTTTACGCAGAGAGGGGGGGTGTTGAGGGTTAGGCAGTATTTTTAGGGTTGAGCGTTGAGCGTTGAGAAAGAGCTTAGAGGGTTAAGTGTTAAGGGAGAGCACAGGGTTTTTCCGGGAGAGTGGGTGGCTTGTTTGTGCTCCCGGTATTTGAATTACTTTTGTCTGGTTAGTTTGAATACTACCGGGCTTAGTAAGAGTAATGCGATTAGGTTGGGCAGGGCCATTAGGGCGTTTAGGGTGTCGGCTAGTAGCCAGATGAAGTTAAGTTCGCCCATGGCGCCGATGGGGACGGCTATGATCCATAATATTCGGAAGATCATGACAGAGCGGATGCCAAACAGGAATTCTACGCAGCGTTCACCGTAAACACTCCAGCCTAAAATGGTGGTAAAGGCAAAGACCGCCTGGGCAAGGCTAACTATCATGCCGCCGGTTTCGGGTAATACCTGGTCAAAAGCCGCCATGGTCAGTGCCGCACCTTTAACACCACTGGTCCAGACGCCGGTCAGTACAATAGCCAGGCCGGTAATGCTGCATACTATAATGGTATCTATAAATGTACCCAGCATGGCAATTTTTCCCTGTCGAACCGGATCATCAGTTTTTGCTGCAGCATGGGCAATGGGTGCACTGCCCAGCCCCGCCTCATTGGAAAAAATCCCCCTCGCCACGCCCCATTGTATGGCCATAATAATACTGGCTCCGGCAAAACCTCCGGTCGCCGCTACAGGATTAAAAGCACTGTCTATTATCAGGGAAAAGGCTGCGGGTATTTCAGAAAAGTGGCTGGCCAGTACCAGCAAACCCGCCAGAAAATAAGCAATAGCCATAAACGGCACCAGCTTACCAGCCACCTGGGCAATACGCTTAATGCCGCCTAATACCACGGCACCGGTTAAAATAACTAAAACCAGGCCGGTTAACCAGACAGGAATATTAAACTGGGTCTGCATGGCATGAGCCACCGAATTGGCCTGTACGGTATTACCAATACCAAAGGAAGCCAGGGCGCCAAAGACGGCAAACAGAACACCCAGCCATAGCCAGCTTTTACCCAGACCATTTTTTATATAATACATGGGTCCGCCCAGGTAACTGCCCTGCTCATCCACTTCCCGGTAATGCACTGCACAGACGGCCTCAGCATATTTAGTCGCCATGCCAATTAAGGCCGTAAGCCACATCCAGAACAGGGCACCGGGGCCGCCAATAAAAATAGCCGTTGCCACACCGGTAATATTGCCAGTACCAATGGTTGCTGAAAGTGAAGTCATCAATGCATTAAACGGCGAGATTTCCCCTGCTTTATGATCGCCTGCCCTGCCCTGCCATAACAACTTAAATCCCTTACCCAGGTTTAGTAATGGCATAAACCTCAGTCCCAACATTAAAAACAGCCCGGTACCAAAAATCATAAACAGCATGGGTTTTCCCCAGACCACAGCGTTTATATTATTCAGCAATGCCGTCAGCCAATCCATTAAAACCATCCTTTTTATTTAATTTATTTGATCTGTCATTGTTACAGGCACCCCATTATAATACCCTAAGTTCAGGAAGTAACTTAACACTTAACACTTAACACTTAACACTTAACACTTATTATAATGCCATCAATACCCCATTCCATTATTAAAAACCAGGTAAGTCAGGCTCTGGCCGAAGATATTGGTTCCGGAGATCTAACCGCTGAATTAATTCCACAGAATAATCAGGCTACAGCCCATCTTATCTGTCGGGAAACGGCTGTTTTATGCGGTCAGAACTGGTTTAATGAAGTATTCAGACAACTGGATGACTCCATTACTATTAAATGGCATGTCAATGATGGTGACAGCATAAGTAATGAGCAACGGATCTGCACCATTAGCGGTAATGCCCGCCATATTCTAACGGGTGAACGTAGCGCTATGAACTTCCTGCAGACGCTGTCTGGTACTGCCACGTCCACACAGCAATATGTCAGACAACTGGGCAGTACTTCTGTTAAATTACTGGATACCCGTAAAACCATTCCCGGACTCAGAGAAGCACAGAAATACGCCGTAAATTGCGGTGGTGCCTATAACCACCGTCACGGTTTATTTGATGGGGTACTGATTAAAGAAAATCATATTATGGCGGCAGGTTCCATTACTGCTGCTGTAGCGAATGCACGCAAGATTATTCCCCACACGCTGAAAATTGAAGTGGAAGTGGAAACGCTGGAAGAAGTCACCGAAGCGCTTAATGCCGGGGCCGATATTTTATTGCTGGATAATATGGATAATGCTCAGCTGGAGCAGGCTATTGAACTTAATCATGGCCGTGCTCTACTTGAAGTATCAGGTAATATTACTATGGAACGGCTGAGAGAATTAGGCCGACTGGCGATTGATTTTATTTCTACCGGGGCGATTACCAAGCATGTAAGGGCTGTGGATTTTTCACTCCGGTTTGAAAAATAAATTACTATGCTGCTACCAAAGGATGTGCATGTGCCAGTTTGTCAGCCAAAAGCTCATTATGCTCAGCCAACCACAGATCATTAACAAGCTGGAGATTGAGCCAAAACTCCGGTGTAGTTCCCAAAACCTTTGCCAGTAAAAAAGCAGTTTCCGCAGTTACTCCACGCCGATCGCCACATAACTCATTTACAGTCTTACGCCCTACACCCATTGCTTTTGCCAGTTCTCCCTGCGTGATCCCCAAAGGTTCCAGAAATTCTTCTTTGAGCATTGTGCCCACACTGGTGGGTTGATGAGCTGGAATTTTTAAAATTTCAACCATGGTGATACCTCTTATCTATATTTATGCGGATCCAGGTATATCCCTTTTGCCTCGCCCTTATCCCATTGGAAAATCAGACGGTATTGCCTGTTTACACGAATTGAACACCACCCTTTCAGATTACCTCCCAGGCGTTCAAATCTGTTACCTGGTGGCACTCTTAAATCCTTTTCTGCTTTAGCAATATGGATAATATCCAGTTTTCTCTTTAGAGCTTTCTCAATGATGCTGGGCAGGTTAGGTGACTTTACACCTCGAAAGTAGTAGTCATCTAACCATTGCTCACGAAATGTTTTAATCATACGTCATTGTATCCTGTATCGATACAGGATACAATATTTAAATTGCGGTACTTAAATCGATTTGCCGGCTGTCTTCTACCAGACGTTCCTCTGTTAATGCATAAGGGGCTGGATCGAGGATGGGTTGTTGTTCCAGGAGCTGATCCACCAGTAACTGGCAGGATGCCAGGCCAATGACTACGCCGTTTCTAAAATGCCCGGCATTGAGATAAAGGTTTTTCAGTTCCGGGTGTTCACCAATATAGGGTATTCCATCAACTGAACCGGGACGCAGACCGGCCCATTGTTTTTCTATCGGGTAATCAGCCAGAGCCGGTATAATACGGCGGGCTTCCTGTGCCAGTTCCTTAAGAACAGACTCGGTGGTGGTTTTATCAAAATCTTCAAATTCCAGGGTACTGCCCAGCACCACCCGGCCGTCTTTACGGGGAATAACATAACGTCCCTTGCTTAATACAATACGGCGTACCACACCCGGTTCAGCCTTAAACACTATCATCTGCCCTTTTACCGGGGCAATTTTGGGTGTTTTCAGGTATTTTTCCAGCAATTGTGCGCTCCAGGCACCACCTGCTAACACCACCTTATCCGCATAAAACCGGCCTTTATCAGTTACCACACCTTTAACACGCTGATCTTCAGAAATAAATGATTGTGCCCGGGTCTGCTGCTCTATTTTTACACCCAGTTTAATTAAATCTTCCCTTAAGGCTCTAACCAGACGGGGATTACGTACCTGTCCTATAGAAGGGGTAAACCAGCCCTTCTGGTAGTTATTGTCCAGTCCCGGCTCAACAGCTTTCAGGTCATCACCGGTAAGAATTTCAAACTCATAAGTAAAACGCTGTTCCCATTCAATAGCCTGCTGTAGCTCATCTTCAATATCAAGATAAAGCAGACCGCTTTGAATATACTCAGGATCAATACCTGAATTATGGTGAATGTCCTGCAGGACAGCAGGATAGTGTTTCTGGCCCCATTGAGCCAGACAGGTAATCGGATCAGAATAACGCCAGGGGTATAAGGGAGAGATAATACCCCCACCGGCCCAGGAAGACTCCTTGCCGGCATAGCCCTGCTCAATTATAGTTACAGAGATACCTGCTTTGCTCAACAGGCGGGCAGTTAACATGCCTATAATTCCGGCACCAATAATAATTACTGACTTCATATAGATTAAAAATTAGTTACCAGCAGTCAGCAATACTTTTAGTATTGTTTGCCAGTCCTTTTGTGCCCAGATTATTTAACGTAAAATCACCACAGGCATCAGATGCCATTCTATTTGTACGCACAGCCTGAAGGGTATAACCGGAAACACTGGAGGTTGAAATATTTAAATTATAAAAAACCCGGGTGCCCGTTGCATCTTTCGGTACCACCTGCTCATAGATAGCAGGACTTCCCGTATTTGCACCACCCACAGCAGCTCCCTGATAGGTATGGGCCTGAGCATACCATGATTCCATGGCGGCTGAAAATCCAGTCAGTGCTGTTTTAGCAGCTGCACGTCTTGCCTTTAAGTCGTAATTATTATAAGCAGGAATTGCTATAGCAACCAGAGTACTGATAATAACGACCACAATCATTAGCTCCATTAAAGTAAAACCCTTACTAAGCTTTATCATATATCTACCATTAAGTTTGTTTTAGTTATTACACGATTATTCAGGCTGTTTATGAATATTAACAGAAGTAATTCTGTCATATGGCGTAGATTCAACCCCGGAAAAACCAATCTCAGTACCCTTTTTTAATACATTTATAGCGGGTTGGCCATTATCATTAGAAGAATCATAGACATTCGTTGATAGAAAAAACTTTGTTTCATTAACAACAACGATCCCCTCTTCAGCTATAACTTTATTAACAATTCCTATTCCATCAAAGCTTTGTGCATAAAGCAAAGGCGAAATAAATAGAAAAAGCAAAATATAATATCGGGAAAAAGAAAATAACATTTAAATATCCTCCAGGTTTATCTTAATTTTGTTTACAGCTAATCGGAAAAGTCCGACTAGCTGTACCTAAGATGATTAACGTAACTGTATCCAGGATTTCCTACCACCATAGCCACGTCCATAATTAGCTTTCATAACCCGAGGCGTCCCGCTGGAGGTATTAATGATAACCTGATCGCCTACCATAGTAGGTGCATCTTCAGAACCTTCTGTGCCGGTTATTTTCACTGCACTGACTATATAAGGATCGGTAGTTGCTCTGTCATTTGAGTCAACGACACCATCAAAATTCACATCAAAGACATCATTAAGCGGACTGGCTCCTGTTTGAGCAAAAAGTGCATATAGCCAATGATCCGCTCCTACTTTACAGGGGTCCTCATTAGGTATCTTCGTCTGGAAAAAAAGGATATTGTTTCTAATTGCAAAATCAGAAACACTGATTTCCCCTGAAGCCGTTCCACTGGCTGTACCGTTATAGCAGTTATCGATACTGGTAGCCTGGTTGTCAGTACAACTTATAATGCGGTTATCTATAAAATCAATATACCAGCCATACCGCTTTCGTGGATTTTTTGCATTAGTTGCTGGTGAGACTGCCGTTGTACTGTTTTTTACATTACTTGGGCAATTACTATCTCCAACCCAGCAGAAAGGGTGTTTGGAAAACTCTTTAATATCACCCGTCTGACCATTTCCAACAGATACTCCTATACGTACCTTTTCCATAGTCTGTTCCTGTAAATCTTCGCGATCAATGGCAGCCAGAGCAGTACCATCATTATAAGTCGCAGAAAAAGCATTACCGGAAGAAGTAAAAGGATCGAGAACCCCATAGACACTCTGGATATTGCTTGTATCAATTGATGCATCTGTTGTTTCAAAATACTTACCTGTGCCAAATAGAATAATAAAACCTATTCCTGAATTATGAGGAGTTACTGATAGCTTAGCCGTAATGGGCTGAAGTGTACCGCTGTAATCTTTTGCCTGATAGATTTTGGTAGCACTTTTTGCAGTGGGATTGGTATAAGTTGATGGCAGAGTTCTAATCGAGGTAAAATCAAAACGCCAGACATTGCCCTGCAGATCACCGGCATAAACATAATCGGTTATCAGGTCACCATTTTTGTCAACCAAAGTAGGAGTTAATATTCCGTTTGGACGAGATGACAGAGTACCAGCACCGGTATCAAATTTTTCTACTAACAGACCGGTTGCTAAATCCACCACATAAACAACTGCATTACCTGTACCGCTTATATTGGCATCGGATTCAGTATTATTAATACCATTACCTATAACCACGCCCCAGTCTCCATTATGCAAACGGGCAATCTGAGGTTTTCCATACAAATACCCCAGTTCATTATCCATACTGTCGTCAATTTCCCAAAGTAAATTTATATTGGAAGGATCGGTTACATCAAGCGCAAACATGCCCTGAGCACCACCTCTGAAGGTGCCAACCAACACCGTACGCCATTCTTTTGGAGTAGTTGAATTACGATCATGATCAATATACACATCGGTACTAGTCATACGCCCATCCACAAAATAAGTATGACTGTATCCCGGATCAGTCAGGCGACCAATTTTAGTGAACAGCACTGATGGAATAAAAGCAAATTGTTCCTGTCCATTGTCGGCTCTAAAAGCATGTATCATACCGTCATTGCTTCCAACATATATTAGCTCATCCCTATTTGCCCAGGTTTGTTTAAAATTATTATAGTTACCCCCAAGTGTATCTAACTCATACAGAGATGGTGCACCAATAAATATAGGTGATGAATGGACAATGTCACCTAAAAGATGAGAACGTACTCTAAAGTTATTAGTATTATTTTCATTGGTTCTGTCGCCTCTAATATAATTAACCCGATCTTCTGCTCGACCATCAGTCGATAAAGTATCCGGATTAATATCCAGCAATCCCTGCTTGATAGTATCGGTTTGTATATTACTCCAGTTAAAAACAACCAGATTTGGGTTTGTTCCGGTACCTGAATTAAACTTAATATTACGAGAAGTATAGGTTTTATTATCCAGTAATGCCTGAGCATCCCACGCCTGAGTACCTATTAGAATATTTCCGGAAACAATGGTGACATCGGTTTTAACCAGACGTCCTGTCCACTCACTACTATCATAATAAGCGCTGTATATGCCATCCAGGGTATTCAGAGTAAATGCATTAGCCGCAGGTGCAGAGATAGAGCCCTGGCGTGCAGCAATTCTTGATAAAATAGTATCAAATGCCTCCACTAGATCATTAGGATTATCTGCACTGAAAAACTCACCCCGACTGTTAATAGCCGCATGCCACAAATCATATGGATTATTGTTACTATTTGAAGATGCAGACGGCCAGGTCTTGGTTCCATTCACTAAATCATCATAATCGCCATTGATTGCATCAAAAGTATGATCGCCATATTTTGGATTAGTTAAAAAAGTTCCCAGGCCGAAGCCTACAGTAAAGTTAACCAGATGCTGCCAGGTAGCTGGATCATTTTTTGGATTCCAGTATTCTGCATCAGCATCGGAAGAGTTAGGCTCAATAATATAGGGAGACAATTCATTATTAATATCAGTCCTTGCATCTGTCATCCAGTATTTAAAGGCAATATCTGATAAAGTATTGCTGGCAGAATCCTTAAATACATTAGCATAGGCTTCTGTTCTGTCATAATCGTTACCGCCAGGCATAACAATACTGGTACTAAATTGATCAGTATTGTCAACATTGCCAATACTGACAGAATCTGTGTTCCATACACCGTCTGTCATAGCTATATGATAGCTGGCACGACAGGCATATTCCGGAGATGTCGTCACACCGGGCTCTTTTGCATAAGGACTATTAACGCCTGTTTTTTTCAATTCTTCACCAACGCGAATAAAAGCCGTTCTTAATGGTGTTGAGCCCTGATAATCAGGAACCCGAGACATCCAGTCAAAAAAGTTATCCCTGTGAGTACCAGAAAATGTTTTAATACGGTTATCATAAACAGTCCCATTCTGATCTTTACAGGAAGTATTAAAATACTTACAGCGCGTCAACGCATGCCATGACACCCTTACATCCTGTGAAAGTGTTCTAAATGAGAGCATAGCAGCACTTTGTGCTGCCAGAGTTCGGTTACGATAAAAAGAAAACCAGTTGGCAAAGTTCTGTCTTTCATCCGCTTCAGATGATGAAACTGTACCATCACCATTCCTGTCTTTACCTGTATTTGAACCTACAATAACCAGATCATAACAATCATCATCACCGGTAGTTCCATTACATCCCGCATTGCTTGCATCAAAGTCGTAATAATAAGCCTTACCTTTTCTCCATTTATCATTGGTACCGTTGATAGCATTTACATCCGCTGATGGATGATTAACGTACCAGTTACCACAGGATGACCAACCTGGGGCTGAAGGATTTGAATCATAATAGCCTGACTTGGAATTATTATGAGCATTGAAAAAACAACCCGGACGATAATAATTAGAAAGATTGATACGATTACCTGAGCTTGTTGGTTTATAACCATTCAATTCCGCTGAAGTGAAACTGGTAGTATATAAGTTACCATTTTTATCTCTTGGAATTTCATAGGTAACCATTGGATTATAATACATAGGATTAAAAGCTGAGGATTTATAACGCCTGGAATTTCTAATTGTAGAAGTGGTTGCCAGATTATCAGGCACATGCATCCAGGACATACTGCCGGAATCATCAAAAGTCAGGAAAATATTAGGATTTACCCCAACTTTAAGTGAGATAGGCTCTTCAGATAGATTATAGTCGGCACTAACAACCATTGAGATACCAAGTGTTATTGCTCCAATACAGGACAACAATAATGTTTTTACTCGAGTGTTCATATATATACTCCTGTGTTGCTTTATCCGACTAGTTATTCACAACTGCGCTTGCCTGTTTTACCGAGTGAGAATCACCCGATATATCCTGTGCGGCAGCAACCGTTATATAATAATGAGGTCCAATATGCTTGGTTCTTAAATCAGGATCAAGAACCTTAACATTACCGTTAGAATCCGGCAGATCAAAACCATTATACGACAATATATATACCGGTTGAGTTGCCAGTGTTGCCGTTACAGATGAGCTGCCCCGTGTAACGGTCGCCATTTGGGAAGTTGCAGGCAGACTGCTATGCAGTCCTTCTGCTCCGGCTGTCTGTGAACCTGTACCGACATCCGGGTTTCCATCTCCATTAAGATCACCAATGGGATCTGCAAACCATTCCCATGACTGCGTCGCATAATTGCAATTTGTACAATAGGCTGGCGCAACGCTTGGATCGGAATATGGCTGAGGGTCATTTTCATCCTGGGCGGCAAGCCAGTTTTCTGAAACCCTGATAGCGGTTTCTGCCCCTTCATCAGCCAGAATTCTTTTATAAAAATTATCTGCCATACGAACTTCCATCATGGATGATTTCATAGCACTGATAGCAACAATAGTAAGAATTAATAACATCATAAGACTTACAAATAAGGCTGCTCCATGTTGTTTATATTTTGCTTTTAACATACATTTATTCCAGAAATAATTAATAGTATTTAATTAAATGAAATTACTGTGCCATATTCTTAACAACAACCGTCATGGTTGTTGATGAATAGTATTCACGATCAGGTGCAGTCACTGTTGTTGTACTATCTGCAGGGAAAGCATAGGTCTGATTGGCTGTTACAATATTACTGGCAGACGTGGTACTTTTAGCAACTAATGAAATCTGCAAACTAACCGTGTAAAAGTATCCGTCCGATGCTGCTGTAGGCGCTGCTGTATAACTGTCTACAATTTTATCCGGAGGCCCGCCACTACTGCCCTGAATATCATTACCGTAGGACACCTGCATATTGGAAATACCATCGACAAGAACGGTTGTTCCTGTTGCAGCCCCCCCTGAAAGAACGGAACAGGATAGCTGGTTGTTTGTCACAAAAATTCTTGAAGTTATCATGTTACCAGCTGTAATGAGATTCCCAAGACAGTCACGAATACCGGCTCCCAAAACACTGGCATTATTTTCCTGATAGCGATAACAGATACCCGTCCCTGCAGTGTCAGGCACTACAATCTGACCATTTGCAAATGCTGGACAGGCACCCGATGCAGCCTGATTTCCATAGATCTGTACTGTTGAATCAGAAGCAACAGGTAGAAAACCAGCCTTTTGTAATTCATTATTTAAAAAATATTGCGCATATCGTAAATTTTCCTGTACAGTTCCCTGTCCCTGCTGAAAACGAAACGCCTGTTTATTACTAAGATATATCTGAATTGCAGCCCCAACAAGAACGACACCAATGACAAGGGCTACCATTAATTCAACCATTGTAAAGCCCTTACTTAATTTATTTATTTTCTTTTCAGGGAGCATTTTCTGTACCTTGTTTTTTTATATTATTCATTCAACAGATGATTATGGATTAAATACAGCATTATAGGATGTACATGGAAAAGTATCTTTATCATTCACAACGGAATCACCATTTAAATCTGAAAATGCTGGTCTGGGTTTTGCCCAGGCTAAACGAATTAAAACTAATGAGCCGCCATTACATTCTGTACGATCCAGTTCTCCGGCAACGTTGACATTAGGACAGGTCGTTGCATTACCATTTCCCTGCCGGGTCTGAGCTGTATCAGCCACACCATCACCGTTTGAATCTCCATCAACACCTGTCGTCATGCATATAAATACCTGATTCGTTAACATAGCGGCATCAACCGGCAAAATATTACTGACCAGGGTCCCCCAGTTATCCAGCCAGGTAGTACCTGTCGGGAAACTGGCACCAGACGCTTTCATGTAGCTGGCAAGATTTGTTCTGTCTGCCCGAATTCGGCCAACCAGATCATTACTGGCAAAAACTGCTTTACTATAAAATTCTGCCTCAGTATTAAACTTCAGGCTTTGTGCCTGCATGGCGGCCAGCCCTAATAAGCCGACCGCCAGAATTATTATGGTCACCAGAACTTCTATCATTGTGACACCTTGCTGAACATTTAAATTCAATTTAATCATTCTTATTAACCCTATCCTACCCGTGCTATCAGGGACATGCCGTATTCGTTTTTGTAATGTCACCACTTGTGGTCAGTGTAACATTGAGTTTTTGATTACCTTTACAGTTTGAAGGGGTAAAAGTAAATGTTTTACTTCCTGGAAAACCTCGGGTATTAACAACAATGGCATTAATATTATTAGCAATGAACGCTGACTGATCTTTTACACCAGCTCCTGTTGTCAGTAATATCTCTGCTGCATCACGGCTTCCATTTCCATTATTATCAACAAATACAATCCAGCCTGCAGTCCAGACAGCTGTACCATTACAGGCGGGCAATGGTGTTGCTGGATTATCCGCCTGATTTGGATTATTTGTAGCACAAATGGAAACACTGGTATTTCGTCTTATTGCTTCAGCTCTGGCTAAATTCACATGACTTTTTAATTTGTTCAATAACTCTGCTGAATTATTAGTAACCACCAGATATTGAAATGAAGAAAAGGCAATCGCGGATAATATCCCTATTACCGCTACCACTGCCATTAGTTCAACAATTGTATAACCACTATTTTTTTTCATGCTTTATTTATACTCCTACTGCCTGTATATGTCATTGTTAATAAGATTAGTGCATTAAACTTCCTGATAAGCGGTAATTGTTTAATTTTTTGTGTGAACACGTTAACAAAATGTGAATATTTCTTACTGCAACTCCACAGGTAATGAAAATACCACCTGTTCTTCTGTACCCGTTTCTATATAGTGCTCATCTATTCCCATTTTAATAAGAACTTCTATTACATTTTTCACCAGATACTCCGGTGCTGATGCGCCTGCTGTCACTCCGATATTGTGACATTTCTCCAGCCAGCGCGACTGGATTTCTGAGGCATTATCAATCAGATAAGCTTTAGCTCCCTGACGCTCAGCAACTTCCCGCAGACGATTGGAATTGGAACTATTTGGGGAACCCACAACCAACACCAACTCACAATTTTGGGCAAGATTTTTTACTGCATCCTGACGACTCTGAGTGGCATAGCAGATATCATTTTTTCTGGGGCCTATTATTTTTGGGAAGCGGGCTTTTAAGGCATCAATAACATCAGCGGTATCATCCATGGATAAGGTGGTCTGACTGACATAAGCCAGTTTATCCGGATTATTAATCTGAAGTTTTTCAACATCCCGAGGTGTTTCAACCAGGTAGATAGCCCCACCGTTGTTATTATCATACTGTCCCATGGTACCTTCCACTTCCGGATGCCCGGTATGGCCAATTAAAACGCATTCCCGGCCTTCCTTACTGTAACGGCTGACTTCAAGGTGTACTTTAGTCACCAGGGGACAGGTAGCATCGAAGACTTTAACATCCCGGTTGTCTGCTTCATCCTTAACGGCTTTTGATACCCCATGGGCACTAAAAATGACAATGCATCCATCTGGTACATCAGACAGTTCTTCGACAAACACTGCACCCCGGTTTTTAAGTGACTTAACCACTGCACGGTTATGTACCACTTCATGACGGACATAAATGGGGGCACCAAAGAGAGTCAGTGCCCGTTCAACAATTTCTATGGCGCGGTCTACACCGGCGCAAAATCCTCGGGGGTTGGCTAGTTTTAGTTGCATTTTGAGTCCTCGGTAAAAAGCGTTCAGCTAATAGTTTAAATCAGAATGTTTATTTTGTAGGTATTTTCTGATAAGAAATCCAGGTGTTTTCTTACACCGGGATTGTTGTTATTCTGATATTTTTCTTTCAGGCTGCATTTTATACTATTTCTCACTGGAACAGGAATGAGGGAACAGGCTGATTCAGTTAAAGGAAAAGACTGTGTGAGATTACTGTCTCTGTTTATGGATATGCAGATGTGATCTGAAAAAGGAACTGGATACACAGTATAGTGGTAAAAAGGCGTTAATTCATATTAACGCCTTTTTTATTTGGAGTTTCAGAATCTCAGGCGAAGGAATCCTCTCCTCTGGAATTATTAAAAGGTAAGGTTATTGAATATATTGATCCTGAAGAACCCGTGGGACTGAATGAATGGAAATTACTTTCTTGAAATAGAGACTATTTAATATCAACCACTTCCACTGAGAATATTACTTCATGACCGGCTAAGGGATGATTAAAGTCAACCAGGACTTTATCATCGGTAATTTCCAGTACTACGCCCGGCAGCTGATCACCTGCCGGGGTGGAAAATTCTATTAACTGACCTTCCTCCAGCGCCATATCCGGATCAAAATCCACCTTATTTATCCAGTGCTGATTCTCCTCACTGGGGAAACCAAAAGTTTCTCTGGGTTCCAGACTGACCTGTTGTTTATCGCCGGGACTTAAACCGATTAACACTTCTTCAAAGGCCCGGATCATAGTACCGTCACCCAGAGTAAAGGTCATGGGTTCACCATCCTGAGTACCATCCACTGGGCTGCCGTCGGCCAGAGTCAGGCTGAAATGGAGGATTACTGTTGAGTCGGGGGTTACCTGGGGTGAGGGGGGGTTGTTCATAGTTCTGAGTCCTGGTAATTGAGCGCTGAGAGTTGAGCGCTGAGAAAGAGCAAAAGCATATAAAGATTTTTATTTTGCTCTGGCTTTTTCTCAGCGCTCAACTCTCAACGCTCAGCGCTATTATTCCTAAAAGCATCAATCACCATCATAACCGCCCCTATACTAATAGCGGTATCGGCAATATTAAAAGCCGGCCAGTGGATGGTTTTCGTGTCGCTTTGATAGTAAAAATCGAGAAAATCCACTACATAGCCTAAGGTCAGGCGATCCCACAGGTTGCCCAGGGCACCGCCTAATATTAAGGACAGGGCAATGGCCAGCCAGCGTTCATGGGGCTGCAGTTTTTTTAGCCAGAAAAAGATAATAGTGCTGACAACAATTGCTACCAGGGCAAAAAACCAGCGCTGCCAGCCTGATTCATTAGCCAGAAAACTGAAAGCAGCGCCATTGTTGTGGGCCAGGGTCAGATTAAACCAGCCGGGGATCACCGGCTGGATTTCATATAACTGGAAATAAGTACTGGCGGCTGCTTTACTGCCCAGGTCAAGGACAATCACCAGAGCCGTCAGCCAGAGCCACTTCAGCCCGGTTCCCTGGACATTTCCTGGATCAGGCATAATGTCTGACTTCACCTTCTCCGGCCACATTTTCTACGCAGCGACCGCACAGTTCAGGATGCTCAGCATTTGCACCCACATCTTCACGGTGATGCCAGCAGCGGACACATTTAGGGTATTCCGAGGCTTTGACCACCAGTGCCAGGCCACTGACATCTTCTGCATCTATAGCATCGGCTGGCTTATCGGCCAGTTTATACAGTTGGGCATAGGAGGTGATCAGGACAAAACGCAGTTCATCTTCCAGTTTTTCCAGGTTTGCCAGCAGCTTATTATCACAATACAGATCCACTTCAGCATCCAGTGAAGAACCAATGGTTTTATCCACCCGCAGTTTTTCCATTTCCTTACTGCAGGCAACCCGAACGGCCAGCACTTTTTGCCAGAAGGCATCGTCCATTTCCTCCTGAATTTCAGGCGGGAAGGCATACCAGCTTTCAAAAAATACCGACTCATCCCGCTCACCGGGGATAAAGCCCCAGAGTTCTTCTGCGGTAAAGCTGAGGATGGGTGCAATCCAGCGGGTCATGGCTTCTACAATATGGTACAGCGCCGTCTGTGCGGAACGCCGTGCAATACTGTCTGGCTGGGTGGTGTACTGACGGTCTTTAATCACATCCAGGTAAAAAGCCCCCAGATCCATGGCGCAGAAGTTATGCACTTTCTGATACACCTGGTGGAAATCGTACTGCTCATAAGCTCCAATAATCTCCTGCTGTAAAAATTCAGCCTTGACCACAATCCAGCGATCCAGCGGCAGCATTTGCTCAACATTCAGGCAGTTTTGCGCCGGATCAAAGCCATCCATATTAGCCAGCATAAAACGGGCAGTATTACGGATACGGCGATAGGCATCGGCGGTGCGTTTTAAAATCTCGTCCGAAACACTGACTTCCCCGGTATAATCAGTAGAAGACACCCATAAGCGCAGAATATCCGCCCCCAGGGTTTTCATGATCTTCTGTGGTGCCACTACATTGCCTCTGGATTTGGACATTTTCTTGCCCTGGGCATCCACCACAAAGCCATGGGTCAGCACTTCCTTATAAGGGGCCACATCATTAACCGCTACGGAGCTGAGTAATGACGACTGGAACCAGCCGCGATGCTGATCCGAACCTTCCAGGTACAGATCCGCCGGGAACTGCAGTTCTTCCCGCTGCTTAATCACACAGGCATGGGTAACACCGGAGTCAAACCAGACATCCAGGGTGTCACTTACTTTGGTATAGTTCTGCGCATCATCACCCAGTAATTCTGCAGGCTCCAGTTCAAACCAGGCATCAATGCCTTCCTGTTCAACTTTTTGCGCGACTGTTTCAATTAATGCGTGGGTGTCCGGGTGCAGCTCCTGGGTTTCGTTATGCACAAACAGGGCAATGGGTACGCCCCAGGTACGCTGCCGGGAAATACACCAGTCGGGCCGGTTTTCCAGCATGCCCTCAATACGTGCCTGTCCCCACTCGGGCAGCCAGGTGGTGTGTTTAACCGCATCCAGAGCCAGCTTACGCAGACCATTTTGATCCATACTGATAAACCACTGCGGGGTAGCCCGGAAAATAATGGGTGTCTTATGACGCCAGCAGTGAGGATAGCTGTGAAACAGATCTTCCTGATGCAGTAAAGCACCTTTTTCTTTGAGCACGTCCAGTACCAGTGGATTAGCCCTGAATACATGCTGGCCTTCAAATAACGGCGTACCGCTGACAAAACAGCCATTAGGCCCCACCGGGTTATCCACTTCCAGGTTATACTTCATGCCCACTACATAGTCTTCCTGACCATGCCCCGGAGCGGTATGCACCGCGCCCGTACCGGAATCAGCGGTCACATGATCACCCAGAATCACAGGCACCTGACGGTCATAGAAAGGATGCTGCAATAACTGGTTTTCCAGCTGATAGCCCTTACAGCGCCCTGCCACTTCTGACTGTTCTACCCCGTATCGCTGCAGTGCAGATTGATACAGATCTTCCGCCAGGATCAACAGTTCTGAACCGGTATCCACCAGTACATAATCAAAATCCGGGTGCAGGGCGACCGCCTGATTGGCCGGCAGAGTCCAGGGGGTAGTGGTCCAGATCACGGCATTAAGTGGTTTATCCGAATCATCACTGGCATTAAAGACAGCCAGTACCGCTGGTTTGTCCACAGCCGTAAAGCGCACATCAATGGCCGGAGAGGTTTTATCTTCGTATTCGACTTCGGCCTCGGCCAGGGCGGAACCGCAGTCAGTACACCAGTGTACCGGCTTGGAGCCTTTATGCAGATGGCCCTTATCAATAATTTTACCCAGGGTACGGATAATATTGGCTTCAAAGTCATAGTTCATGGTCAGATATGGATTATCCCAGTCCCCCATAACACCCAGACGTATAAAATCGGCTTTCTGTCCAGCCACCTGTTTGGCGGCATATTCACGACAGCCGTTACGGAAGGTTTTTTCATCCACCCTGACACCGGCCTTACCCAGTTTTTTCTCGACATTCAGTTCAATCGGCAGACCATGACAGTCCCAGCCGGGGATATAAGGCGCATCATAACCGCCCAGGGTCTGGGACTTGATAATAATATCTTTAAGGATCTTGTTCACCGCATGGCCGATATGAATATCGCCATTGGCATAGGGAGGGCCGTCATGCAGAATAAATTTAGGTCGGCCGGCCGCTTTGGCACGCAATTTCTGGTAAATACCGCTGTCTTCCCATTGCTTAAGCATATTGGGCTCACGCTGAGCCAGATTAGCCTTCATGGCAAATTTGGTTTTGGGTAAATTCAAAGTATCTTTATAGATATTTTGCTTGCTCACAATTGTCTCGCTTTTATTTCGGGATTATTCAGAAGCAAAATAATTTTTTGCTTCAACCACATCATTTAAAATCTGCTGTTTAAGCGTTTCAAATGAATCAAATTTCATTTCTTCGCGGATTTTATGCAGAAAATCCACATGCACCAGCTTGCCGTATAAATCCCCATCAAAATCAAACAGGTGGACTTCGAGCAGGCCTTTTTTGCCATCCACAGTAGGCCGGTAACCGATATTGGCAATGCCGTTAATACCCTGCCGACCGGAATTACCATTTTGTTCATTACCTTCAATCAGGCTTTTACAAACACCTGGCTCCTGTCCCCAGAGCCGTACGGCAAAAACGCCGGACACTGCCGGTGTTGCCCTATGCAAAGGCACATTGGCCGTTGGAAAACCTATGGTTCTGCCGCGTTTATCACCATGCTGTATATGACCTGACATCCAGTAAGGCCGTTTTAATAAAGCCCGGGTCAGCTCCAGATCTCCGGCTTCAAGGGCCTGGCGAACCCGGGTACTGCTGACACGCTCACCAAACATGGCAAAGGTCGGAGTATTTTCCACCTCAAAGCCGGATTGTCTGCCGCTGTTTACCAGGGTATCAAAATTACCGCTGCGGCCTTTGCCAAACTGAAAATCATCACCGACCTGAAGATATTTAATCCCCAGTTGTGCCACCAGGATCTGCTCAACAAAATCATCTGCTGTGATTTGAGCAAAAGCGTGGTTAAAATGAATCACCAGCAGCCTGTCAATACCACAGTCTGCAATCAGCTCTGCCTTATCCCGAAAGCGGGTCAGGCGAGCAGGTGCTTGTTCCGGGGCAAAAAATTCCTGCGGCTGCGGCTCAAAGGTAATGACCAGAGAAGGTAAATTAAAAACCCGGGCTTTTTCCTGCAATTGTGTCAGTATATGCTGATGCCCGCTGTGTACGCCGTCAAAATTACCGATGGTCGCTACACAGCCGCGTTTGAAGCGGGTTAAATTATGTAAAC
>Ga0256831_1000062_pt1 | contig 50508 bp, 52 predicted proteins | sample 132544metaG_FD_189087 | JGI IMG/M metagenome (GOLD analysis project Ga0256831, IMG submission 189087) | Hydrothermal vent microbial communities from Lau Basin, Pacific Ocean - 132-544 | ecosystem: Environmental > Aquatic > Marine > Hydrothermal vents | place: Pacific Ocean: Lau Basin | collected...
GCTCATGGAAGAGGGACAGTCGCTGATATGGCGAGGCGCTATGATCATGAAGGCTGTGGAGCAGTTCTTGCGAGATATTTTGTGGAGCGATCTGGATGTGCTCTTTATCGACATGCCTCCAGGTACAGGTGATGCACAGCTGACCCTAGCTCAAAGTGTACCGGTGACTGCCGGTGTGACGGTGACCACACCACAGCTGGTGAGCCTCGATGACAGCAGACGAAGCCTTGACATGTTCAAAAAGCTTCATATCCCGATCGCTGGAATAGTGGAAAACATGAGTGGCTTCATCTGTCCTAGCTGTAAGACCGAGAGCGATATCTTCGGTAAAGGCACGGCCCATGAAGTGGCACTGGAGTATGGTACCAGCGTGCTTGGCCAGATCCCAATCGAGCCAGCTATCAGAGAGGGTGGAGATGAAGGCAAGCCGGTAGTCTACTACCATCCAGAGAGCGAAACGGCCAAACGATACCATCAAGCGGCCAACAAGCTGTGGCACTTCATCGAAAAGGTAAACGAAGAGGGTGGTGCCAGCAACGAAGCGATCCAGCCAACCACACCTCCGGGAGTGAGCGCATGCTCTACAGGAGGCGGCTCGCATAATAGTGGTGGCCACAGCGGTGGAGGCTGCGGCTGCTCCTGATGGCTTTTGGTATAATTAACCAAAACCAGCCAGAGGACAGTATGCAAAAGCAACACAAAATCGCCGTGATCAACACCAAAGGTGGGGTCGGCAAAAGTACGATAAGCATGCAGCTTATCGTCCCCTACCTCTACCAAAAATCCCAAAATCCAATATCCTTTTTCGAGTTCGACGATGAAAACGAAGATAGTGTCTCTTTTGAAAAGAGTAGGCTTGTCTGGCTGGAAAAGGTGCGCGTGGCTGGACAGGATCTACGAGAGGAACTAAGAGATATCTTGCTACTCGAAAACCATATCTGCTTGGATGTGGGTGCCAACAAGACGGCGGTCTATGTGGTAGAAGCGCTACTCGATAGTGGAATGATCTATGCGTTGGATGCGGCGGTGATCCCTTTGATGGATGGAGAGCTCGACGCCACCAGTGCCATCAATATCTACCAAAAGCTCAAAAACGCCAATCCAGACCTCAAGACTATTTTCGCCCTCAATCGCTGGAACGAAAACAGAGAGCTCGAATCACAGTTCGATATCTTTTTGGGCGACAAGTATGGCTTTTTCGACACAAAAGGTGTGATAAACTACATAGACGAGCATGATCGCAACTATCTTGTTTTGGCCGACAGTGACGCCATCAAATACTCCAGAGCTTTTGGCATTACTTTATGGGAGTTTGCCAATCAAGATATGGATGTGGATGAGGAACTCAAAGAGGCGATTGCACGGGGAGCCTCCAAGGATGAGATAAAGCGCCTCAGCTTCAAAAAAGCCCTCAAAACGGACTGCGAAAAATATAACCAGCGAATCTTGCAAAAAGCCTTTGCAAAGCTCGACGAGATTTTGGCCTAGATATAGGCTTTCAAAATCTCGCCATAATCTTTTTGGATCTTGTTGATTTTTTGTTGTGCGATGTCGGTTATGAGATTGACATTGAGATTCTCTTCATCGGCTGAGAGTATACTGGTCTCAAGGTTTATGATCTCTTGTTTGGCCGCTTCTATGAGCTTGAGCATTTGAGAAAAAATTATATTGAACCCTCCGCCATCCTCTTTGGTATGAGCCGACTCTATGAGACCATTGATATGGATAAAATCGAGGCGATTGATCATTACATTGAGCTCTTGGATATTGTAAAAGATGGAGCGAAGTTTACTTTTGGTGATATAGACATTTTGCGCCAGCTTTTGGGAGTAGTCACTCAAGAGATTGAAAAGTTCGTTGATATTGTTGATCACCTCTTGTTTTTTCTCTTCCGTGACCGTGGCATTGGAGAGGTTTCGGATAATCTCTTTGATAAAAAAGGTGATCATCTCGATGATGAGCTTGGAAGTGAGGATATTGAAGCCGATATCTTCGATATCTCTTTTGGTATCGTCTATAAGGGAGCTCATTTGTACGATTTTCCTCTCACTCAGCTCCGCATTTTTGCGCATCTCGTGTGAAAGGGTTGAAAAGGAGACCCCCTCTTTTTTCACTTTGTAGCTCTCGATAGAGGCGTTGAGAGAGAGTAGACGAATATCTTCGGCCAATTCGTAGATGAATTTGCTCTTTTTGTTGAGCTCTTCATTGAGATTCAAAAAGAGCTCCACTTTGTGAAAGATCTCGTTGAAGTAGCGGTTGACTCTATAAAAAAGTGTCTGAAGATTGCATAGAATATCTATAAATTCGGTATTTTCTTCGTTAACATTGGAGAGGTCCACATGACAGCTTTGCATAGCTTCACTGGCCAATATATCTTCCCTGCTTTTAATCTCTTCGAAAAAGGCTTTTTTCGCAAACTCATCGTAACTTTCAAATCCAAGCTCTTTGAGCTTTTCTTGCATGAAGGCTGCAGCCTCCTCCATCCCCTCTTTGATCTCCACTTGCAAGATCTCTTTGTACAGAGTCGGGATGAGCTCGAAAATGGAAGAGGAGGGCTTGAGTCGGATGGAGATGTAGCGCTGGATCTGTCCCTCCTCGTCTCTAACCGGATAGATGGCGGCTAGTACCCAGTAATAGGAGCCGTCTTTAGCCATGTTCTTGACATATCCCACGAAGGGTTTGCCCGATTTTATCGTATCCCACACCGCTTTGAAGATGACTCGCGGCATATCTGGATGGCGAATCACGTTGTGTGGTTTGCCGATGAGCTCCTCACGCTCCATTTTGGCCACTTTTTGGAAGACGTCGTTGCCCGTGAGTATCACACCTTTAGGATCTGTGATGGAGAAGAAGAGTTCGTCGAGCCCAAAGGGGGATTCAATGTTTTTGGGCTCTATTCCTCTTTTGTTATAGACATTTTTGTACATTTTTTGGCCTTTATTCGATCTCTTTCGCTACCACGATCGCATAGATTTTAAGCAAAACTTTGATCAGCTCACTTGCTTTTTCCGCCAATTCGTTAAATTTATTAAATATTTCATCGTTTCGTCCCTCTTTTTTAAGACGAATAATTTCAAAGGCTGTATTGTGCACATCTTTGTGCAGATCCTCGATATCTTCGAGCATGGCGATCACTTCGTCACCATATTGCTTGAGCTCTTTGAAAGCCTCTTGGGAGTAGAACCATCGGCCAAAATTACAGCTGGTGTAGTCAGCGAGATGGATATTATCGTATCCCTCGGCAAGCTTTGCTACGTTGGTGATATAGACGGAGTGGTCCTTGATGGCTTGGAGCACTTTCGTAGGTGCCATGTTTTGGTGATCGGCGCTACACGTTTCGAATCCTTCACTCAAAAAGTCGATTGTAGAGAGGATACGCAGTCCCGTAATATTGGCCAATTCTTGTGTCTGTTTGAGTTCTTTGTTGAGTTTTTGTATCTCATCTGAAAAGGTATAGATATTCTCTTTTTGCAAATTGGTATATTCAATCTGTTGATGGATGAGGTTAGTGACTCGGTTGCTGGTCTGCTTGATCTTGTGGAAGGTCTTGAGCACGCCGCTGGCTCCTTCGGCGCTATCCTCGACAATAGACTTGGCGTTGTTGACCACTTTGGAGGTGTTGTCCATCTCATCCATCACCGATATAGTCACCTCTCGGATCTCGCTGGCACTTTTGCTGGTTTTCTCCGCCAGCTTTCGGACCTCGTCGGCCACCACGGCAAATCCTCGTCCCACTTCACCGGCACGTGCCGCTTCGATGGCGGCATTGAGAGCGAGTAGATTGGTCTGTTCGGTAATCTCTAGAATGACGTTGAGTACATGGTCGATGCCACTAATCTTTCGTTTGAGCTCCTCTGTAGTTTTAGTCAGATCATCCATCGCCTTGACAGACTCGAGGATATCTGCGTTGGTTTTGTTGAGGATATTCTCTCCCTGTTCGATCTGCTCAGTAGTCTCTTTTTGAGCCTCTTCTATCTCCTTGATACTTTGGATGATCACGTCGGTGGTCTTGAGACTTTCGTCGCTTGTTCGACTTATATGGTCGAAGGATTTGTTGAACTCGGCGAATCTATTTTTGAATCTGTAAATTCCCGTCTTGACTAAGGATGCGTTGAAAATTCCTTCAGCCAGCAGATTCCCACTTTTGAGCCATTTTTCCTTTTGATATCGATCAAGCTTTTCTTTCACTTTTTCACATTCATCCAAAACTTCTGTATCCATCTGGATCTCTTCATATCGCTCTTTTTTGCCCATGACTCTCTCCTCTTACTTTTTTTTTGGGGTAAAGATCGCTTCGATCTTGCTTTTGACGTTTTCCGGGGTGAAAGGTTTGACGATATAGTTGTTGACTCCCGATTTGAGGGCGAGGATGATATTCTCCTTTTTCGCCTCGGCAGTGACCATCATAACCGGCAGATGCTTGAGATTGGGATCTTTTCTTATCTCTTGAACCAGCTCGATGCCTGTGAGATTTGGCATATTCCAGTCGGTGATTACGAAGTCGAACTTCTGCTGTCTTAGCTTTTGGAGTGCCACCATCCCATCTTCCGCCTCTTCTATATTGGTAAAGCCCATCTCTTTGAGCAGATTTTTCAAAATCCGCCGTATCATCGGTGCATCATCCACCACTAAAATTCTTATGTTTCTATCAGGTAGTGCCATCTATCCTCCTATTTTTTTACTGCATATTCTCGTACGATATGCAAAAGATCTTTAGTATCGAATTTTACAAGATGCGCATCGGCATTGACAAATCTCGTCTTATCCACTGTCGCTTTGTCCGAGAGGGAGGTGTTTATCACGATTGGGATTTTGGAAAGCACGGGGTCGGATTTGACCTTTTTGGTAAAAGTGAGACCATCCATTCCCGGCATCTCTATGTCACTGATGATGAGTTGGAGCTTGTCGGTGACATCCGCCCCCTGTTGTTTTGCCTCTTTTTTGAGATTTTCCAAAAATGCCATACCTTCTATACCACTTTCTACTTCAAAAACCTTGTGTCCGTCTTTTGTTAGGATCTTTCGGATTATCTTTCTGGCCACCGGGCTATCGTCAAGGATTAGGATGTTGTAGGAGCGATCACTCTTTTCATATTCTGTTTTGTCCTCGACATTGAAAACCTTGATCATACCAAGCTCATCCAAGATCCCTTCAAAATCGAGCAATAAGAGCAGTTGACCATTCTCAATTTCGATGACTCCCACCACTTTGCCACCTAACTTTTCGTCGATGCTTGCAGGCGGTTTTTTGATATCGGTCCATTTGATCCGTCTGATACGCTTGGCCTCATGGACCAAAACTCCGATGATCTCTCTTAAAAACTCCATTACTATTACATATTTATTAGATTTATTTGGTGGAGTCTTGATCTTCATCCACTTGGCCAAATTGACGATGGGTATCACATCCTCTCTTATTTTGGCCAATCCTTCTACTTCCGGTGGCATACCAGGGGATCGAAAGATATTGGGGGGGCGCTGGATCACCTCCTTGACTTTGGCTACGTTGACCCCCAGGACCCATTCGTAGACGCTTCCATCTTCAAGCTCTTCGAACATTCGAAAATCGATGACTTCCAGCTCGTTTGCACCGGTCTCCAAGATTTTGGGTAGATACTCTTTTTTTCTCATGATAGCCTCTTATTGTTCGTTTTCTTGGGACTCTTGCTTATGAAAAAGCTTGTCTATATCCAAGAGTATGAGCAGGTTTTTGTCTCCATACTCTTCGTTTGTGACGATGACGCCGGTAATAAATTTAGAATCGATACCGATAGAATTGATGGGGGCCGGTAGAATCTCCTCATCTTCTATCGTGATAGCACCAACGACCTGGTCTATCATGAGACCGATATTGCCGATGGATGAGTCGATAATGAGAATGAAGTCGCTCTCGTTTTCTTGATTGGGGAGGCCAAGCATCCTTTTGAGATTGACTACTGGGACGATGTTGCCTCGCAGATTCATCACGCCAAGAATGTAATCTGGTGTTTTGGGTACTGGAGTGATGTCCAGCTTTTTAGTGATTTTCGTCACATTCTTGATATCGATACCGATCAATTCGCCATTGAGCAAAAAGGCTATGACCCTCTTCTCCTCTTTGAGCTCATTTTCTAAAGGCTGGGTCAGTCCCAAAACTTCTATATCATTCATCATATCACTCCTACCAAGTCGTTACGCTTATCGTTGATCAAGGATTTGATATCGAGGATCAAGACCACTTTGCCTTCACCCGTGATGGTGGCTCCGGCGATCCCCTCCACATCTTTGAGCATCTCTCCAAGAGGTTTGATGACTATCTCTTCTTCTCCATAGAGATTGTCCACCGCTATGGCTATATTTTTTTCACCTATGTTGATGATGATTACAAATTTATTTTCATTTTTGCTCTCGATATCGAAAAGTTCGTTGAGATGGAAAAAGAGATAGACTTCATCGCGTAACATGAGGGATTTGTAGATGCCCACATCTTTGATATCCTCTTCGCGGTATTTTATGATTTCCACTACGCTAAAAAGCGGTATGGCGAAGATTCGGTTGTTGACCCCTACCATAAGGGTTCGTATGATTGCTACGGTCAGAGGAAGTTTCATAGTGATTTTGGTTCCTTGGCCAGGTTCGCTTTCTACTTCGATACTTCCTCGTAAAGAGTGGATGACATTGGCCACCACATCCATGCCTACACCCCGGCCCGAGAGGTCGCTTACTTCGTCCACAGTGGAAAATCCGGGCATGAAGATCAACTCATAGGCCTCTTTGTCACTCATCTGTTCAGCCTGTTCAGGTTTGATGAGTCCTTTTTCGATCGCTTTTTGTTTGATTTTTTCCGGGTCTATTCCGCGACCGTCATCTTCGATGGAGACGATGATTCTGTCCCCTTCTTGAAGTGCGGAGAGTATGATCGTTCCATATTCTGGCTTTCCTTTGGCCAAACGCTCTTCGGGTGGCTCGATGCCGTGGTCTATGGCATTGCGCACCAGGTGGATGAGGGGGTCTTCGAGTTGATTGAGGATACTGCGATCGATCTCCGTATCTTCTCCTTCGAGTTCGAGATTGATTTTTTTGCCCACCTTTTTGGCCAAATCTCTCACTATGCGAGGAAATTTGCTAAAGATACGTTTCACAGGCTGCATGCGCAGCTTCATCACCACCTCTTGCAGATCAGAAACCGAGCGACTCATACCGGCGATCGCCTCGTTGAGCTCTTCTATGGCTTCGATATCTTCACAATTTGAGCGAAACCGTGAGGTGAGTTTGACGATACGGTTACGATCCAGTACTAACTCACCCACCAAGTTCATGAGTGTAGAGACCCGCTCGATATCGATACGGATTGTTTCCACCTCCTCTTTTTTGTTTTTTTTCGATTTTGTAGGCTGGGAGGGTTGAGTGGGTTTGGCTGGTTCGATCTGAGTGGAAGGTTGGGTCGATTCTTGTTCGAGCTCCTTGGATGTGGTTTTTGGCTCTTCCTTTTGGGCTGTTTGTGGCAGAGCTCTTCGTTCTTGGATAAGGTCTTCTATCTCTTTGCCTTGGGAGATCAGCTCATCGAGCTTCATGATCAGATCCATATCCCTATCTTCGGGTGGGAGCAAAATGAGTTCATCCAAGATCTCGACGAAACTTTTGTTTGGATATTTTCTGATGAGCTCTTGTATTTGGGGATCCACATTCTCTTTGAAAATGATCTCTTCTTGAGCTTCCTTGGAGGTCGATTCGAAAGTCTGCTCGGTTTTTGATTCCGTAGTGGGCTGGGAGCTTTCTTGTGGTTCGCTTTTTCCTTCTAGGAGAGTTTGTAATTTATCTAAAATATCTTGGATATCCTCGGTGTCTGGGATTTCATTCTCGGTCTTGAGAGTTTCGATAGCGTTTTTGATGATATCCATCCCTTCCAAAATCAGATCCATTTTGTTCGAATCTAGGGTCATTTCGTCATTTCGAAGCTTATCGAAGATGCTTTCTATGATATGGGCTAGATTGATGACGCTCTCTAGACCCAAAAATCCTGCTCCTCCTTTGAGGGTGTGGATCCCGCGAAAAATCTGATTGAGAAGTTCTTTATTGGTAGGGTCGTTTTCTAGTTCGATAAGCTCTTGATCGAGATTTTCCAGGGTCTCTTCCGCCTCTTGCAAAAACTCGTCGAGTATCTCTTGCATATCTTCTGTAAATTCTATATGCATAGATTATCCTTTATATTCGTTGAACATTTGATCGATGTCTGATTGGTCCACTTCATTTTCCCAAGCGAATTCATCAAGATATCGCTTTTCGGTTCCAAAATCGGCCCGTTGGTCCACTACACCCAAAAAGTCGTTGAGTTTGTCCAGACGCTGGGTGAGGATATCTTGAAACTGCAAAGCGGCCATCGCTTCGCTGAGCATTTTGTGGCTCTCTTCATCTTGGCATCGGCTCAGTAGTTGCTGGAGTTTGTCGTATACCAAATTTGCGCACTCTTCGATCTCTTGTTTGGCCAAAGTCAGATGATTGGAAGCGATTTGTATCGATTCGTTTCGAAAATCTTTTGTTTGCATAGACCACCCTTTTGTGGAGTTTGGTAGATTATCGGTCGTTTCATCGAAAATTTAATAAAAAGATATTAGAATACAAAAATAACGAAACAAAGAGGGTGACGTGGCACAAAAGAGCGACTCCACATCCGGTCTGAGTAGCCTAAAAAAGGCAGCTATACTGGTCTCGGCACTACCTGAAGAAGCGACTGTTAATATCTTTAAAAAACTTAAAGAACATGAGATCGAAAAACTGATCAAAACGATTCTTTCTCTCGACACTCCCTCCAAAGAGACTCTAAAAGAGGTCTTGGAGGATGCGTATGCCTATTTGCAAGATGTCTCTCCTCTAAAAATCGCTCCCGATCATCTTAAGGAGATTTTGGAAAAGGCTTTGCCAAAAGATGTGCTTCAAAAGCTGTTGGATCAGACATTCGACGAGCAAGAGGGCAAAGCGATCTTCAAAGAACTAGAGAAATTGGACGCTAAAATGGTGGCGAATCTGATAAAAGATGAGCACCCCCAAGTAATCGCTCTCATTCTTTCTCAGCTCAAACCCTCCAAAGCGGCGGAGATCTTGCAGTATATCCCCAAGCGGGTAGGGGTGACCAATGTCCAAGAGGAGGTGATCAAGCGAATTGCCTCTATCGAAAAGATCTCCTCCCAAACCCTCAAGGTGGTGGCCAATACCCTCGAAGAGGAGCTACTGACTATAGGGGCTGGCAACGAGGAGAGTCTCAGTGGTATCGATATCGCCGCCGAGATCGTCAATTCACTGCCAAAAGAGTTGCAGATGGAATTGCTCGAGGAAGTGCGCAAAGAGGACGAGATCTTGGCGGAAAATATCGAAGAACGGATGTTCAAGTTCGAAGACATTCTCAAGCTGGACAACAAGGCGATTATCGAAATACTTAAAAATGTGGACAAAAACGATCTGATGATGGCCCTCAAAGGGGCTCCCGAAGAGATTCTCAATAAATTTTTGTCCAACATGTCCAAACGGGCGGCGGAGATGTTTTTGGAGGATATGGAAGTATTGGGACCTGTCAAGAAAAGCGATGTGGAAAAGGCTCAAAAAAAGATCATCGAAGAGATCAAAAACCTTATCAACAAGGGTGTCATCGACTTTGGCTCCGGGGAGGAATATCTCTAGCATAATTTTAGCTTATGACACTCAAATAAAAAAGTTTGAAAAAAGTGTTCTATTTTCTTGAAATGGAGAATTTTTTCAACTATAATAGAACAAATGTTAATAAGGTAGAAGATGTCTGATCAAGACTTTTTGTCTCAAGAGGAGATAGATGCCCTTTTAAGCGGTGACGAAGGTGGCGAGGAGGAGGTAGAAGAGCCCTCCGACATTCGTCCTTTTGATTTTTCCGAACTTGAGAGCATCAAAAAGGGAGGTCTTCCCGGTCTTGATCTGATTTATGAGCGATGGGTGAAGCTCTTTCGAGACGATATCCGAAAAATTCTACCAAAGATCAATATGGTTTCAAAAGAGAGTATCTATATCACCAGATTCAATACATTCATGTTCAAGATCCCCATGCCATCGAGTTACACCACTTTTACTATGAAGCCTCTCAAAGAGATGGCGCTTTTGGTGGTGGATTCGAGGCTGGTCTTTACCATTATCAGTGTGATGTTCGGCGGACCTGCCAAGCCTTTCAAAGTGGAAGGGCGAGAGTTTACCAAGCTCGAGACCTACATCATCAAAGATTTTATCGATACGGCACTCAAAACTTTGCAAGAGACATTCAGCGCCGTCTATCCTCTCAAAGTGGAAAAAAAGTCTACGGAGCTCAATCCATCACTGGCTAGGATAACCACGGGAAACGAGAAGGTGATCATCGCCGAGTGTGTGATCGACATCGACGGCTTCGAAGCTCCCATCTATTTTTGTTATCCTCAGGGGATGTTTTTGCCCATCAAGGATATCATCTACAGCGAGTTTTCTGGCGAGGTGGACGATGTATGGCGGGAGCGGCTCAACGAATCGATCATGGAGACTCCTGTGAAAGTGAGGCTGGAACTGGCCAAGAGGGAATATTTTATGAAAGAGATCATCGAGTGGGATGTGGGGACGGAGTTGATGCTGGATGTAAGCAAAGAAGATCCTGTGATGCTTAAAGTTGAGGACAAGGAGAAGTTCGTCTGCCGCTTGGGCAAGGTGAAAGAGAAGTATGCGGCCCTGCTCAAGCAAGAAGTGGTAAAGGATGAAGAGAATGAGTGAAGAGAACAACGAGCTCAGTCCCGATGAGTTGATGGCTCAGCAGTTTGGAGAGGGGATGGAAGAGTCAGCGGATGAAACTGGCTCCGATACAGAGGAATCCAATGACACTGGATCGGGTGTGGATGCGGACGAGCTGATGGCGCAGCAGTTCGCTCAGCAAAGCTACGAGCAAAGCTCCAAAAGCGATCTGCTCAAAGACAATTCCAAAGTCTCTATGCTCCTTGATATACCTTTGGAGGTGACGGTGGAGATAGGTTCGACGGAGATGGCTATCGAAGATGTGCTCAAGCTCAACCCAAACAGCGTCATAGAGCTGGATCGTTTCGTCAACGAGCCGATCGATCTCAAAGTCAATGGCCGGGTGATCGCCAAAGGAGAGCTCTATACGGTCAAAAACAATTTTGGCATCAAAATCACCCATATCATCACGCCTGAGGATAGGCTCAAGATCTTGGATATATAGGAGAAAAAGATGGCTTTGGATCTGCAATCTATTTATGTGCTGGCAAGCGGCGGCTCACGGGCGATGGAGCAGCTCGATACCACTACCAACAATATCGCCAACGCAAATACCAGTGGCTTCAAAAAGCTCTTGATCGAGCAGATGAGCCAAAGGCTAGACGAAAACGGCTCGGACTCCAATCATCTGCTGGTCTTCCCGCGCTTCAAGCAAACACTCTTGGATCTGAGCCAAGGTCCTTTGAAAGAGACAAAAGCGCCTTTGGATCTGGCGATCGATGGTAAGGGGTACTTCGTGATCCAGCGCCAAAACGAAACACTGCTCACAAGAGATGGCCACTTCTTGCTCAACGAGGAAGGATATCTGGTGGACAGCTTGGGCAATAGAGTCCTCGATACCCAAAACAGACCAATCCAACTCGACTCCCAAAAGAATATCACCATCACCCAAGAGGGTGCTATCTATCAAAAGGGCAAAAAGGTAGCTCTTTTGCAGATCAAAGATTTTACCAAGATCGAACCTGTAGGTGATACCTACTACCGACCCGTAGGAGCGGCCAAAGCCGGAGAGTACAAAGTCCATCAAGGATTTTTGGAGGGCTCCAACATCAACCCAGTGCTGGAGATGACCAGCCTTATCACGACCCAAAGAAAGTTCGAGATATACAATAACATTATCAAGAGCATCGACCAGCTCAACCAAAAAACCAACGAGATAGGCAAAGCGTAAAGGAGAAAAAATGATACGAGCACTCTGGACTTCAGCATCGGGAATGTCGGCTCAACAGACCAATCTGGATGTGGTCTCCCACAATATCGCCAATGTCAATACAGTAGGCTTCAAGCAAAGCCGTGCCAATTTTGAGGATCTGATATACCAAAACATCAAGGACCCGGGCGTGGTGAGCGCCGATGGCAACAGGGTCCCCTCCGGCATCCAGGTGGGGCTGGGGGTGAAACTGGCCGATGTGAGCAAGATCTTTTCTCAAGGTAGCCTCAAGCACACCGAAAGGGATCTGGATGTGGCGATAGAGGGCAGAGGATTTTTCAAGATCGAGCTGCCGGGTGGGGGCGAGGCCTATACCAGAGCCGGGGATTTTCAGATCGACAATGAAGGCTATATCGTCACTACCGAAGGCTACAGGCTCATGCCAAACATTCAGGTGAGCTCCCCCGAGACACTGGTGAGCATCTCCATCAGTCCAAACGGCAAGGTGAGTGCCGTGCGAAACGAAGGGGGCAATCAAACGACAGAAGAGCTGGGCGATATCAAGCTCTATCGCTTCGTCAATCCAGCGGGCCTCAAGGCGATCGGCCAAAACCTCTTTTTGGCTACGGATGCTTCCAGCGAAGCGGTGGAGGGAGATCCCAATACCGACGGCTTTGGCAAGCTCTCTCAGGGCTTTTTGGAAAGCTCCAACGTCAATATAGTCGAGGAGATGGTCAATCTCATCGTGGCCCAACGGGCGTATGAGATGAACTCCAAAGGGATCACTACATCCGATGAGATGCTTAGAACCGTTGCGAATCTCAAGTAGGTTTTGGATCCTTCTGCTTTTGCCTCTGGGTGTGTGGGCGCAAGTGACTATCACGCTCCACTCCCATGCCAAGTGGCATAGAGGTCTGAGTTTGGGCGAGATAGCGGATATTTCGAGCAAGGATAGGCAGATCGTGCAGTTTTTGAAGGCTTTGCAGGTACCAGAACAGATGGCGGCAGATGGGCGAGTGGAGCGAAGTGAGGTGGTAAGGCTGCTGCGATCCCATATGATCGATCCAAAAAGGGTGCGAGTAGGTGGTGGACCGCTGCTGCTCTTTACCCAAGCTTCCACTCTTACCAAAGAGCGGCTGGTAGAGGCTATCGAAGGGTATGTGCGCCAAAACTATCCTGAGGTGAAGATCCAAAGGGTGCTTTTGAGTTTCAAAAAAATGGCGCTGCCGCATGGGGAGTATCGTCTGCAGATATCTACCTCCAGTAAGACACCTTCTCATCTTTATCTGGATGTGGATATCTACTCTGGAGGCGAGCTGGTAAGGCAGGTGCATCCCACACTGCTGGTCACCACCTATGCGAAGGTGCCGGTGGCCGTGCGGACAATTGCAAGGGGCCAGATCATAGGTCCCGAAGATATCCGGTGGGAGCGGCGGCCTGTGAGGGGATCGGTCGCTCGGTATGCAAAACCGAGTGAAGTGGTAGGAGCCGTGGCCAAACGAACGATCCAGGCGGGACGGCTCCTCACCAGATCGGCTATCGAGCCCGATTATGCCGTCAAAAAGAGGCGAAACGTCAAGATCGTCTACCAAAAAGGGGCTATTCGTATCGAACTGCTGGGATTGGCGCTCCAAAATGGCAGAGTAGGCGACATAGTACGGGTCAAAAATCTATCTTCAAACAAGGTGCTTCGATGCAAAGTATTGCAAAATGGTGTAGTGGGCTATCTGTATTGATCATCCTCACAGGATGTGCTTCCAAGCAGCAGTTGCCCACCAAGCCGCCCAAGATCATGGAGCCGCCCAAGGTGCTCAACCAGCCGGCCAAACGGCCGCCGGGCTCCTTGTACAATGGCTATGACAATCTTTTTAGCGATGCCAAAGCCTATAACGTGGGAGATGTGGTGACGATCTTGGTCAATGAAAATATCAAAGGCACGGGCCAGACCGATACCAAGAGTGCCAGAACAAACAAGATGGATCTCTCCATCCCCGCACCTACGGTGATGGATCGTAAAGTAACGGGTAAGAGCACGCTCTTTGGTTTTGGCCAAAAGTCCACCAACAGCTTCCAGGGCAAAGGTGGAACCAACCGAAGCGCCAGACTTTTGGCCAAGATCACGGCACGTGTGGTCAAAGTCTATCCCAACGGCAATATGTTCATCGTGGGCAAGAAGATGGTCAAGATCAACGACGACACCCAGTATCTGGTAATCAGCGGTATCATCAATCCCAGAGACGTGGATGCCCAAAACAGCATCGACTCCTCGAAGGTGTCGGATATGTATGTGGAGTACAACGGCAAAGGATTTTTGAACCAGACCCAGCAGCCTGGCTGGCTGGCGAATTTTTTGATGAAGATCTGGCCATTTTGATGAGAGGAAGAGGATGAGATATATAGCGATCGTGGCGATTGTGGTCTTGCAGCTGCTGGCGGTGGAGGTGAAGATCGGCCAGCTGGTGAATGTGGAGGGGGTGCGTGAGAACTACCTTACAGGCTATGGCATCGTAGTGGGGCTGCATGGTACGGGAGATGGGACCACCACCAAGTTCATGCTCCAAAGCGTCTCCAACATGCTCAAAAAGATGGGAGTCAATATCGATCCCAACGACATCAAGACCAAAAACGCCGCTGCCGTGATCGTCACGGCCAAACTGCCCCCTTTTGCAAAAAGCGGGATGGTGGTGGATGTGACGGTAGCCTCCATGGGTGACGCTAAGGATATCGGCAACGGAGTGCTGATCCGAACACCCCTTTTTGGTCCTGACAAAAAGATCTATGCCTTCGCTCAGGGGCCAGTCTCCACGGGAGGTGGATATACCGAATCAAACAGAGGTGGCAAAGTGCAAAAAAATTTCACCACCACAGGCATCATCCCAAACGGTGCCATCATCGAGCGAAGCTTGCCTTACGATTTTCAAAGTCAACACCATATCCTTTTGACTTTGAAGCAGCCAGATTTTGAGCTTGCCAAAAATATTGTCGATAGCATCAACGCCCGTTTTGGTATGCCACTGGCCAAAGCCAAAGATTCGGCTACCGTGCAGATCGCTTTTCCCGAGAATATGAGCGACAAGGTCCACTTCCTCTCCCAAGTACTGGCGACGAAAGTACAGAGTGTCAATGAGCCCACCGTAGTGATCTCCGAGCGCACGGGCACCGTGATTATGGGAGGAGATATCAAGATCGACACTCCTATTTATGTCTCTCATGGCAATATCTATGTCACGGTCCAAAAAGAGCCTATCATCTCCCAGCCACCCGCCCTCTCAGCAGGTCAGACGGTGCAGGCTACACAGGTAACGACTGGAGTGATGGAAGAGAGTGGCCATATCTTTGGTATCCGCTCCCCTTCGCTCAAGGATCTGGTACAGGCTCTCAACGATCTGGGAATATCTCCCAGAGATCTCATCGCCATCATCGAGGCGATCAAGAAAGCTGGAAAACTACATGCAAAAATCAAGATCATGTGAGGTGGGACCATGAAGATAGAAGCCTATTGGGATCTCAATCAGCTCTCTCAAATCAAATCCAAATCCCAAGCTCTCAAAGCCTTCGAAGAGGAGTTTGTGCATATGTTTTTGAAAGAGAGTAGAAAGTCCATTCAGAGCATACATAGCACTCATAGTGGATTTGACTCGAAGATGTATTGGGATATGTTCGATATGCAAATGGCCAAAGCGATCTCGGATTCTGATGCATTAGGGATCAAAGAGTATCTGGCCAAAGCTTTGGAAAGCTACCAAAAGAATAGCAAATGACCCAGACGCTGCCCACCCGTATCATCGCCAAAATCAACGAGCACTCAGATGCCATTATCATTGTACTTATTTTGGCAATTTTGGGTTCTATGATCCTGCCCGTACCTCCTTTTTTACTCGATATTTTGCTCACTACCAGTATCACCCTCTCCCTCATCATGCTGATGGCCACAGTCTATATCAACAACCCATTGGAGATCTCGGCCTTTCCCTCTTTGCTGCTGATCGCCACCCTCTTTCGCCTCTCTCTGAATGTGGCTACTACCAGGCGGATTTTGTTGCACGGTCATGAAGGGCCCGATGCGGCGGGGAAGCTGATCGAGAGTTTTGGGCAATTCGTGGTGGGCGGCAACTATATCGTGGGGATCATCGTCTTTATCGTTCTTGTCACCATCAACTTCATCGTCATCACCAAAGGGACAGAGCGGATCAGTGAAGTGGGTGCTAGATTTACCCTTGATGCGATGCCAGGAAAGCAGATGGCCATCGACGCCGACCTCAACGCCGGCCTCATCGACGAACAAGAGGCCAAAAGGCGGCGTGAGGAGATCGCCAAAGAGGCGGACTTTTATGGAGCGATGGATGGTGCAAGTAAATTCATCCGTGGCGATGCGGTAGCGGGCATTATCATCACCCTCATCAACATCGTAGGTGGTATCGCCATCGGGACTTTGCAGCAGGGTATGGATATATCCACGGCGGCCGCTAACTTCACACTGTTGACTGTGGGGGATGGACTGGTGAGCCAGATCCCCTCGCTCATCACCTCCACAGCCGCCGGTCTGATGGTCACCAGGGCCGTCTCCGAGACCAATTTGGGTAAAGAGATTTTTTCTCAGCTTACTGGCTATCCCAAAGCTTTGTATATGACGGCGGCGGCACTGTTTGTCATAGGGATTATCCCTGGTATGCCATTTGTTCCTTTTGCCACGTTGGCTTCGATCCTGGCGATCACTGCCTATATGATGCAGCTGGAGATGAAGAACAAGGAGGTCAAAGAGGCTGAAGAGAGAGCCAAGGAGCTGCTGCAACAAAGTAGCGAAGAGGAGGAAGAAGAGCTGGTGGTACAGCCTGAGACCATCGCTTTCGAGATCGGTTATGGGCTCATACCTTTGGTGGACGAGTCCCAAGGCGGCGAGATGATCAAACGGATAAAGTCCCTTCGCAAGCAGCTAAGCCGTGAACTTGGTATCTTGGTACCTCTCATCCATATCAAGGACAATCTGGAGTTAGGATCTGGGGAGTACCGTATCCTCATCAAAGGGATAGAGGTGGCCAGAGGAGAGGTACATCCTGGCAAATATCTGGCCATCGATACAGGCAACACCAGAGGCAAAATAGAGGGAATAGAGACCACTGAGCCCACATTCGGTCTCAAAGCCTATTGGATCGACGAGAAGGATAGGGATAAGGCCAAGATGCTGGGCTACACCGTGGTGGATATCCCCACCGTCATCATCACCCATCTCTCAGAGGTGATCAAAGCCCACTCCTATGAGATCCTGGGCCGCAGCGAGACCAAAGAGCTGGTAGAAGCCTTGGCCAAACGCTATCCCATCGTCAAAGAGATCGTGCCAGAGCAGGTCTCGTATTCGATCTTGCATAGAGTGCTGCAAAATCTACTCAAAGAGAACATCCCTATCAAAGATCTGCTCTCCATCATAGAGGCCTTGGCGGACAATATCACCAAGACCACTGATACCGATGTGCTCACGGAGCTGGTGCGTGAAGCCCTCTCTCGCCTCATTACATCTATTTACGCCAAGGATGGAGTGCTCTATGCGATGGTGATGGATAGCAAGAGCGAAGAGTATCTATATGAGAAGATCAAAGAGTACAACGGTAATCTCCCGCCCATCGATCCGCAAAAGTTGCAAAACTTCATCATGCAGATCAACGCCAATATGGAAAAATTCATCGTCCAGCAGCGCACCCCCGTGTTGCTTGCCTCTTCCAGCGTGCGGCGATATGTACGCAAACTGATCGAACCATACTTGGCCAATGTGGCGGTGCTCTCCTACAACGAAGTGGAGCCAAAGACCAAACTCAATATCGTAGCGAAGGTGACGTTCGATGGAAATAGTTAAGTACGAAGGTCACAATCTGGACGAGTTGATCTTGAGGGCCAAAAAGGAGTACGGCAAGGATGTGAAGATCATCAGCTACGAGGTGAGCAAAGGGGGGCTCTTTGGTCGAAAAAAGTACTCCTTGTTCATCCAGGTGCCAAGTCCCGAGGAGGGATTTTTCGATCTTTTGGCCAAAGAGGAGAAGAACGAGGAGATAGATCGATTTTTGGAAAAGATCGAGAAGATGATCGACAAGAAGATCGAGCCTCTTAAAAAGGCGATAGAGCAGGGGGGATGCGGGAGCGATCTGAGCCTTCCTTCCCACACCTCCATGCCAGCAGAGCTGGATTTTGCCGAGCAGTTCAAGGAGTTTACGGGAGATGCGCTGGATCTGATCAAGCTACTCATCAAAAAAGATGTGGATCCCAAGATCGCCAAGATGCTGGTCAAGGAGTCGTGTGGATTCGATATCGACGCCAACAAGTTCGATCTCAATACCTCCTTTTTCAAAGAGGCGCTCGTCAACGCAATAGAAAAGAAGATCAAGTTCAAAGGGCCTCTGCGCCTGCAAAAGGGAGCTTTCAAGGTGATCTCCTTCGTAGGACCCACTGGGGTGGGCAAGACTACAAACCTTTTCAAAATAGCTTCGGAGCTGGTGATCAACCAAAAGCTCAAGATCGCCGTCATCAGCATCGATACCTTCAAAGTGGGGGCGATCCAACAGGCCAGATCCTTTTCCAACATCCTCAATATCCCCTTTTACGCCATCACCGACTCCAAAAACCTCAAAAAGACCCTCCAAAACCTCAACGGTCTGGACGTGGTGCTCATCGATACAGTGGGCAGAAGCCACTACGACTACTGGAGACTTGGAGAGATGAAAGAGATTTTAGGCAGTGGGAGTGATTTTATGGATATCTCTTTAGTGATTAGTTGCAACTACAAAAACTCGGAGGCGATGGAGATCGTCAATCGCTATCGCACCTTTTTCCCGATAAATGACATCTTCTTTACCAAAATCGACGAGACCTACAAGCCTGGGATATTGCTCAATCTTCCCATCAAAGCGGATATCCCGGTCTCCTTTATCAGTACGGGTCAGAAGGTACCCGAAGATATCCGTGTCCTCAATCCCGAGCGGATGGCCAACTATATATTAGGTGAACACTCATGATGGATCAAGCGAGCGGACTAAGAGAACTGGTGGCCAAAAACAGCACCACCAATTCCAAATTCATCACCATTGCCAGTGGTAAAGGGGGTGTGGGCAAGACCAACTTCGCCGTCAATTTCGCCTATACCATGGCCAACTCCTTTGGCAAAAAGATCTTGCTCATCGATGCCGATATCGGTATGGCCAACGTCCATCTCTTTCTCGATGCCGATCCATCCAAAAACATTAAAAATCTTTTCAATGGCGAGCCAATCGACTCTATAATTCATCATACCTATGGTTTCGATGCGTTGTTGGGATTTTCAGGGATCGAGGATATATTCGAGATGGAGGATGTATCGATCCAGACCATCATCAACGAGCTAGAAAGCATATCTGGACGATACGATTATGTGATCATCGATACGGGGGCAGGGATCGATCAAAAAGTGGCGGCTTTTTTGCGAGCCAGCCACAAGGCGTATATCATCACCACTCCCGAGCCTACGGCTTTGATGGATGCCTATGCTCTGATTAAGTCTATTTACAACATCTATGGGTATAATAATTTCAAAATCGTGGTCAATATGTGCAAAAACAAAGAGGAGGGGGAGCTTACTTTCAACAAGCTCAAAGTCTCTGCCAAGAAATTTTTGGGAATCGATCTAGAGCTCGTCGGGATCTTGCCCTATACCAACAATCTTCGTCATGCAGTCAAAAACAAAGAGCTCATCTGCATGCGCTATCCCAAAGATCCATATACGCTTAATGTTGGCAACATATGCAAAAAAGAGTTGCAGCTGCAAGAAAGCAAGGGCGAGAATTTTTGGCGCAAACTTTTCGATATGATGGGAAAAAGCGGATCATGAACGTAACGGCAGAACAAAAACAGCAGATCATATTGGACAATACCGCTCTTGTAAAAAAGGTAGCCTCCAAGATCTACTTCAAGCTGCCAAGAGATGCCGGGATAGAGTTTGACGAGCTGGTCAACACCGGTATTATCGGACTGATCAAGGCGATCGACAAGTTCGACGACTCCAAAGCGCAGTTTTCCACCTACGCCTACATCAAGATCCGAGGCGAGATCCTCGACTATCTGCGAAGTCTGCACGTGATGCCACGAAGCATGCGAGAAAAGATCAAAAAAGAAAAAGAGGAAGGCAAGGATATTCCTCTATCCAATTTGGCTATAATGATCAGTATGGAAAAGGCCCTAGGGCCTGAGGAGGGTGCGCCGAGGCTGATCGATATCATGGTGAGTGAGGATCTGAGTCCCGAGGATCAGGCGATCAGCTCACAGATGGGCGATATGCTCATGGAGGCGATGGAGCAGCTCAACGAAAAGGAGCGCAAGACGCTGCAGATGTTCTTTTTCGAAGAGCGTGAGCCCAAAGAGATCGCAGCCTATCTTGGGATATCCCAGTCACGGGTCTCGCAGATAAAATCCCAAGCGGTGAAGAAGCTCAAGGCTATCTTGAGGGATTTGGAGGAGCTATGAATCTACTGGCGCTACTGTTTGCAAGAAAAGAGCCGATATTTCGAGAGCAAAATAGACCAAAACCAAGTGTCGATTTCGCCACGCTACTGGAGCGGATGCAAAATGGCTCCTCTGCCAAGCTACCTCAAAAAGACTCTATGGCCAAACCACAGCTTATGGATACAACGAAAAATCGTCCACATCCCGAAATATTGGCCACTATCCCAAAAACCACCATCAAAATAACAGAGCAATCCATCGCCCATGAGGGTAAGAGTTTTCAAGACAAAAAAGCCAAACACTCCAATTTGCCACACGAGCCTTTGGTGCGATCTTTTACATCATTACAAACTGCAGCCCCCAAATCTGGCAAAACTGCTACCAAAGCCGCTATAAAGGGCGAAGTATCTTTGGCCAAATCTTTTGAAAAAGAAAAAGCTGCACAAACCAAAAATACAAAAAGGAGAAACGAAGCCCCCTCGAGACGAATCGAAGCTTCTCTTCATACGCCATCCACAAAGAAGCCGGAGCTAGGAAGCGTACCGGTACAAAAAGATCTGGCCAAAGATGATCACAAGAGCATAGCACCCAAAGGATTTGAGAAAAAAGAAACCCATAAAAATAGTCCAAAAGATGAAAAGAGCATCTATGATCCATCACTGACTTCGAGTCCCACACCCCATCTGGCCAAAAAGGAGGTTTACCAGGCGACCAAGCCGGTAAAAAAAGAGAAGCTCCATGTTTCCAAGTCTTGTCATCCTGCAGCCTCTGCAGCCGGCAAAACTGCTACCAAAGCCGCTATAAAGGGCGAAGTATCTTTGGCCAAATCTTTTGAAAAAGAAAAAGCTGCACAAACCAAAAATGCAAAAAGGAGAAACGAAGCCCCCTCGAGACGAATCGAAGCTTCTCTTCATACGCCATCCACAAAGAAGCCGGAGCTAGGAAGCGTACCGGTACAAAAAGATCTGGCCAAAAGTGTGGCACAAGAGCCTGCAATCCATACATTACCAATGCAAAAGGAGCTTGCTGCCAATGAGCCTCTTTTAGGCAATATGGAGCAACAGGTGGCTCGCCACGCTCCACCCCTTCCACATCCGCAAAGGCCACACTCTCAAAAGGCACTTGAAAAAGCTGAGTTCTCGGTGGTAAAACCTCACAAAAAGAGCTTGCCTAGCAAAGAGTCAGAGCCGGCGATTTCGAAGGCCATTCACGCCCATTTGGCCAAAGAGATATGGGACAAAGATGGGCTCGTGCACCATACAGCCCATCCTACCACCCACCATTCTCCCAAAGAGCCAATAAAGAGGAGTCTCCATACGGATGAGCATCCAGTGGGTGAAGAGTCTCTGCAGCTTTTGCAAAAGGCCGAGCCGATCACAAAGGAGCTCAAGCCGCAGCGTATGGAGCCCTCTATGCACCAAAGCTCTTTTGAAGATTTTTCTAGCAATACCCAACACACGGCTACCACGCAAGACTCTACAGACAACAGTGGTCATTCCTTCGATCGACACCAAGATTTTGGCCAAACAGAGTATACTCACACCCAAGAGCCGGAGCCTCAGATGCCAGAATTTCAGAAGCGAATCCTCACGATCCGGCTCGATCAGACCCATATCAATATCAATTTCAATGCCAATCAACTCAGTCTCACCTTTTTTTCTCCAACGGCTTTTCACAACGATGGCAGTCTGGGTGAGTTCATCGATGAGGTAATGCAGCAAAGCGGTTTCGACAAGTACAAAGTCACCCTCAAAGACAGACAAAAGCGTATCGAGATCCTCTCCAAAGAGTCCAAAACTTCTTCCAGCCCAAGAAGTGTGATCGATGTCAAGGTCTAAACTTCTTATTTTCCTTTTGTGCAGTTGGCTTTTGGCCAAACCAGCAGATACAAACCTCTCCAAAGAGCTCAGATACCTCTCCACGGTCTACGAGAATGCGGTACGAGACTTCCGTTTTGGCTCCTACTACGATGCCTTGGACGAGTTTTCCTATCTAGCCAAATTTCCAAATACCCCATACTACCTCTCCTCTTTGTATATGTTGGCCAAAACATACCTGTATATCGGCAAACGAACGGGAGAAAAAAAGCACTTTTGGGCGGCACAAAACTATCTCAATCTCTATCTGGCCAAAGGGGGTAAAAAGAGTGCGGACTACTACTATCTCAAGGCCAACATCTTCGAGAATTTGGGATTTTACGAACGGGCTTTGGCCAACTACACGATAGCTCTGAGCAAAGCCCAAGAAAAACCCCAAAAGCTCAAAATCGTCATGGGATTGCTTCGATCCAGTGTCTGGCTGCACAAGATCGATATGGCTACCAGGTATCTGCTGATTCTCAGCATCGAATCATTGGGCAAAAATCAGAAAAAAGAGTTTGAGTTTTTGCAAGGGATGTACCACTTCGCCAAAAAAGAGTATGAAAAAGCCTTGAAGTATTTCAAAAAGACCTATAGAAACTACGAGAGCTTTCTTATCGACAATCCCCAGTACTACTACCTCGTGGCGGAGACCGCCTATAGGCTTGGAGATCTACGCTTTGCCGAACAGCTCTTTCGCCGAATCCTCAGCTACGTCAAGAACAAAGATGTACTGCAAAAGAGTTTGCTACGCATAGGAGATATTAAGTTTTTACAGCAGCGCTACAAGCCAGCCGCTGCCTCCTATATCCGTCTCGTTACCACCTATCCAAAGAGCCGATACGCCACAGTGGCCAAGCTCAAGCTGCTCTATCTTATCCATACCGACAAAAAACTTCGCTACTACATCAAAAAATATATGCCAGATGCCGATTTTTTGAAAGATCCTCAAAAGTTCGTCATCACCACTCTGGTCAAAAACCGCACCAACTACATCGGGCTCTTCGCTTTGGCCAATTTTGGGATGGAAGCTTTCGATTTGGATTCCGACACACTTTTCAAGCGTCTTGGCTGGGAGCTCTCACTGGTGAGTCCCAGCAAGCTCAAATATGAACATATCGAATATTTTCGCCGTCTGTGGGGGCCATACCTTCACGATCCAAAGCCTAGGCTTTGTGCTTTATACGAGTCCAATCCACAATTTTTTTTGAAAGTTTTCACAAAAAAGGATCTACTCGATGTGGCAAAGGCATTGAAAAGATGTAAAAAAGAAAAACTCTATTTGTCTTTGTTGAAACAGTTGGCCACAACTTATCAAGAAGATGCATTATGGCTTCGGTATGCCAAGGCACTCTACGAGGCCGGACATTTTAAGGAGGCTATGGCCGCTCTTGGACATATCAAGCAAAAAAGATGTAACTATTACAAACTTCAAGCCTCCATTTGCTTCGTAGGCGGGCTTGTCTGTCCCAAAGATATCTATTCGAAAGTTCAAACTACATGTACAAGCCAAGATTTGTATGCACATATTTTTAAAATCTTAGCCTCCGCAGATCCTACAATCGCTGCAAAATTTTTGGAGCAGGATTGGAAAACTTTGGCCAAAGGGTATGAAAAGGATCCGGTCGTTCGCAAATTTGTACAGCTTTTGGCCAAGAGGTTGATCGAAAAGGAGCGATACCATGATGTGGTACGCCTGCTTGGTCCCATAGCCAAACAGATTCGAAACGACTGTTTTTTGAATGGTGTATTATCTCTTTCTTATATTAGAATTGGTAAAATGAAATACGCTCAAGAACTTTTGGATAGATCGGGTGAGTGTGAGGATGGATGGTATCTTTTGGCCAAAAACGCATTGGAAGATGCGAGACTGATGCGAAAACTAAAGGGAAGATAAATGTGGGAGAAGGTCGATTCACTAACTAATATGGCCTCTTTTTATCTGGAGCGCACAAAAGTGATAGAAGGAAACATTGCCAATGCCGATACACCTGGATATGTCCCAAAAGATCTACTTTTTGAAAAAGAGCTTCACAAGAGTATGGAGCTCAAAAAAGAGGATCCCAAGCATATCGATCCCAAATCTGATAATGAGGGGTTTCAAGAGGTGACGCTCTCCAATATCCGTGGATATGACGACAACAAAGTGGATATCCAAGAGGAGCTGGCCAAATTGGCGGAGAGCAGTATCATGTATAAAGCATTGGGCGAAAATCTCAAAAAAGAGTTTTCCAAGCTCAAGCTCGTAATCAGCGGGAGGTAAATATGCTTTTTAAAGGTTTAGAAGTCGCTCAGACCGGTCTTTCTGTCCAAAAATATCGTATGGATATCGTATCGAGCAATCTCGCCAATGTTGAGAGTGTAGATGATGCAGGTAATCCCTATCGCAGAAAAATCCCTGTATTTCAAGAAATTTTGGATAATGAACAGGGCATACCATTATCGAAAGTCGTAATCAAAGAAGTTATCCAGGACAATACGCCTTATAAACTGAAATTCGACCCAAACAACCCTTTGGCGGATAAAAACGGCTATGTGAAACTGCCAAATGTGGATCCTATGCGGGAGATGGTGGATATGATCTCGGCTATGCGAACCTACGAGGCCAATCTCACGGCCTTCAACACCCACAAAGAGATGCTGCTCAAAAGCATCGATATTATTAAAGTATAAGGAGCGTAGATGAAAATAGAAGGAATCTCTACCACTACTGCACAGACGCTCCAGCCGGCCCAAGAGGCCAAGCCTGGATTTTCGGATCTATTGGAGGAGTTCGTCCAAAGCGTCAATCAAGACCTCCACGCCTCCACCCAGGCTCAGCAAAAGCTGATGGAGGGTAAAGTGGACAATATGGTGGAGCTGATGAGCACCATCGAAAAGGCCGATATCTCCCTGCGATTGGCCACAGAGATACGCAACAAGGCTTTGGAAGCCTATCAAGAGATCATGCGAATGCAAGTATAAGGTAACAATTGGATATCCAACAGATCAAAGAGAAACTCAAAAAAACATTCCAAGACCAAAACTTTTTGAAAAATCTCTTCTTGGGACTGGGGATATTGGCGATCGTGCTACTGCTCTCGGCCCTGCTTTTTCAAAATGTCTCCAAGACCAAATATGCCGTACTCTACACACACCTTAGTCCTGATGATGCGGGCAAGATCCTCTCGGTTTTGCAAGAGGAGAAGATCCCCTACAAGATCGAAGGGGATGGCTCCATCATCGAAGTTCCCAAGGATAAAGTCTACGATGTAAGGCTCAAGCTGGCTGCCAAAGGACTTCCCTCATCCAACGACGTTGGTTTCGAGATCTTCAACGAGCCCAAAATGGGCACCACCCACTTCCAAGAAAACATCAATTACATTAGAGCCATCGAAGGTGAGCTGGCTCGCACTATCAAGCGGATCGACGCTATCAAGGATGCCAGAGTCAATATCGCTTTGCCACAAGACTCGATTTTTGCCAGAGAAGAGGATGAGGCCAAGGCCTCCGTGGTGGTCTCTTTGTGGCCTGGCAAGGATCTGACAAAAGAGCAGGTCAAGGCGATCGTCTTTTTGGTATCCCATGCCGTGCCCAAACTCAAACCCCAGAACGTGACGGTAGTGGATAACAGAGGACGGGTACTCTCAGATCTATTGGAAGAGGATGAAAAGGATCTCAAAAGTGTCGTCGATATCAAGAAGAAGATCAAGCGCGATATAGAAAAGAGTGTGCAATCGATGCTAGCACGTGCTCTAGGTCCACAGAAAGTGGTAGTACGGGCCAATGTGGATGTGGAGACCTCCAAAGTAGCCAAACAAGACGAGATCTATGATCCGGAAAGAGTCGCCGTGGTAAGTGAACGAAAGATCCAAGAAAAGACCAAAGGATATGAGAAAAAGCCTTTGGGTGCCCCTGGTACACCCACCAATGTTCCAGCCACCATCCGTACCGGCAACAACAATCTATTGCTGGATAAAAATAAAAAGGATGTGACGACCAATTACGATGTGACCAAATCCATGATTAAAACGGAGCAAAATATTTTCAAAATCAAACGTCTATCGGTGGGTGTGCTGATCGATGGAAAATATATCAAAACCAAAGATGGCAACGGCACAGAAAAGATACAGTTCGTACCACGAAGCCAAGTGGAACTCAAAGCTTATGAAGAGCTGATCAAAAGTGCCGTGGGCTTCGATCCAAAACGGGGGGACAAAGTGACGGTGATCAGTGTGCCGTTTGAGACTACCAAGCCATCGATGAACCATCCCTCTATTAGTGGAGAGGAGAATCAAAAAAGGCTTATACTCTACGCTGCTATAGGTGCACTCTCATTGGTATTGTTAGGACTTTTGAGTTATCTTTTCCTCCGTAGTAAAAAACTTAAAAAAGAGCGTCTCGAAGCAGAGCAGTTGGCCGCATTGCAAGGGGATGGCACAGGGTATGAAGAGGCGGTATCCGCTACTTCTGCTTTGCATGCCAAAGAGGCCGAGAGTTTTTCGCTAGAAAACGAGCCTACCTATCAAAGGATTTTGGAAATATCCCAAGAACATCCGGAGCTGGTGGCGGATCTTATTAGCAAATGGATAAAAGAAGAGGGTAAATGAAACTAGAGCTCGATGATTTTTCTAGTCTCAATCGGATCGAAAAAAAGCAAGAAAAGGGCGAAGAGCAAGAGAAAGGTCAAGATACCGAGGAGCTGGAGCGCTTTTATCAAGAAAAGATCGCTCAAATGGAAAACCAATATAAAGAGCTCTTGACCAAAGTCTCCAAAGAGAGCTACGAGCAGGGCTTTACCGATGCTTCATCCAAATATCAAAAAGAGATGGAAGAGAAAATCGCTCACGTACGTCAAGAACTCACGCTCCAAAAGCAACAAGAGCTTGAAGATCTCAAAAAGCACTATATCAATTTCGAAGAGGAGTTCAATCAAAAGTACACTCTCTATCTTTCCAAATTTACCGACATAGTCGTGGATAGCATGGGGGAGGTGCTGGAGTTTTTGTTTGTAGACAAGGCCAATACTGAGACTGTCAAGAAAGCTTTGGACAAACTTTTGGAAGACTTTAGCAACTACTTGCCTCTGAGCATTCAGGTCAACCGCTATCTATACAAAGATCTCAAAGAAAAATTTTCCAATATAGTGGTCAAAAAGAACGAAGAGCTCAAAAACAACGAGTTCATTATCGAATTTCATGACTTCAAGATAGAAAACAGAATAAAAGAGAAGCTAAGCGTTATAAAAGATGAAATTAAAAGAGAGACTAAAAAACTTACCTAAATTTATCGTCAAGGGGCGTATCACCGGTGTGAGTGGGCCTATCATAGAAGCTTATCTACCCAATGTCTCCATTGGGGATTCGTGCTATCTCGAAAACGGCCTAGAGGCCGAGGTGGTGGGCTTCAAAGATGGCAAGACGCTGCTGATGGCCTACGACGATACCAGAGGGATCAAAGTGGGCAGCTTCATCGAAGCTTCCTTGGAACCGGTCAACATCGGTGTGGGGGACGAGTTGCTTGGATGTATCATCGATCCTTTTGGCAACCCACTCAACAAGCCCTACATCCGCTACTCCAACAAATACTACCTCAAAAACGATCCTCTCAATCCGCTGCTAAGAGACCGTATCACGGAGCCTTTGGATGTGGGAGTGCGCAGTATCAACGGACTGCTCACTATCGGCAAGGGGCAGCGTATCGGGATATTCGCCAGTGCTGGAGTGGGCAAGAGTACGCTTCTTGGGATGATATCTCGCTATACCCAAAGTGACGTGAACGTCATCGCCCTCATCGGCGAGCGGGGACGGGAGGTGAGGGAGTTCGTGGAGGATAACCTTAGCCAAGAGACGCTACAAAAGTCGGTGGTGGTGACGGCCACCTCCGACCAGACCCCTTTGGCCAAAGTGCGGGCGGTTTTCGTGGCCATAGCGATCGCCAGCTACTTCTCCAATAGAGGCAAAAACGTGCTCTTTTTGGTCGATTCGTTGACCAGGCTCGCCATGGCCCAGCGTGAGATAGGCCTGGCCACCGGCGAGCCTCCCACCTCCAAAGGCTATACCCCATCGGTCTTTTCGCTCCTGCCCAAGATCATCGAACAAGCTGGCACCTTCAGTGGCAAAGGAAGTATCACGGGGATCTACACAGTGCTGGTAGAGGGAGACGGGATCTCCAGCGATCCTGTGGCCGATGCTGCCGTGGGATTTTTGGATGGACATATCGTGCTTTCGAAGCAGATGGCCCAAAAGAGGATCTTCCCAGCCATCGATCCACTCAAAAGCATCTCCAGGCTCACTCCCCAACTGGTGGACGAGGAGACGCTGCAGATGCAGTCTCGCTTCATCTCCATGATGGCTACATACAGAGAAGCCGAGGATATGATAAATATGGGACTGTACAAAAAGGGTGCCTCACCACAAATCGATCAAGCGATCGCCCACAAGGATGTTTTGGAAGATTATCTGCGCCAGCCGATGAACGAGCGGGTCGATCTGGAACGAAGCTTTCGCCAGCTCGAAAAGATCGTCAAAGAGTGAACGACCGTTCCCGAGTTTGACTCGATTTAAAGAAATCTTCAATTTGTTTGCGTTACAATCGTTTTTATCACTCTAAAAGGGTCACCATGGCAGTGGAAAATATCGATACTATCCAAAGCATCACAGGCAAGCCCATCGAGGTCTACGATGCCAACTACGATAACTCCAAGGTGGATCAAGAGGGATTTTTGAAAGTCCTTTTGACCTCTTTTCAGTTCCAGGACCCTTTTGAGACGCAAGATATCTCCAAATTCATCGACAATACCGTCAAGCTCAGAGAGCTCGAAGTGATGAAAAACTTCGAAGATGCGGTCAAATCCCTCGACGACAACAATACTCTCTTTCTCAACACCACCAACCTCATAGGCAAAAAGGTCCTCTACAAAGGGGATCAGACTTTGGTGGAGGAGGGCAAGACTGAGGTGGCCTTCATCCCCAAAAAAGAGGCGAGCCAGGCTACTGTCTATCTCTACGACGAGAAGGAGAATATCGTCGCCCAAAAGAGCTACGAAAATCTTCGCCCCAACGAGAAATATACTTTCGAGCTCGATGATCCAGAAGTGGCCGATGGCTACTACAAGGTGAGCGTGGTGGCCAAGAATGGAGATGAGCAGGTGGAGAGCGAGGTGATGTCCACGGCCAAAGTGACGGGGATAGAAAAGGATGGGGGAGATATCTGGGCCCTATATGACCAGGGCAAAATCGCATTGAACGACTTAGAGAAGATAGGAGGATAAGCCATGCTGCAGTCATTTTATACAGGAAACGCAGGTCTTGGAGCCAACAAAAACTGGCTCTCAGTCATTTCGGACAACATCGCGAACGTCAATACCACAGGATTCAAACAAGAGCGAGCCAACTTCCAGGACCTGGTATCCAGCTCCCTCACTACTTTCTCCTCCTCAGGGGTGCCCAAAAACAAAGAGATCGGTGCCGGTGCTTTCGTGGGCTCCACAAGCAAGGATTTTAGCCAGGGAGCTTTTAAAAACACCAACGAGCCGCTGAGCATGGCTTTGGATGGGGAGGGCTTTTTCATGGTCAAAAACCCCTCCGCCAACCTCAACTACTACACCAGAGATGGCAACTTCCGTATCGATGCCAATGGAGATATCATCAACCAAAACGGATATAAGCTGCAAGGTTGGATATTGGATGAAAATGGTAGTATTTCAGGGCCACTGGGTAGCATAAATATACCAAATTCGATCAATCCAAAAACTACATCCAAAATCCAATATGAAGCTCCAGCCAACCTCAAGGCTGATGCTCAAATCCCTAAATATCAAGATGGTACTATCAAGGTTTTTGAATCCAATGATTCTACCACATATAATTATGTAAATACCATTACTACCTACGATTCTTTAGGGACGTCCCATGTCCTTACGCAATATTTTCAAAAAACGGGTGTTAATACATGGAGAATTTATACCACTCTTGATGATAGAGCCGTCACGTTCAAAGATGGAAAATATGATGCGATAGAGTTGAAATTCAATGAAAACGGAGCGCTTGAGAGTGCAAAATATACAGCTGATATTCAAGAATCTTCCAATGCTACTGCTATAAATGCCGATGCAGATGGCAAGGCAAAAACCTATGAATTAGATCCCAAAGTAGTAGCTGGATCTGTTCAGTTTGATATCGATGGAAAAAGATATAATGATGATGGAAGAGGTAATATTATTGAGATAGATACAGGTAAAAAAATTGGGGAGATAGATTATTACAATCACGATACAGGTAAGGCTGTAATTTCGTTTCAAACTTCTCAAAAAATAGATAATATCAAGTACAATACATACTCAGATACTGTGACGTCCGAAGATGCAGAAATTACCGATATCAAATCAGATATTATCAATTATGCCAATGAGTATAGTACAACTTTGAATGATGGTGCCGAAAACAAAGCCCTCTCTTTCAATATCAAAAATATTACTCAACTCACCAGCGACTACATCTTCTACGCACAGCAAGATGGTTCAGGCAAAGGTGATCTCATGGCCATCAGTGTAAGCGAAGATGGTGTCATCAAAGGCTCCTATACCAATGGTCAGGTCAAGGATGTGGCGAGACTGGCGGTAGCTACCTTCAAGGACAAGGAGATCCTCATTAGAAAAGGGGACAATCTCTACTTGCCAAATCAACAGACATTTACACCGATAATAGTACCAGGAGGCGTGATCAGCAAGATCAGAAGCGGCATGCTGGAGATGAGCAACGTGGATATCTCCCAAGAGTTCATCAATCTCATCACGGCCCAGCGAGCCTACCAAGCGAGCGCCAAGACGATCACCACAAGCGATCAGGTCCTCCAGACTACGATGGATATCAAACGATAATAAAAAGGCGGTAAATGGCTGAGGAGACGAAAGAGCAGGAGCAGCAAAAGGGCGGTAAGAAAAAGCTCATTATCATACTTGTTCTCGCGTTGCTACTGCTCGGTGGTGGCGGTGCCGCAGCCTACAAGTTCTTGGTCCTGGATAAGCAGCAGGAGCAAAAAAAAGAGAAAAAGGCCGAAAAGATCGTCGACGAGATCAAAAATATCGAGGATATTGGTGTGCAGTTCGATGTAGGGACCTTCATCGTCAATCTCCAAGACAGAGACGCCGACCGCTATCTCAAGATCACCATCGTCCTCGATGTCCAAGACGACAAGATCAAAGCGGAGCTCGAAAAGCGTCTGCCTCAAGTCAAAGATGCCATCACCACACTGCTCTTTACCAAGACATCCAACGATCTGCGTACCCCGGAGGGTATAGAAGAGCTCAAAGAAGAGATCCTCAAGCGGGTCAACGCCATACTGCCAATAGGTGGAGTCAAAAATGTCTACTTTACCGACTTCGTGATACAGACGGCGTAAGAGATGGAAAATCCAGTCAATCCCCAGATAGAGTTTTTGAAGGATGTGAAGCTGCGTTTCAATGTCCAGGTGGGAAGTGTACAGAAGATGCTCATCGAAATCCTCTCCTTGCAAGAGGGGGATGTGATAGAGTTGGATAAAAACATCGAAGAGTATGTGAATGTGACGCTCAACGACAAGCCCTTCGCCATCGGTGAGATGGTCATAGCCAACGAAAAGTATGGAGTGAGGATCGTCGATCTTGCCAGATAGTTTCGAACTTGTCAAATTCATCGCCTCTTTTGCTATTTTGATCGTGATGATGTACGCCCTCTACTACTATCTCAACCGTTTAAACAAAAATTTCTCAGTAGGAGGCAAAGATATCCAGATCCTGGAGACCAAGATACTTGGTAAGAACCGCTCCATCTGTTTGGCCAAAGTCAAGGGGATCACCATGCTGCTGGCCTGCGACGAGAGTGGGATCAAGATCTTGAAGGAGTGGAAAGAGGATGGCTAGGAAGCTATTGCCACTGCTTTTGCTGGCGCTGCCGATGATGGCGGCTACTGGACTCGACGCCACCATCGATCAGCTCAAAAATCTCGATATCTCCCTCAAGATTCTTTTTCTCATCACGATCCTTAGCCTGGCACCCGCTATCCTCATCACCGCCACCTCCTTTACCAGGATCGTCATCATCCTCTCGCTATTGCGCCATGCTCTGGGTATCCCACAGTCTCCACCCAATCAGGTGATCATCGCCTTGTCGCTCTTTTTGACATTTTTTATCATGAAGCCAGTCTTTTTGGAGATAGAGCAAAAAGCGATCACTCCATACATGCACAAGCAGATCTCAGACCAAGAGGCGATAGAGCGGGCTATCGAGCCCGTCAAGAAGTTTTTGGTGCACAATACCGAAAAAAAGGATATCAAGCTCTTTTTGGATATCTCTGGCCAAAAGCCAAAGAGCTACGAGGAGCTCAGCCTCGTGACCCTGCTGCCGGCCTTTTTGGTCAGCGAGATCAAGATCGCCTTCGAGGTGGTTTTCGTGATCTTCTTGCCCTTTTTGGTGATCGATATGCTGGTGGCCAGTATCTTGATGTCGATGGGTATGATGATGATCCCGCCCATGATGATATCGCTTCCTTTCAAGCTCATCTTGTTCATCCTCTCAGACGGCTGGGAGCTGTTGATCAAATCTTTGATAGAGAGCTACCGATGAATCTAGACCAAGTGATCACACTCACCGAACAGATGCTCAAGGTCTCTTTGATGGTAGGTGCGCCGGTACTGCTCACCGCCTTTGCCGTGGGGATGCTGGTGAGCATCTTCCAAGCCGCCACCCAGATCCAGGAGATGACACTCACCTTCATTCCCAAGATCGTGGCTACGGTGGTGGCGCTCATCGTCTTTGGCTCATGGATGTTCGTCACCCTTACGGACTATTTCCACTCCATTTTCCAGTCGATCCATACTCTGTTTAGATGACTGCGCTGGTCACTCCCCAGGATGCGCTGCTTCTGGCACTGGTCTTTAGCCGGCTCATCGCTATGTTGATGGCCTTTCCCTTTCTCAACACCACCATGGTACCCACCAATATCAAGATCTTTTTGATCCTCTCCTTGGCCTTTTTCTTCATCAAAAATCTCCATCTGCAGATCGATATCGGCCACTTTTCCCTCTATTGGCTCTTTTTGCTCATAGCCAAGGAGCTGATTTTGGGGTTTGCCATGGGACTGTTGATCAACTTTTTCATCTCGGCTTTTAGCTACGCCGCCGAGATCGTCAGCTACTTCATGGGGATCACCGTAGTCAATATCTTCGATCCCACCTATGGCCAGGTCTCGGTACTGAGCAAATTTTTCATCATGCTCTTTTACGCCATCTTTTTCGTCAGCGGCGCATATGAGTACTTTTTGAGGCTCATCGCCATGAGTTTTGTGCATATACCTCTGGATCTGCCAAGCCTCGATCAAGGGATCTGGCGCTATGTGATAGAGCAGAGCGTCGTCATTTTTACCTACGCCTTCAAGCTGGCCTTTCCTTTCGCTCTTATTTTGTATCTCATCAATCTAGCTCTTGCTCTGATCAATCGCCTCATCCCCCAGATCAACGTCTTTATAGTGGGTTTACCGCTGCAGATCTTCGTGGGTATCGCCTCTTTGGCCTTTGGGATCTCCGTGGCTATCTACGTGGGGGTGTCGCTACTGCAGGAGATATCGTATAATTACGGATATCTCATCAAACATCTAGGACACTAAATGGCAAAAGAGCCGGACAAGACCGAAAAGGCCACCCCCCGGCGCCGCGAAAAGGCGCGCGAAGAGGGGCAGGTGGCCAAAAGCCAGGATATCTCCATCAGCCTCTCCCTGGTGGCCGTATTTTTGGCCTTTGTCTTTTATATTCCCTTCGTTTTTCGCAAGCTCTACGAGATTTTCATAGCCTTTTTTTCAGATCCTCTTTATTTCTTGCCAGAAAAAAACAGTTGGGTCTATTTGCAGTTTGTCAAGGATCTAGGGATCTTGCTGGCTCCCATATTCATTCTCCTGCTCATTGTCGGCATCGCTGCCAATGTGATGCAGGTGGGATTTCATATCACCTTCAAACCTTTGATGCCAAAGCTGAGCAAGCTCAACCCTCTGCCCGGTATCAAGCGGATGGTTTCGTTGAAGACTCTCTTCGAGCTTTTCAAAAACCTTCTCAAGCTGGCCGTGGCCATGGTGGTCTCGTACTATCTGGTCACCTATTTGCTCCAAGATGTCTTTCGATTCGCCACCACTTCGGTCTACGACGATGCGGCCATCATCGTCAAGTACTCCCTCATCATGATCTTGGGCTTTGCCATGCTCTCCATTCCCGTGGCTGTGATCGACTTTTTCTTTCGTAAGTATGAATTCGAAGAGAGTATCAAGATGAGTAAACAAGAGATCAAAGAGGAGCACAAGCTCTACGAAGGAAACCCTCAGATCAAATCGGCCATCCGAAAGAAGATGCGGGAGATGAGTATGACTCGGATGATGGCCGAGGTGGCCAGAGCCGACGTGGTGATCACCAACCCAGAGCACTTCGCAGTAGCCTTGAAGTACGAAAAGGGCAAGATGCAAGCGCCCAAAGTGGTGGCCAAAGGGGTGGATAGGGTGGCTTTGCGTATCAAGGAGGAGGCGAAAAAGCATGGCGTGCCCATCGAGGAGAATCCGCCGCTGGCCAGAGCCTTGTACCAAGCCTGTGAGATAGGTGACTATGTGCCTGAAAACCTCTACCAAGCCATCGCCAAGATCTTCGCCAAAATCTACAAGAAGAAACTACAATGAGAGGGTGGCTCTGTTGCGCCCCTCTTTTTTGGAGATGTACAGAGCGTTATCGGCTCGCTTGATGATGGCATCGATCTCCTTGTCCTGAGGGGCCAGCTCCGCCACCCCCAGGCTCACCGTCACGTTTCCGGCCCCTTCGAAAGCATGGGAGGCGATGAGCGTGCGGATCTTTTCGGCTATGCGCATCGCCCCTTTGGCGTCGGTCTCGGGAGCTAGGATGATGAACTCCTCGCCACCCCAGCGAAAGATCAGGTCATATTTGCGCAGATTCGTGCGTAGCAGCTTGGCGATGCGCCGTAGCACCAGGTCTCCCACGTCATGGCCGTAGGTGTCGTTGATCTTTTTGAACCAGTCGATATCGAAGAGTATGAGAGACAAGGGGCGATTGTGCCGTTTGGCTCTGTTGAACTCTTGGTTGGCCACCTGGTAGAATTTGTAGCGATTGTAGAGTCCGGTGAGCTTGTCTGTGATCGCCATCTTCTCGAACCGGCTGCGAGTCTCCAGCACATAGTAGATGAAGGCGAGGATGATGAGCAGTGTCACATTGCCCAAGATCAAATTTTGCCAAAAGATCGTGTCGAATGTGGCGATAGTGGGGTCTTGTTTGTAGGAGATGAGATAACCGATAGTGTCTCGTTTTTTGATAGCCAAGAAGGTGACGGTGTAGTATTTGCCTTCCACTTTGGTTACGATGGCGAAGCTTTTGCCTCGGCTCAGCTGCTTGGCGATTTTGTCCTTGATGGCTAAGTCGATAGTGTGGATCAGCTCCGCCTTTTTGGCTCCGTTTCGCTCTATGGAGCTCTCTTCGTAGAAGTAGTCGGGACTCAGATCACTTTGGATGAAGAGGTGGCTGCCGTAGCTGAAGATACTCTTGCCTATCAAGGAGCGTTTGACGATATATTCGTAGTATCCATTGAAGAGGCGCTGGAGCTCTTGTTTGAGGACATTGTAGGAGATTGCCGTTTGCAAAAAGGCCAGTAAGCGCCCCTGGTGATACAAAGGCTTTTTATACTCCATCAGCAGCTCGTTTACTTTTGGTTTGGCAAAGAGGGGTCTTTTGAGAGGAGAGCTCTTTTTGGTGGGTTTGTGCATATTGAGCAGCACTTTGCCCTCGGGTGTGTAGATGCTGAGATAGTTGATGGAGTAGCGCCGCAGGATGGAAAATCTGGGGAGCAAATAGCGATAGAGCATCTCACGCCTGCTTGGATCCTCCATAGCTTTGGCCAAAATCTTCAAAAAATAGCTATCCTCGGCCAGCTCGTCGTAGAGGAAGTTGGAGAGCTTGTCGTAGGTGTGCTTTGTGGCACGAAACTCCGAGCGCAGCTTGGCGATCTTTTGAGTGAGGTAGATATGGATGCGCTGACGCTTGTCCAGCTGGAAGTACCACCCAATGAGCGCCGAGAATACCACGAAGGCCAAGAGGAAAAAGAGGGGCTTGATCCAGCTACTTTTTGCCATTTCTCTTGAGCTTGGTGAGGATTGCAGTGATACGGCTGAGCATGTCGGGATCGACGTAGTTGAGGGCCTCGCCCGCTTTTCGTGAGTTCATGTTGAGCAGGATATACGCGGCGATCTCGGGATCTTTCATCTTCGATAGCTTCTCGCCCGCATACTCTGGATCCATACTTTCGAAATCCTTGGCCAGCTTTTTGAAGCGATCGCTTTGGATCCTTTGGATCTGCTCACCTATCGTGGCGTTGAGCTCTTGGAGGCTCTTTTTCTCCTCCTCGATTTTGGCCAAAAGCTCCTCGTTTTTTGCGATGTCGGATTGGAGCTGCTGGCGCAGGGCCTGGAGCTTTTGCAGCTCCTTTTGGATCTCTCGCAGCTGAGCGTCGCCAAAGAGGGAGAGGGCGAGGCTAAGAAGTATGAATTTTGCGTAGATAGCTCTCATCGGCCAGTCTGTTCTCCTCTTCGTTCGCTTTTTTCTCTTGCTGATGGATCGTACGCTCCAGCAATTTCTCCAAGCCCTTCTTTTGGCCAAAGAGCTGGGAGAGCTCCTTTTGGAGCGCCGAGATTTCGCTTTGGAGTCGCTCCATTTTGGCCAAAATCTTCTCGTTTTGCAAGCGCAGATCCGAGATATGGCTGTGGGCTAGAGCCAGATCGAAAAGCTGCTGGGCGGGACGCTCCTCCATCGCCCGGATCCGCTCTTCGTTGCGTAGTAGCTGCTCTTGTAGCTTCTGCATCTCCATCTTTAGTGGTGTGATGCGAGCTAAGAGCCGCTCGATCTCCATCTTTTTTTGTTTGATGAAAAGCTCTAGACTTTTTATTTTCATCTATTTCTTTGGAGTTGGGCCATCTTGAGCTGCTCTTTTTGCACATATTCGAGGATCTGATCTTTGATCTTGTCATCTATGTTCTCAAAAAGTGTACGCAGACAGATCGCCTTTGGTTTGATATCGCGCTCCAGTACCTTCGCCTCTATCTGTAGCTGGGTATCGTCCAAAGCGAAGGAGAGACTCACCTCATCGCCATATTTGATCTTTTTGAGGCTATCGAGTGGCTTTTGGACACATATCCTGGCCCCTCCGGCGCTCAGATCCTTGAGCTGGCCTTGGATGGTCACGACTCCTTCTGAGGTTTCGAAGGAGAGGCGGGCGGGGAGATCGAGCTTGATACGAGGATATTCGCGGCGCTGGATGCGATTGAGATCGAAAGTGTGGGGAAGCTTGATGATGGTCTTGCCTCCCTCTTTGAGGATCTCGGCGATAGGCTGCTCCAAAGAGTAGATCCCGTCATCTTGACGCACGAATACCACCTTGACCACCTCACCAGGATGCACCGAGAGGGGCAGATCCCCATCTACCGCTAGCCAGTACATGTAGCGCTCGTCCTTGTCGTAGAGAGCCACGTTGATCGCCTTGTTGTTGGCGAAGATCATGCGGCCATTTTGGAAGATCTCGATATCTTTGGTGGTGACGAGGGGGATATAAGGGCTTTGGACCTCAAAGCCCAGCTTCTTTCTCATATCCCGTACCAGCTCCTCGTCCGGATGAGGATCGGTATGGATGTACAGATCCACCACCTTCTCAAAAGGCGCCTTGAACTCCAGTACGAGGATGGGATCTCGCTCCATCTGCTGTGAGTAGCGCCATAGGATCTCTATCTGCTGGGGTGTGAGCTCCCGCTCCTTGGCGAAGGTTTCGAAATATCGCCTCAAATGTTTGGCTTTGAGCCGCTTTTGTAGCAAAAATCCAGCGATGAAAAAGATAGCCAATGCCAGAAAAAAGAGCACCACGATGAGTGTGGTGGTGGTGCTATCCCCTTGCCAGTACTGGGTGGCGAGCTTGAGTGTGTCGAATTTGGAGAGATTGTCTTGCATCATACCTCTTCGGTCAGACGTGTCATCAATCCTATGACTTCGTCCTCTTTATGGAGTTGTTTGGCCAAATCTACGAGATTTTGTATTATATCATTATCCAGCGGATTCATCGTAACCGCCTTGTAAAAAAACCGATAGGCGTTTTGGGGATCCCCTTTGAGGTAGTGCACTACGCCCAAGATATTGTAAAAAGGAGCTCCTTGATAAAACTGGGCGATATCTTGCGCAGCCATGAGAACCTGCTGGGCTTTCCCCTCTTGGACCGCCTTCTCCAGCTCTTTTATGAGTTTGGATGTTTTTTCTATTTTTTCAACATACTCCTCTTTGAGTGCGGGCGATGGCTCTTGGGTCTGCAAGAGATTTTTCATCTCGTCGAATAGCCCCATCTGATAGTAGCTTTGGAGGAGTTTTTTGAGACTCTCTTGATTGTGGAAAGCCATCAGGGCGTTTCTATAATATTTTGCAGCATTGAAGTAGTCATAATAGGCAGCCAATCGATCACCTATCAAGGTATAGGTCGTAGCCAGCGCTACTGGTTCGTTGGACCAATCGAGTGAAGTGAAGATCTCTTGGGGTGAGTGCATAGCCACGATATCGCGTACCAGCAGGCTGCGATAGGATGTATCGACGAAAGTTTGCGATAGATAGTGGTTGACAAAGCTCAGATCCGAAAGCTTGAGGCGCAGTTTGTCCAGATTTTTGTAGATGAAGGCGTACCATGTGTGCTCGCCATACCTCGGATCGAAGCCGCCGAGCTTTTGGATCGTCTCCTTTTTGACCAGTACCGCCCATTGTGGCAGATAGTCTTCGATAGCGAGAGATGGCAGAAGCAGCTGCTCTTTTTGATACCAGTCTTCATAGTTTTTGATCCGCTCCTCCTCTCCTGCGATGAAGACCTCGTTTGGATAGATGATGTCTGCATCGGGATACTCCTGTGCCACTTCGGCGAACTCTTCGAGGGTTTCCTCTTCGAGTTCGATATCGCCGTTTAGAAAAAGGATATAGTCACTTTTTGCGTTGGCGATCGCATGGTTGAGTTTGTGTGCCAGGGAGTGTTGGGCCGGGGCAGAAGAGGGAACAGAGTCGGTTTCGAAAGTTGCATAGAGCTCTTCTACGAACTCGTTTTGTGCTTGCAAAGAGCTTACGAGCGACGGAAGATAATCTCCATTTTCTATCAGAGCGACTGAAAAACGCATTGTACGATCCATTTTTTTATATTATTTTAGCTAAAATTGAGAAAAATAAAGAGGTTGGTATGCAAGATAGAGCGCAGTTGGAAGATTTGGAACAGATTTTGCACCTTATCGATCTGCGTTATCCACTCAATAGATTGGGAGGGTGGGCAGCTTCTGCTGATTTTATCAAAATAGTCTACAAGGAGATCTTGGCTCTTCTTCAAAACAAGCCAAATCCTGTCATTCTCGAGACAGGTTCTGGGGTCTCGACCATCTTGATAGCCTATCTTTTGGAAAAGTATGCTCCCGAGGCAACGTTTATCTCTTTGGATCACGACATAGACTACAAGTGGAAAACGGAGCGAGAGCTCGCTTTACATAATTTGACCAATGTGCATCTGTTGTACGCTCCACTCAGAAAATATCAGCTTGGCCAAGAGCTATGGTATTGGTACGAGACAGCCTCACTCATAAAAATTTTGCAAGAGCAAGCGATAGATCTTCTTTCGATAGATGGTCCGCCGATGGCTACCCAGCCCTTGGCACGATATCCGGTTTTACCGCTTTTGCAAGAGAGATTGGCACAAGAGTATGTGCTCCTTTTGGACGATGCCAACAGAGAAGATGAAAAAGCCATAGTAGATAGATGGAAGAGAGAGCTTGGGCCTTTCGAGGTCGAGCATATTGCCACAGAAAAGGGGACGGCGCTGCTGCGTCACAAAGAGTTGGCATTGCAGCCAAAAATCTCTATCTGTATCCCTACATTCAATCGAAAAGAGTACTTGCTGCAAGCACTTGAGAGTGCTTTGACACAACGATACGAAAACTTCGAAGTGGTTGTGGTGGATGATGGCTCGGTGGATGGTACGCAAGAGATGATGCGAAACATCGAAGATGCGCGTGTTCGCTATTTTCGCAACAAAGAGAATAGAGGTCGTCCTTTTACGAGAAATAGATGTATCAAAGAGGCGAGGGGGGAGTATATCCTTTGGCTTGATGATGACGATACTCTGGCGGATGATATTTTGGATCACTATCTTTTGCTTCTCAATCGCTACAAAGAAGCAGATGTGGTCTATGGAAATTTAAGAAATCTCAATACGGGAGAGCTTTTCTTTGCTCCAAAAGACTTTTATCAAAATGGTCGTACACTTATGAACAATCTTTTGACAGCCGGTTGTCCATTGCCAAATCCATCAACAATGGTGAAAAAAGAGCTCTACGAAAAGTTTGGAAAATATGATGAGGAGTTTGTCAGAGCGCAAGATTATGAGTTTTGGACGAGGATTGCATTGCATGCAACGTGTAAAAAATATGATGGCATCAGTTGCAACTATCGCATCCATGAAGACAACATTTCAGCAGGCAGTGCAGAGCTACTCGATACGTCGTATGAATCGAAGATTATTAGGAAAATGCTCAATGAAGAGGTAATAGCACAAGCGTTCGACTATGCCAAGAGTCAGGATATCGTCTTTTATGAAATTGCAGAGCATATGCGCAATATATGGGATAATTGCAATGCCCTATATTATTACGATCTTTCGCAAAAGGGCAGAGATAAGGCCGCGATTGTCGCATTACAAGCGGATATGATCAGTTATGCCAAAAGAGCGCTTCAAGAAACAGGTGAAAAGCGAGAGGTTTTGAAACAGTTGCTCAAGCAGTATAGCTTGATAAAAAAGAGATCTTTGCAGCTTGTTGAGAGCCAAAAGTTCAATAGTTTAGATACCTATATCGAAACATTGCAAAAAATATTGCCCAATTCGTGGCTGAGGTTTTATCTCTTAGCTTTTAAAGCCGCGTGCCAAGGAGAGAGTAAAAAGGCGCAAAAATTGGCGAAAAAATCTCTTGTATGCAGTCCCTTTAGCGATCGATCCGAGTCTTTACTACAAGATCTGGGTATACAAACCAAAGAGATCGAACGAATCAGATCGTGGCTTTTGGATCCTTTGAATGAGTATGAAGCGAATAAAATTGCGTTTATAGAGTCATTAAAATGAAAATCTCCGCTGCGTTGATTGTCAAAAACGAAGAGGAAAATCTTCCAAGACTCTTAAAAAGTATAACAGGCAAGTTCGATGAGATCGTCGTCGTCGATACCGGTTCGACGGATAGAACGATTGAGATAGCCAAAGAGTATGGTTGTAAAGTGTATGAAAAGGAATGGAACGGTTTTGCCGATGCGAGAAACTATGCAATCAGCAAATGTTCGGGTGATTGGATATGGCATTTCGATGCCGATTTTGAGCTGGAAGAGGAGGAGTATAAAAAATTTCTTCAAATATTGCGAGCTCTTAGTATGTCGAATGTGAAGGCATTAACGATATATGTAAAAAACTACAATATGCAAGGAGTTGTAGGAGGTGTTTCCTCTCAATCCTTTATCCATAGAAATGAAACTGAGGTTTATTGGGAAGGCAATATTCATGAGACTATCAACGTAAAAGCACCTCTTCAGATCCCTATATATATAAATCATTATGGATATCAAGATGGGACAATACTAATTCAAAAGGCGGAGCGTAACTTAGAGCTTATAAAAAAAGATCTTGATATTGCTCGAGAAAAGAGTGACACGGAAGAACTTTTTAAAAAGCTTTTTTATCTTTTTCAATCCTATGCTCTGCTGATGCGTAGAAATTATGAGCTTCAGGATTTTGAGGAGTATCTCAATGAGTTTTTGCAGTTGCGAAAAAAGTATGAAAATAATCTCAGATATAGATTTTTTTCAAACTACACTTTGCATTATATTGCAAATATTTTCTATATCAAACAAGATAGCGAACAAGCTCAAGCATATATCAAATTAGCATTGGAATCGGGATTTGAACATCCTGATCTACTATTTTTGCAAACGCAAATTTTATATGAAAATGGTGACACTAAAAAGGCTGCAGAGGTTTTTTTACAATGTCTTGATAGACTGCATGCTTTTGACAAGGATCGAACTGACGCAGGTGTGGTGGATAATATAGAAAATATTTGGCGCTTTTTGGAAACCGAAGCTATCAATATCTACCAAGCTGAAGATTATGAATATGTCTATAAACTTTGGAAAGAGAGTTTTTCTCCATATTATGGGGTCATACTTTTGAGCTTGGCGAGGTTATACCATCCAAAACGCTATTCCAAATTGTATAAGAAGATGGAGAAGCTATATCAAAATAATGAACGTATGCTTGTTTATCTATTGCAAATGGATAAGAAGAATCTCTCTCTTGCCAAAACGATTTATAATCTTAATCCTAAAAATGGTTTGGCCAATAGCCTTTTAGGCCAATATTTTTATGAAAACAAGAATTTTCCTATGGCTTTGAAATATTTTTCCAATATTATGACAAAAGAGATCTTGATTGATATTTTCCCCCAATTTATCGATACTCTTAAACACTCCGGCTATGAAAATGAGGCTAAAAAACTTCTTGACTCACTAAAAAAATAATATATACCTCCGATACTATCAGTGTAAAAAAAATCAGGAGGAAATCATGGCACTCAAAATCAACTACAACTTCCAGAGTGACTTCACCCACGCGAATCTGCTCAAAACGGAGCATAATCTCAACAAAAACCTGGAAAGACTGGCTACCGGTCATAGGATCAATCGTGCTGCAGACGATGCGGCTGGCCTTTTCATCGCAGATCAGCTCAAAACATATGCTGTTTCACTCGATCAAGGTACACGAAATGCGCAAGATGGTGTGAGTATCGCACAGATCGCACAAGGAAGTCTGGGTGAGATTTACAACATTCTCAATGATGTCAAAGCCAAAAGTATCCAAGCAGCAAATACGGTAGATAGCGATTCGCAAAAAGCTTTGCAACAAGATATCAACAAGCTTGTCGATGCAATCGGAAAAATTTTAAGTGATACTGAATTCAATGGTACCAATCTTTTTACAAAAGGTGGTAAAACGACGTTCACTATACATTATGGTGGACGTAAGGATCAGAACTTGGAAATTACAAGCTCCACTGCTGCAGCAACTGCTGGTAGTGATGGAGATACAGCATCTACAGTTTTGATCGGAACAACTACATATACCATCGATGTCACTTCTACAACGAAAGCGAACGATACCATTAAAATTGTAGATGATCTTATCAAAGCGGTCGACAACGAAGCTGCGAAGTTCGGTTCTGCACAGATAGAGCTCGAAAAGATCATCTCCAACAACGAAACTGCGCGCGTCAATACAAGTGATGCAGAAGGACGTATTAGAAACGTGGATTTTGCAAAAGAGATGGCGGAATTTACCAAAAACAATATCCTCATGCAATCTGGTACAAGCATGCTGGCACAAGCCAATCAGCAGTCTCAGCTGGTACTTCAACTTCTTCGATAAGGGCTCTTCCCTTATCGATCTTTTAGCTAAGTCGTAGGATTTAGCTAAGAGATCGAGGAGAAAATCATGGATGTCAAAGCGATACAATCGACCCAAGCGGCTTTGGATATGCACACGGCCAATACGGAAACAAACAGACACCCTGGATTGGATAACCAAACCGACAAAAAAGAGGAGACCTTCGGTCAGCTCGATCCAAAAGTACAGCAAGACCTCATCAAACAGATGGCCGACAAGCTCAACCAAAAGCTTCAGCTTTTCGACTCTTCGTTGCAGATCGAGATCGACAAGGACACCGGCATCCAAGTGGTCAAGATCATAGACAACGAGACCAAGGAGGTGATCCGCCAGCTCCCACCCGAGACGATGCTCAAAATCGCCAAATATATCGACGAGATCACCGGATTACTTTTTGAAAAGAGGGCTTGAGTATGGCTGGAGAGATATATCTGAGCAACCTCAGTGGGCAGTTTGACTATCAGTCAATACTGCAAAAGTATCAGCAGCTCAAATTCCAACAAGTGGATCTGATCAAGCAAAAAGAGCAGGCTATCCAGCAAAAGGAGTCGGCCTTCAAAAGCTTTGCCGATCTGCTCAAAAATTTTCGCTCCGATTTCGAGGCGCTGGCCGATCCCAAGCTCTTCGATAAAAAAAGTGTCACTATCTCCAACGAAGAGGTGGCCAGTGTCACCATCACCGATCCGGCCAAATTGCAAGAGATGAATCTGGAGTTTAGCGTCGATAGGTTGGCGAGCAAAGATGTGTGGCTCTCCCAATCGGGTGTGGCCGACAAAAGTGACGCTCCAGCTACCGAAGATGGGACACTCACGCTCACCATAGACGGCAGCGATATCGACATAGACTACACCGCTTCGGACTCCCTCTCCCAGATCGTGGACAAGATCAACCAATCCAGCGACAAAGTAGGGGCTTCGCTCTTTTTCGATGGGAGCCAGTATCGGCTACTTATCAGCTCTACCCAGACGGGAGAGCAGCAGTCCATCTCCATGAGCGATAGCGGCGATCTGCTGCAAAATCTTCAAATGGGCGACGAAGATGATGGCTCACATGTCCAAGTCGCCCAAAACGCTCAGATAGATATCTTTGGCCAAAAGGTGCAGAGCCAGACCAATACATTTGCCAATCTGCTCGATGGTCTCACTCTCGAGGTCCATAAGGTCTCCTCCGAGCCAGTGGATATCGGTATAGTCTCCGATGAAAAGAGTGCCAAGGATGTTTTCCAAAAAATCCTCGGCGATTACAACTCCTTGGTAGACTACATCAAGGATGCCACCGGCAAAAACGGTCCTTTGAGTGGAGACTACACCCTCCACTCCATCAGATCCCAGATCTTTAGCCTGATGACACCACTGATGGAGAAGGGGTTGTTGAGTGTAGATCACGAGACAGGCCATCTCTCTTTGGAGGGCACCAAGTTCGACGAACTCTATCGCCAGGATAAGGACTCCTTGGAGAGCATGCGTCAAGAGCTCACAGATACCCTCCAGCCCTATCTCGACTCCCTTTTCGATCCTTATGGAGTGGTCAAGCAAAAAGAGAAGAGCTATGACAGGCAGATCCAAAAGTACGAAGAGAGTATAGAGTCTATCCTCAAAAGAATCGAAAAAGAGAGCGAGATCATGAAAAAAGAGTTCATCCATCTCGATAGTATCATGGCCCAGATGAACGATATCAAAACGAGGCTAACAGCCATTTTGCCCAAAAAGACCCAATGAAAGGAAATAGATGAGTCCACTTGATGCCTATATGAAAAATAGTGTCCAGACAGCTTCACCCCTTCAGCAGGTGATACTGCTCTATGACAAAGCGATCTTTTCTATGAAAAGCGCCAAAGAGAATATCGGCACAGGTGATATCCGATCGAAAATAGAAAACATCACCAAAGCTTCCGACATCGTACGAGCATTGGATAGCGCTCTGGACTTCGACAAAGGAGGAGAGATCGCCCAAAATCTTCATATGCTCTACGACTTCATACTCACCCAACTACCTATCGTCCATGCCAGAAACGACCAAAAGCTACTGGATGACCTGATCGAGATCATGGAAAATCTCAAAGAGGGATGGGAAGGTATCCAATCCAAAGTGTGACGAAGCTTTTGGACCAGATCCTTTTGGCCATCGAGGCCAAGGAGTGGGATAGGGTAGAAGAGCGGATCCAACAGCTGCGAGAGTTTCCCCTGGACTCCTTGCCAACTTCCGAGATTGACCAAGTGAAAAGAAGAGTGGACTACATCTTGGAGCGATTGGAAGAGGAGAGAGGAAAGCTTTTGGCCAAACTCTCCAACACTCAACAGCTCAAAAACTATAAGTTTTAAGCTGCGAAGTATTTAAGAAGCGAGAGGTCTTTATTTTGGTTGAAGACCGCCATGGAGGCTTCGTAGGCTACCTTGGACTGCTCCATCTTAGAGATCGCTTCTGCGATATTGGCATCTTCGAGTTTGGAGATCATATCGTTGTAGAGCGTTTTTTGGGCTTCGTATTGGAGACGAAAGTCCTCCAGATTGGCCGCCTGAGCTCCGATGAGAGATCGTGATTTTCCTATAGTTTCCATCCCTTCGTCAAAATCTGCCAGATCTTGTTCGGTTATACCACTAAGATCCCTGTTATCGATCGCTTGAGTTATTCTGTTCAAAACTTCGACGATTTTTATAGGCTGGGTAGCTGAAGCTTCCAGATACTCCCCTCCATCGAAAGTGCTTTGGACTTGGTAACTTTGGGATACAGGGACCTCTTGGGTCTCATCATTGCCCTGATATTTTCCATCGGTATCGAAAGGCTCAGTATCGCTTTTTGTCCCGCCAAAGAGATAGACATTGCCCACTTTGGTATTGGCTTGGTCGATGATGTAGTTTTTGAGTCCTTTGAGATAGTCCCCTACGATATCGGCATCTTCTTGGTCCAGCACACCGTGGTTGAGGAGGCGTATGATCTCTACACGGGCATCTTGGGCGGTGTCGTAGATATTGCTCAAAGCGGTTTCGGCTGCTTCTTGTCTGGCCTGGACGCTGGTGATGTTGCGCAGATAGTTCTCTATTTGTGTATTGGTTTCTTTGAGCTTCAACGATTTGGCCAAAGCCACAGGATCGTCGGATGGAGAGAGGATTCTCTTGCCAGAGCTGATCTGGTTGGAATATTTGTCCAGATTTTTTTGTCTGACCTGATCATATTTCAAGAAAGAGCCGAAAAATTGGTTGTTGCTGATTCTCATGATGCCCTTCTTCTCTTTTTTTCCATTATCGGCATTCTATATCATAATTTTAGCGAATTATATTCATAACCGTTTGCAAAAGCTCGTCGGTGACGCTGAGCACCCTGGCGGAAGCTTGGTATGAGCGCTGTAGCTGGGTGAGATTGACCAGCTCCTCGTCCAGGTTGACCCCACCGATCTCTTGAAGCTTCCTATCGATCGCATCCACCATTTGGGCGCTTTGCTCACTCATCGACTCCATATAGCTCTTTTGGGCTCCAAGAGCTGCTACCATTTGGGCGTAGTAGTCGTGAAATGTTCGATCCTCCAGATCGGAGATCGGCTCCTTTTGGGTAGCGAGTAGATTTTTGGCAACTTCATTGTTGGATGGAGTACCTTGGGTCGATGAGGCGGCGATTTTTTTGGGGTCTGTGATCGCTACTTGGATAGTGGAGATGTTGAGAGTGTTGTCATCTGGAGCGAAAAGAGCCTGACCTTGAGTATCATTGAGATCGTATCCTGTTTTGTGAACCTCGTTTTGTTTTTTCGCGAACGCTATCACCAAGCTATTGAGCTTTTGCGTCGTATCGTCTATATTTTCTTGTATTTGGAGTTTGGCACCCAGTTTTCCGCTTTTGATCTCGTCACTTAGCTCCACTCCACCGATTTGGATCTTTATAGAGTAGGTTGAGAGCCCATTGCCCAGATCTTTTTCCTCTTTTTCGAAAGAGAGCTTGAAGTGCTTGTCCGCTACCACCAGTGCGTGTCCTTTGGCACTGAAGAGATCTGCCGTGCCGTTGGGGTTGTAGCGTACTTTCGTATCGATCATGGAGCTTATCTGTTTGATAAGCTTGTCTCTTTGGTTGAGTAGGGTGTTTCGCTTCTCCTGATCGGGTACCAAGGTGGAGGGCTGGCCGGCTATCTTTTGGTTGATTTTGGCCAAAGAGCTTGTGAGACGATTGAGGGTCTCTATATCTTGCTGCATAGATTGCTGGAGGTTGGTCTTTTCGTTTTGGAGGGCTTCGTAGCTTCCTTTGAATTTGGAGACCAAGACTTTTGCTTTTTCCAAAAAGTTGGTACGAGCCGGGATGTTTTCGGGCTCCGCTATTATGTCGTTGAGAGCGTGATAGTAGGCGTCCATATCCTTTGCAAAGCCTGTGCCGTGGATATCGTTGAAGATGTTTTGGATCGTATCGAGCGAGGAGCTGGCTTCTTGGTAGTAGTGCATCTGCTGATTTTCATGCACGAACCGATCGAAAAAGCGTCTGTCGTAGATCCTATGCGCCTCGGCCATCGTCACACCAAAACCAGAGAGCTCGTTGAAGACTGCTCGCTCCCTGCTGTAGTCCTTGTTGTCGAGGTTGTTGATGTTTTTGTTGGTGAGGTCGATCCCTTTTTGGAAGCTGTTCAGTGTGTGCCCATTGATGGCCAATACGCTAAAGAGTAACATGGTTACGCCTTTTTGTTGAAAAAACCCTCTTTTTTATTGGATATTGTACCATCTTTGGTGTATTGGGTGGGGGTATCTTTGCTGTAGATGGCGTCGAATATCTCGTTGATGAATTCTATATTGTTGATGGCCAGTGCCCTGTTGCGCTGGGTCCAGTGGTCGATCTGCTCCAGCTCCTTCAGATATGGCTTCACGTCTTCTGGCTCCAGTGCCAAGATTTGCCGTAGCAGCTCCTCTTTTTTTCTCACCGTTTCGATCAGCTCATCCGAAGCTCTCTTGTCGCTGATGCTTTGGATAAGGTAGCGGTTCTCTTCCTTGAGCAGTTCGATAAACTCTCGCAATAGGGCCTGGATATCCATCTCATTCCACCGTCACGGATTTGGCCAAGTTTCTTGGCATATCCACATCGTTGCCAAGCCTTATGGCGATCTCCATAGCCAGTAGCTGCAGCACTACTGCCATATCGTAGTACTCCAGCATCGGATGGTCCCACTTTTGGATCTGTACGAAATCATCTGCCAGGTCAAACCACTCGGAGCTTACCGCGCAGATGGTGGAGTCTCTGGCGCTTAGCTCCTCTACGTTGCTTTTGATCTTGTCATAGAGCAGCGTGCGAGGCATCAAAGCGATGGTGAAAAGCTCCGGATCGGCAAGGGCGATGGGACCATGCTTCATCTCTCCAGCCGGATACCCCTCGGCATGCAGATAGCTGATCTCTTTGAGCTTGAGTGCTCCCTCCAGCGCCAGTGGATAAAAAAGATCTCGTCCGATGAAGAAAAAGCCGTGGCCGTGTAGGTATCGCTTGGAGAGGCGTTTGAGCCGCTCGTGTAGTACAGCTCGTACTTTGAGGGCTTTTGGAGTGTGGAGCATTGCTTTGGTCTCTTCTTCAAGCCTCTTTTGTGGCAGTGTGCTACGCAGTTTGGCCAAAAAAAGCGAGAGCATCCACAGCACCATCACCTGGGTGGTGAAGGCTTTGGTACTGGCCACTCCTTTTTCAATACCGGCTCTTGTGAGGATGGTGCGATCAGCCAGGCGGACGATGGAGGAGTTGTCCACGTTGCAGATAGCCAGGGTCTTGAGGCCGGCGGCTTTGGCCATTTTGAGAGCTTCCAGGGTATCTGCCGTCTCGCCGCTTTGGCTGATGACCACAAAAAGGGTATCGGGACGCAGGATGGGATCTTTGTAGCGAAATTCGCTGGCGATCTCACAGGTAGTGGGGATACGGGCTAGCCGCTCCAGCAGGTAGCCACCCGTAAGGCCTGCGTGGTAACTGGTCCCACAAGCACAGATCTTGATGGAGTCGATTCCATCAAAAAATCCATCCTCGATCTCTTCGAGATGTACATCTCCCTCTTCCACACGTCCCATCATCGTCTCACCGATCACGTCGCTTTGCTCGTAGATCTCCTTTTCCATAAAGAAGCGATAGCCCCCTTTTTGGGCATACTCTTTGTCGATGGTGAGTGGCTGGAAGGCGAGGGCGGCTTGGCCTCTGCCGTTTGCGTAGAGCTCTATACCCTCGGCCGAGGCGACACCCCACTCCTCATCTTCTAGGTAGTGCACCTCTTTGGCATGTCCTATGAGGGGTGCGTCACTGGAGGCGAAGAAGATCTCTTTGTCACTTTGGCCGATGATGAGAGGAGATCCCTTTTTGGCAAAAAAAATCTTGCCAGGTTCGGCCTTGGTGATGAGCAAGATTGCATAGGCTCCCTCGAGGCGCTTGATGGTACGCTCGAAAGCCTCCTTGGCATCTTGGGTTTGGCCAAAATATTTCTCGAAAAGGTGGACGATCACCTCCGTGTCTGTTTGGCTTACAAACTGCACATCGAGCTCGGCTTTGATCTCTTTGAAGTTTTCGATGATCCCGTTGTGGACTACATAGCTAAATTCCCCTTGATGGGGATGGGCGTTGAGCTCGGTTGGTTTGCCGTGTGTAGCCCATCTGGTGTGGCCGATCCCCACGCCAAAGCCTTGGGTAGTGATATTTTTGCTCTTTTGCACCAGGTTGTCCAATTTGCCTACCGCTTTGGCGATCTGGAGGTTGTCATCTTGGAGTATAGCGATACCGGCGCTGTCGTAACCTCTGTATTCGAGCTCTTTGAGCCCTTCGAG
>Ga0256831_1000063_pt1 | contig 50290 bp, 42 predicted proteins | sample 132544metaG_FD_189087 | JGI IMG/M metagenome (GOLD analysis project Ga0256831, IMG submission 189087) | Hydrothermal vent microbial communities from Lau Basin, Pacific Ocean - 132-544 | ecosystem: Environmental > Aquatic > Marine > Hydrothermal vents | place: Pacific Ocean: Lau Basin | collected...
TATAACCTTCAACCACCAGCACCCGGTCGATTTTTCTTAATGCCTGTTTGAGTTCAAACAGGCCGTAAAGTTCCTGGCCTTTATGAAATAAACGGGTTTCAGGAGAATTAAGGTATTTCGGCTTACCGTCACCCAGAATACGTCCGCCAAAAGCAATGGTGCGCCCACGGCGATCACGAATGGGAAACATCAGCCGTTCCCGAAAACGATCGTACCAGGGAGACTGATTCGGTCTGTTATTATCGCTTTCTTCCCGCCTGATCAGCATACCAGTATCTGCCAGTGCCTGAATTTTCTGCTCATTGCCGGCCCCGATAACATTTAGAACATTGTCCCAGCCCGGCGGGGCAAAACCCAGGCCATAAGTCTGAATCACCTCGTCACTCAGACCTCGCTGTTTAATATAAGCCTGCACTTTATGGGCCTGAGCATGATGGCTTAACTGATACTGATAATAATTGGCCACCTGATCCAGCAGTTCAAATTGCTCCGGATCCTGCCGGGGCTGGTTATTGTCGTAGGCCACTTTGGGTACTTCCATCCCGGCCATTTGTGCCAGCTCTTCCACCGCCTCCACAAAGCTCAGGTGTTCATATTCCATCAGAAAGCGAATCGCATCACCGCTGGCTCCACAGCCAAAACAGTGGTAAAACTGCTTCGGCTGACTGACACTGAACGAAGGCGTTTTCTCGCCATGAAAGGGACAGCAGGCCATATGATTACTGCCTGAACGTTTTAAAGGCACTCGAGAGTCAATCAGCTCGACAATATCCGTATATGCGAGGACTTCATCTATAAATTCTCTTGGGATTGAGCCGGCCATTACCTTCCAGAAAAAGTGGTTATCTACTTAGATTATGCTCTACTGCTATAACAGAACAGTAAGTTTAAAATTGTATAAAAGCAGTATTATTAAACACCGGTTAAAAGCATTTTTATACTTTATTATTTTAGACGTTTAACAGGATTTAAGGGATAGAAAGCGTATTTTTATTGCAGAATAAGAACTGCTTAACGCCTGGGTTGTTTTGAGCCTGTTTCGGGTATCAGCTCTGGTTCAGCTTAGCTGCTGTTTGATCAGAGCACTGACTTCGGACATATCAGCACGCCCCTGAACCTGGGGTTTTAACAGGCCCATCACCTTGCCCATATCTTTCATGGACTTGGCACCGGTGGAACTGACAGCATCATCTATCAGCCGGGCTATTTCTTCTGCGGATAAAGCAGCGGGCAGGAACTCCTGAAGAACTTTCATCTCCATTTCTTCTTTTTCTGCCAGATCAATTCGATCGGCATCACGAAACTGCTGGGCAGAGTCTTTGCGCTGTTTAACCAGCTTGTCTAATACCGCCAGTACCTGGGTATCATCAAGCTCGATCTGTTCATCAATTTCACGTTGTTTTATGGCCGCAAGTACCCCGCGAATAACCACCAGGCGCTCTTTTTCTTTAGCACGCATGGCCGCTTTCATGGCATCAGTAAGATCTAACTTTAAGGTCTGGCTCATTTTTAACTCAATCTATTTATAATAAGAGGTTAAGTGACCAACTTATCGGGCCGTTATTGTCTGACAGGCCTTAATAAGCGATTGAAATACAATAAAAACAACGGATGATAGAACAATAATTACTTTTAACTGGCTTTATCTCATTGAGAAAGTCAGTCAGAAGCTTTAGTACATACGTCTGCGACGACCAATCTCACGAGACTGTTTTTTCTGCCAGCGTTTAACAGCTGCTGCTGCTTTACGTTTACGTACTGCAGTTGGCTTTTCATAATGTTCGCGACGACGAACTTCAGACAGGATGCCTGCTTTTTCACAGGAACGTTTGAAACGACGTAAGGCTACGTCAAATGGTTCATTTTCTTTTAACTTTACCGATGGCATGAAAACTCCTAAATTAAAACATTTTACCCAGCAATTTGTATTATCTGCTTTATATTTCGGAGACAAAGCTTGCTCTTTGACCCAAAACGCAGACACGGGATCATACTCTTATTTTGTGCTGACTGCAAAAATTTTTACAAAAAAATTCAATGAAATGCATAGTATCAATAGGGCAGAAGCATTCTTTTGTTAAAAAAGCATTTAATATGAAAAAACTTTACATTTATAACCTCTGAGTATCCATCAGTTGTGCTTCTTGATGAAGTTTCGGCAGCAGGGATGCTGCCGAAAAGCCTCCATGGATGCGCTCTTTATTAAGAGAAAGGCGTCTTCAGCAAGGAGTACAGCTGATGGATACGGAATTTGGGTTTAAATGAGAATTATTAACAATATGCTTTTGCCTTGGCAGCATCAGAATCAATAAGCTTAGTTGCTGAAATTCCCCTCAACTTGCAAGATCCCATAATAGAGTACACAATAACGCCCATGAAAGTACTGGGTATTGAAACATCCTGTGATGAAACAGGCATTGCGATTTATGATGACGAACAGGGTATTCTTGCTGATGCCTTGTACAGCCAGATAGCACTGCATGCCGACTATGGCGGTGTGGTGCCGGAACTGGCTTCCCGGGATCATGTGCGGCGCATTATTCCCCTCATTAAACAGGTGATGAGTGAGTCCGGCTGTCAACCCGGTGATATTGACGGTATTGCCTATACCGCCGGGCCAGGCTTAATGGGAGCACTGATGGTGGGTGCAGCCGTTGGCCGCTCACTGGCCTGGACCTGGCAATGCCCCAGTATTGGTGTACACCATATGGAGGGACATCTGCTGGCCCCCATGCTGGAAGAAAATGTTCCCCGTTTCCCTTTTCTGGCCCTGCTGGTTTCCGGCGGCCATACCCTGCTGGTGGATGTAACAGCTATCGGCTCCTATAAAGTTATAGGAGAATCACTGGATGATGCCGTGGGTGAAGCCTTTGATAAAACAGCCAAAATGCTGGGGCTGGGTTATCCCGGCGGCCCGGTTATTTCAAAACTGGCCGAATCCGGTATCACAGGCCGTTATAAATTTCCCCGGCCCATGGTTAATCGGCCCGGACTGGATATGAGTTTCAGCGGCCTGAAAACCTTTGTGCTGAATACCTGGATGGAATCGGATAAAACTGACCAGACCCGGGCTGATATTGCCTGGGCCTTTCAGGATGCTATTGTGGATACCCTGACCATTAAGTGTAAACGGGCCTTAAAAGCCACCGGTTATCAGCAGCTAGTCATTGCCGGCGGCGTCAGTGCCAATCAAAACCTGCGTGAACGTTTAAACCAGCTGGCTAAAACCAGTCCGCTGGAGGTCTTTTATCCCCAACCCCAGTACTGTACCGATAACGGCGCCATGATTGCCTTTGCCGGACTGCAGCGTCTTAAAGCCGGGGAACATGACGGAGAAGGTTTTAGTACCCGGCCACGCTGGCCTCTGGATGAGCTTGAGGTTTTAGGTAATAAGTTTTAGGGGGGAAGTTCTTGGCTTATTTTTCAGTGCCTTCCAGTAAGCGTTGAATATTGCTTCGATGGCGCCAGATCAATAGTACGGCAATAAAGGTACCCATAATCATATAAGTGGTGGAACCGCTGAAGAACCAGAAATAAAAAGGTGACAGAGCGGAAGCCACCAATGCCGCCATGGAGGATATTTTAAAGCCATAGGCAACAATCAGCCAGGTCACAATCATAGCCAGAGCCACCGGCCAGCTGACACCCAGTATAGCCCCCAGTGAAGTGGCTACTCCTTTACCACCCTTAAAGCCGAAAAACAGCGGATAAAGATGCCCCAGAAAAGCTGCCACAGCCACCAGAGCCAGGGTTAACTCATTCCCAGTAAACCAGCGAGCCACCAGCACCGGCACCAGCCCCTTTAACATATCCCCCAGCAGGGTAATAGCCGCCGCCTTTTTCCCACCAATACGCATCACATTAGTCGCACCGGGATTCCTGGACCCCTGAGTACGCGGATCAGGCAAGCCCATCAGCTTACAGGTAATAATAGCAGCAGATACAGAGCCCAGAAGATAGGCAAAAACAATTAAACTGATTGAAGTGAGCGGATCGCTGAACACGGGGTTGTCTCTTGAGTTATAAATGGGGAATTATACTCTTATCCTTCCTGCCCATCCACCCGCGGCGCACTCAAAATCGATGTATACGCCAGACTAAAGAATACAAACGCAACAACCCATAGCGTAATAGATATCTCAATCCACAGGATATACTGGCTCATGGCAATCAGAGGCATAAATACCCGCAGCAGTGCTGCAATAAATAACAGGTAGAAACCCCATACGGCAAATTTAGGCGGCACCATTTCCCGGCCGGTGTGGCCCAGGGAAACGCGGGCCATCATACCGTAGGTGGTAATACCGATTACACCGACGGTCCAGGCATGGATAGCCAGATTATTAGTTACCAGATCCAGTCCCACCAGCAGTTTCATGGCAAAACCGATAATCAGCCATAAATAACCAGCATACAGTACCCAGAGTATGGGGATATTAAGCACTGGCTTAGAAAACCAGGGTATGACCCGCATCAGATGTGCCGCCAGCATTACTGCTGCAAGCAAAGCAATAATCAGTCCGTTAAGAGTAAAGACATCGGCCAGTCCCAGTAATAGCAATGTATAAAGCAGCACTTTTTCCAGTAAAGGGCGTTCCACCACCTGGGTGCCGGGTACTACTACCCGGGTAAAAAAAGGCATTACTCTGCCAGTCAGAACCTGAATTATCATTAAAATACTGTACAGCGCCAGGGTATTACCCGGGATTAGAGTACCTGTAGTTATCCCAAGATGTTGTATCTGTACCAGAATATCAGCCAGCATAAAGGTCGAAATAATAACCACCATAATAATATTATGCCATTGCTTTGCTTTTATAATGGGATGAGCAATAGCCAGGGCCAGCAATAGAAAAAAACTGATATCAACCAGGGCAATCAGAATACCCGGTACAGGCGTAAAAGGCAGGATACGAGCCAGCAGCCAGACAGCAGCCAGTATGGCTAATGGTGTTTTGGTAATAGTCTGCACACTGGTCCAGTTTCTAACGGCTGTCAGTAAAAACCCAGCAATAACGGCTGAAGCGTAACCAAACAGCATCTCATGACTATGCCAGTCTATAAAGCCGTAATAATTATTCAGGTGCATAGTGTTGGTATACATCAGAGCCCACAGGCTCATTAACACAACCGCTGACCACCCGGCTAACAGGAAAAAAGGCCGAAAGCCCAGGTTAAACAGGGCAAAGCTGCTGGTTGGCTTTTCATTGATCTGTAACAACACAATAGTCCTCAAACAGGTAAATCCAGCCACTTGCCTTTATTAGGCAAGTGGCTGGGTAAAATTCAGAAGAGCTCATTAGAACAATATTTAACCAGCAAGTGAATGACCAAGATCAAGGGGCAAAAATGAGGTACTGACAGACAGGCAGGATCAATTAGCTATGGGCAAATATCCAGACCTCTATATTTAATAACTGAATACTACAGCAGGGGCTTTGTAATGCGCCACATAAATGATGTAGGCAAACACCACAACCGCAGCAAGCGCTGCGGTTGCCCGAAGGGTTTTTGTTTTTGCCCATTTTAAAGCCACCATACCCAGCAGGATATACAGACACAGGCCAACAATTTTTTCTGCAATCCAGAAAGTGGTAAAAGGATTAAGACCCAGTAAGTACACCATGAACAGGGCACTGGCAAGCAGCACGGTATCGACCATATGCGGCACTTTTTTAAACCAGTAACGATTCTGATAAGGTGAATCTCTGAGTTTCAGAATAACACGGGTAATAAAGCCGGTAATGGACAAAGAAATAGCGGTAACGTGGATTAACTTGGTAATTTCAAATAAGGTCATATGGAAATCAGGTTTCAGGTAATTGGGCATTGATTTTAGCTGAATAATCAACGATTATGCTACACTTTATTTTACTTACATTTTCCTCACATTTACCGTGCCGGTTCAGGGTTCTTTTATGGACATTGTTTTTATTGAACAGTTCAAACTGGATACCATTATTGGTATTCATGACTGGGAGCGTGAACAGCCCCAGCCGATTGTTCTGGATATTGAAATTGGCTGTTGTATTAAAAAAGCCGTGCAAAGTGATCATATAAAAGACTGTGTGGATTATTTTGAAGTCTGTGAGCGGATCCGGCAGTTAGCGGCTACCCATCATTTTCAGCTGGTTGAAACACTGGTGGAAGCCATTAGTGATATTATTATAAATGATTTTGGTGCCCGGCAGGTTAAAATAAAGCTGAGCAAGCCCAGTGCGGTTGCCGGGGCTCAGGGCGTCGGTGTTATAATTGAGCGCTCTGCTGATAACAGGAATACATAATACATGAATATGCATCGGGTCTATGTCGGCATTGGCAGCAATATAGAACAGGAAAAATACATTCGACTGTCTGCACAATATCTGCGCAATGCCTTTGGAGACAATTGCGGTTTACAGTTGTCTCCGGTTTATAAAACCCGGGCAGTAGGTTTTGATGGCGATGATTTTTATAATCTGGTGGCCTGTTTTGACACGGATAAAAGCGCTGTTGAGGTGGAAAAAACCTTAAAACAGATTGAGCATGAAAACGGCAGGCAGCGCAACCAGGAAAAATTCTCTGCCCGAACTCTGGATATTGATTTATTACTTTATGATCAGGACATTATTCAGGCAGATGGTATCTCTGTACCCAGAGATGAAATTGAAAAGTACGCCTTTGTACTGTCTCCGCTGGCTGATCTGGCACCGGAACTGGTACATCCTCAAACAGGTAAAAGCATGGCTGAAATGTGGCAGGTTATGCAGGCAGAGATTGATAAAAACAGCCTGCAGAAAATTGATTTTAACTGGTAATAAAGCCTGTTTATTCAGGCCGGCTGTTGATACAGGCTCTTCTATAAATGCAGGAGTGCCTTGGTTTGTGCTATCTTTTCCTTAGCCTTTTCCAGCACCTTGATACTCAGCCTGGGTGTCAACTGGCCCAGTGCCAGTTTATGGAAAGCCGGGGTCTGGTCAATAATAGGTACCTCACGCTGACGTGGGGTGCCTATATAGCTGTGTAAATGCGCCATATTAACAATATCCACCAGATCGGGCCTGTCGTTGTAATCCCGCATCCAGTTTTCTGTTTCTTCGGTCACCTCAATAAAATCTTCCGAAAAGTCCCAGCGGCTTAAAATGGAGGAACCAACCTGAGAATGCATTTTTTTTATTACCTTATCCAGATGTTCCTCACTATCCATAATCAGAGGATGATCAACAGCCTTGTTTAAAATAGCCACTACACCGATGTCATGGATAAGCCCGGCCAGCAGCGCATGTTCCGCATTGAAACCGGGCGTTATTTTTGCCAGTACAAAACTGATGGCGGCAATTTCAATACTGTGCTCCCAAAGCATACACATGTGTTTGGTCAGGATGGGATTTTTAGAGGTAAATATTTCTTTCAGTGTAAAGGCAGTGACCAGCTGTACTGTGGTTTTGGTTCCCAGACTGACCACCGCTGTTTTTAAATCCTCGGCTTTTTTACGGCGCTGATAAAGTGCGCTATTAGCGGCTTTAATAACTTTAGCGGCAATGGCCGGATCAGTCAGAATCACATTGGCAATGTCCACTGCACTGGAATTTTCATCTGCCACCACTTCACGAATACGGGTGGCAATACTGGGCATACTGGGCAGTATAAAATTCCCTTTCTGCAGTTCCAGAATGAGTTCATACAATACCCGGTCTTCTTCGTGTTCTTCATCCAGCTGAGTTTCATTAATACTATAGGCTGATGTTTCTGACTGTTCGATGGCGGTGTCCATAAAGTCTTCTTTTAATACCAGGATCTTACTGGGTGCCTCGGTCGTGACCTTGTATCGGCTGGGACGCAATTGAGCAACTGGACTCCGGGCTCGTTCTGTACCGGCTTCCAGGACCATTTCTGAATCATCAAATGCAGTCAGTTTTAAACGGCCTTCAAGTAATAAAAATTTGTCTTTTGAGTCGGAGTTTAATTCCAGAATGACCTTACCTTTGGGTAGATTCAATACCTGAGTATTAACGGAAATATAGTCCAGTTGTTTGTCTGAAAGTGCATGAAACGGCTTAAAGAACCTCAGGCGTTTGGCATCAACCACTTCTGTTTCCATAATTATTTTTCTTCTACCGTGCTATTACAAAATACCAGCGTCTACAAAATACCAGAGTCCGTTATTACAGGAATATTGTATATTTTAAACCCGCCCGTTACAAAGTATAGTATTTTTCCGGCAATGGAACCACTTTCTAAAGTTATCTATCACTATTTTCTGCTTTTATTACACTTTTGTTCTGTTTGTCACCCAATTTTAACAGTATTTATAAAGCAATGGGCTGACGGCGACTGCCCCAACGCCCAGGCTGAGGGTCAAACCGTCCATGCAAAGCTGTACCGCAGTGTATACAATGACCATCAGCGGTTAAATTCCATTCACTTAACTCGTACCAGTCCCGGCCAATCAGTTCCTGGCCACAATAATGACAGAATGTACTGCTGCTGAGCTTGTCATGCACATTGCCGCTGTAAACATAATAAAAGCCATTCTTTTTAGCAATATCCCTGGCTCTTAGCAATGAGGTCAGAGGGGTTGGCTCCAGATCGGTCATCTTATAGTCAGGATGAAAAGCGGTAAAATGCCAGGGTACTTCCGGACCCATATGTTCTATACCCCATTGCGTCATAGCTTCTATTTCAGCTTCAGAATCATTTAAACCCGGGATCAGCAAGGTAGTAATTTCAAACCAGACATCGGTATGATGGTAAAGATATTCCAGGGTATCCAGCACCGGCTGTAGATGGCTACCAGTCTCTTTCTTATAAAATTCTTCTGTAAAGGCTTTTAGATCTACATTGGCAGCATCCATAACCGAAAAGAATTCTTCCCGAGGCTCAGCACAGATGTAACCGGCGGTTACAGCCACTGACTTAATGCCCTTTTCCCGACAGGCATGAGCCACATCCAGAGCATATTCATGAAAGATAACCGGATCATTATAAGTATAGGCCACGCTTTTACATTGATAATCCTGAGCGGCCTGGGCAATTTTCTCTGGTGAGGCAAAGCTCATCATTTTATCCATTTCCCGGGATTTCGTGGTATCCCAGTTCTGGCAGAACTTACAGCCTAGGTTACAGCCTGCCGTGCCAAAAGACAGCACGGCCGAACCGGGATAAAAATGATTCAGAGGTTTCTTTTCAATGGGATCGATACAGAAACCGCTGGAACGACCATAAGTGGTTAAAACCACTTCCCCATTATGATTGGCCCGTACATAACAGAAACCCCGCTGCCCCGGTTTTAAGGCACAATACCTGGGGCAGAGATCACATTGTATCCGGGGTTCTTTTTTATGCTCGTCTTTTTGCTCTTCAAGCTTATGCCAGTAGCGGGTAGCAACGGTAGTATCACCTTCAAATAAAATATCATTCGCCATAACGATCTCCCCCTCACTTTTTATACTATTTTTAACCTAAATAAATCAGTTGAAACGTAGCGAGAATGATCAGAGTGCTGAAGATACAAGGATTTACAGGTTATTTTGGCTTTATTCGTAGCCACCCTACGGGTGAAGTCAAAATGTTCTGGAAAGCCTTGTAGGTTCAATGCTATGGACATTCGCAGTAGGTTCAACTGATTTATTTAGGTTTAATACCGCTTTTTATCGCAGTCCTTAATAGCACTCTTTATAAAAAAGAGTTATGCCTATATATCTACTATATATAATACAGATGGGGGTAAAAACAGCAATGACAATATTGAATAGCACACCAGCACATCGGCCACCTGCAGTAGCCGGTATGTTTTATCCTGGCCCCGCCAGTGAACTGGAGCGATCAGTAGAACTTTATCTGCAACAGGCTCCTGTTGAGCCACTGTCTAAACGGCCTAAAGCTATGATAGTCCCACATGCGGGTTATATTTATTCTGCACCGGTAGCCGCCCGTGCTTTTAAACAACTAGAGCCTTTTGCCGATGAAATTTCCCAGGTGATCCTGTTAGGGCCTTCCCACAGAGTTCCTTTTACCGGCATTGCCAGCAGTTCTGCCGAAGCTTTTGATACACCGTTAGGCGCTATTCCACTAAACCGGAACACCATTGACAGGGTCAATCAGCTGCCATTTGTTGTGCCATACGATGAGGCTCACCAGCAGGAACACAGTCTGGAAGTACAGCTGCCTTTTCTACAGAAAGTACTGTCTGATTTCACCCTGGTACCGCTGGTTATCGGCCAGGCCAGTGATGAACAGGTGGGTCAGTTAATTGAATACCTGTGGGATGATCCGGGCACCCTGTTTCTGATCAGCTCGGATTTAAGCCATTACCTGGATTACGATACCGCCAGGCAATATGACTTTGCCACCATGAAGGCCATTGAACAGCTGGAACCACAGAAAATTCAATATGAACAGGCCTGTGGCCGTACCGGCATTGCCGGCTTGTTACTGGCGGCAAAAAATCATCATTTAAAGGTTAAAACCCTGGATATTCGTAACTCGGGGGATACAGCGGGTAGTAAGGATCAGGTTGTGGGGTATGGGAGTTGGGTGTTTGTTTAAGAGCGAGCGTTCAGCGTTCAGCGTTCAGAAAGAGCATAGATTGAGAGGTGGGTGATGTTAAGTGATGGGGACAGGAAGGTTTTGAAGGAGGTGGCTTGTCGGTCGGTTTTGAGTGGGCTGGAGCATCATCGGCCATTGGATGTGGATATTGGGGAGTATTCTGATAGCCTGCGGCAGAAACGGGCTACGTTTGTGACTTTGAATATTGATGGTAATCTGCGTGGGTGTATTGGTACGCTGGAGGCTTATCGGCCGCTGGTGGTGGATATTGCGCATAATGCTTATGCGGCGGCGTTTTCTGATCCGCGCTTTCCTCCGCTGGGGCCGGCTGAATATGAACAGCTGGATTACCATATTTCGGTACTCAGTGACACCAGCCCGATGCAGTTTGATTCTGAGGCTGATTTACTGAGCCAGATCCGTCCCGGTATTGACGGCCTGGTGCTTGAAGACAATGGCTATAGAGGTACCTTTCTGCCCTCGGTCTGGGAGCAATTGCCAGAGCGGGAAGCCTTTCTGGCTCATCTTAAGCAGAAGGCCGGCTTACCGGCCAGTTACTGGAGTGATACCTTAAAGGTCAGTCGCTATACGGTGGAAAGTTTTTAGTCCAGTTCCAGAACGCCGTCCATTTCCACCCCGGCATTTTTAGGTAAAGAAGCCACACCAATGGCCGCACGGGCCGGATAGGGCTGACTAAAATAACGGGCCATCACTTCATTAACCAGTGGGAAATGGCTTAAATCCGTCAGGAAAATATTCAGTTTTACAATATCACTTAGATCGCCACCGGCGGCTTTGGCCACTGCAGTCAGGTTTTCAAAAACCCGAACAATCTGTGCTTCCATATCACCCTCCACCATTTCCATGGATTCCGGTATCAATGGTATCTGTCCGGACAGGTACACGGTAGTGCCGACTTTAACAGCCTGTGAATAGGTGCCAATGGCCTGAGGGGCCTGATCGGTTGCAATAATTTCTTTTGCCAAAGTATTCTCCTTTTTTGAATATTTAAAACTATTATTTAAACCTATAAAAACAATGACCGACCACCATCCACGGCAATGGTCTGACCGGAAATATAGTCGGCACTGGCCGCCAGAAACAGCACCGTGCGGGCAATGTCTTCGGCACTGCCCTTACGCTTTAAATAAGTGCGTGACACAATACGCTGTTTGGTGACTTCGTCCATTTCCTGGGTCGGCCACATAATAGCACCGGGTGCCACCCCGTTAACCCGGACTTCCGGACCCAGTTCAAAGGCCAGGGTTTTGACCAGCATGCCCAGGCCGGCCTTGGCCATATTATAAACGCTATGACCTTCCATGGGTCTTTCGGCATGGATATCGACAATATTAATAATACAGCCCTGCTGCTTTTTCAGGTGCGGTGCGGCCGCCTGGGACAGGAAAAACGGTGCTTTCATGTTACTGCCCACCAGGTCATCCCAGTGCTGTTCGGTCACTTTGCCTATGGGGGTTGGGTAAAAGCTGGAAGCATTATTAACCAGCACATCCAGACGCCCCCACTGTTCCAGTGCCTGCTTGATAATCACCGGCAGGCTGTTAATATCCAGTAAGTCCGCCTGGATCAGAATCACCGAGTTTTCCCGAACCGCATTAAGCTCTTCCTGCAGGGCCAGGGCCGGCTGCCTGGAGTTGCGGTAATGTATCACCAGGTTAGCTCCGGCCGCATGTAAAAACCGGGCCGTCATGGCACCGACCCTCTGTGCTCCACCGGTGATCAGCACAACCTGTCCACTCAGGTCATTTTGCAGCATGTCTTGCGTTATTTGCATTTTACTGGACTCAATTGAATTCTAAAGTTCTGTCAAATTGGATATTAGCAGATAAGTACCGCATAATATAGCGCATTTAACACACCGTAAAACCCTAAAATTTATATGCCAACTGATTATGCCTACTGAGCCGCCCCGTTCCAGCAAGAAAGCCAGCGACACCTTTCCACAACCTTCTGCTGAAGCTATTGCCCATAGTAATAAAGTAAAGGAACGGATTATTGCGGCCATCGAATCTGCCGGGGGTAAAATCAGTTTTGAGGCTTATATGAACCTGGCCCTGTATGCACCGGGACTGGGTTATTATAGTGCCGGGCTCAAAAAATTTGGCCGCCTGGGTGATTTTATTACGGCCCCGGAAATTTCCCCCCTGTTTTCCCAGTGTCTGGCCATTCAGTGCCGTCATATTATGCAGCAGAGCGGACTGAGTACTCTGCTGGAAGTGGGTGCCGGCTCCGGAATTATGGCTATTGATATTATGCAGGAACTGGAACGGCAGGACAGTCTGCCGGAGCAATATCTGATCCTGGAACTCAGTGCCGACCTTCGGGATCGTCAGCAAAAAGCCATTGAGGATAAAATACCTCACCTGGCCAGTCGTTTTCACTGGCTGGATCAGCTACCTGCCAGACCATTTAACGGCATTGTTATTGCCAATGAACTGCTTGATGCTTTGCCTGTTCACCTGCTCAGACTGTCCGGCACACAAAGTTTTGAGCGTTTTGTGGCACTGGATAAGGAACAGGAGTTTATCTGGCAGGATCAAAGTATTGAGGAGCCCCGCCTGAATACTATTGCTGATGAAGTTCGGGATATCCACCTGTCCATGCAGACTCTTAATGATAAACCGGGGCAGGATTATATTACCGAAGTGAATTTACTGGCCATGGACTGGATCAGCAGCATTGCCGATATTATGGAGCAGGGAGCCGTATTACTGGTGGACTACGGTTATACGGCCCGGGAATATTATCATCCACAGCGCTTTATGGGCACATTAATGTGTCATTATCAGCATCATCGTCATGATGATCCCTTTTATCTGCCGGGCATGCAGGATATTACGGCCCATATTAATTTCAGTCACATTGCCCGTAGTGCCGAAGCCACCGGTCTGACACTTTGCGGTTTTACTACCCAGGCACATTTTTTAATGGCCGGCGGCCTGGTGGAACTAACCCGCGATCTGGATCCGGAGGATGTAGTACATTTTACCGAAACTGCCCGGCAGATAAAAATGCTGACCCTGCCTGAAGAAATGGGCGAACTGTTCAAAGTCATTTTACTTGCCAAAGGGAAACCGCTATCATTACCAGCATTTCAATTTCAGGATTTCAGTCAGCGGCTGTAAGAATAAGGTAATAAATGGATACTTTTCAGATTATTGTACTGGCTCTGGTTCAGGGACTGACCGAGTTTTTACCGATTTCCAGTTCTGCTCATCTTATTCTGGTTCCCAAATTGTTCGGCTGGCAGGATCAGGGGCTGGCCATTGATGTGGCTGCGCATTTTGGTACTCTACTGGCAATTTTATGGTATTTCCGCCGAGATCTGCATCCTCTGTTTTCAGACTGGAACCGTTCAATTCGTTTGCGTAAAACCACTGGAGACTCGGTACTGGCCTGGGGTGTTCTTATTGGTACCCTGCCTGCTGCCATTGCCGGTTATTTTCTGGATGATTATAGTGAACAACTGCGCAACCCCTTAATTATTGCCTCCACCACGCTAATATTTGGTGCCCTATTGTGGTACGCCGATGCTTCTGCGCAAAACAAATTACGCCTGATGCAGAAACTGGATGCCACAGCACAGCAGAAAAACGAACATCAGCTTGACCTGAAAATGATCCTCTTTATTGGTTTTGCCCAGGCCATTGCGCTTATCCCCGGCACTTCCCGTTCCGGTATTACCATTACCGCCGGTTTATTAATGGGCATGAGCCGCAAGGCAGCTGCGCGTTTTTCGTTTTTATTATCCATCCCCATTATCCTGGCGGCCAGTCTGCTAAAAACGCTGGATTTAAGTGCTTCTCCGGTACATATTGACTGGTTCGATGTAATGTTAGTAACCACCCTGTCAGCAGTCAGCGCTTACCTGTGTATTTATTACTTTATCCGCCTGCTGGACAGTGTCGGTATGATGCCGTTTATTATCTACCGTTTCTTTCTCGGTGCGGTACTGCTCTGGGTCTTTTTATAAAGAACATGCATTATCGACGTCTCTGGTTATTACTGGGCTGGCTGTATGTACTACTGGTGTTATACGGTTCTTTAAGTCGGGTACCTGATATTGACATGCCTTTTGACAATACCGATAAACTGATCCATTTTTTAATGTATTTTATTCTGGCCGGCTGGTTTGTACAGCTATACAGCCGCCGGTCTCAGCGTATAGTTATTTTAGGCAGTGCTATTTTACTGGGTATTATAATTGAGTTTTTACAGGGGCTGACCGCTTACCGAAGTTTTGATATGCTGGATGCCCTGGCAAACAGTATTGGGGCCATAAGCGCTTTTTTACTGGCGGGCACTTCACTGGCATTACTACTGAAACGTTTTGATAACTGGCTTTATCAGCGGAGAAACAATTAAAAGAACTGCAACAATACTTCGTTACGGGTTCCACGCAGGAACATGGGAACCCGGTAAAACAGGTAGAACCTGTCATACCTCTCGTGCTTATTGTTATTTCTGTTGCCGTAATTGCCTGACTGCAGCAATACGTTTAAGCCTGAGCTGCTCAGCAATTTCCGGCCCTTTATAACCCTGCTCGACAATTGCTTTTGGACTGACCTGCGCAGCAGCCTGGAAAAAATTTCTGAACAGCCGGGTTTTATCATCCGGCAAATCCTCATAACCTGAACGTCCTCTGGAATCTGCTTCACAGGCCAGTAAAAACTGTTCAAAGCGTTCCGGACGTCGAAAAGCATCCAGTCGGGATAATAAATCCACAATAGTAGACGGTTTCAGTTCTTCTATGCGATGGTAATTCAAATGAAACTCGGTCACCAACAGGGCCAGAGCACGAAACTCATTAGGCACTTTTAAACGCTGACAGAGCTGTTCAACCAGCGGCACGCCCCTGGCTTCATGGGCAATATGCTTGGGCCATTGCTCCCTGGGCGTTGTGCCCTTGCCCAGATCATGCACCAGCGCAGCAAATCGTACCACCGATTTATCAGACAAACGCTCAGCCTGTTCCAGCACCATCATGGTATGAATACCAGTATCAATTTCCGGATGCCATTGTTTTGACTGAGGCACCCCAAACAGGCGATCCACTTCCGGAAACAGTCGGGCCAGGGCACCGCACTGGCGGAGCACTTCAAAAAAGATTCTGGGATGATGATCACTGAGGGCTTTTTCCACTTCCTGCCAGACCCGTTCCGCAACCAGTGCCTCCATTTCATCATGTTCCACCAGGCACTGCATCATGGCCATGGTTTCATCGGCAATGGTGAAGCCATAATCCGCATAACGGGCTGCAAAACGGGCCACCCGTAATACCCGTAACGGATCTTCCACAAAGGAGGGAGAAACATGGCGTAAAACCCGGTCTTTAATATCCTGCACACCATGATAAGGATCGTATAAATTGCCCTGCTCATCTTCTGCAATAGCATTTATTGTTAAGTCACGGCGGATCAGATCTTCTTCCAGGGTAACCTCTTTATCGGCATGAAAAGCAAAGCCATGGTAGCCTTTGCCGGTTTTTCGCTCAGTACGGGCCAGGGCATATTCTTCATGAGTCTCAGGATGAAGAAAGACCGGAAAATCCTTGCCTACGGGCGTAAAGCCACGCTCCAGCATCTCATCCACTGAGGCACCCACAACCACATAATCGTGATCTACGACTTTACGCTTTAATAGTTTATCCCGGACGGCACCGCCCACTTTATAGATTTGCATTATTTTTTTATTCAGGATCCGCTTAATATTGGCTGTGATCCTATGTGAAACTGGCTGGAATTTCTATAAAAACAGGAATTATTCGGTGAGTTTCACACAAGCGCAGGCAACCTGCCCGCGCACCCAGGGTATGAGATTCAGGCAATATCATGAAGATCGTACTAACGTCCGGCCTTTCTTCTCAATTCATCCATCTGCCCGGCAAAGTCTCCGCCTGCCAGGTATAAAGGCACAACACTGTCCAGACTGTGCAGTGACAGATCTAATACTTCTACAGCCTGGTTATCCTGGCAGATACTGTCCTGTTTCATGCTGTTAAAATTATCCCGGGTAATGGGAGAACCGGGAATTAAGTTCATAATGGTCACCAGTGGACTGGAAAAAAAGCGGTTCAGCGGAACAATTATACTTTTACTGCCCGTCTGTTTAGCCGTGTACTGCACCAGTTCTTTCAGAGTATAGACTTCCGGACCACATAACTCGTAATTTTTACCATAGGTTTCAGGCTTATGAATACTGTTTATAAACGCATCGACAACATCCCCGACATAAACCGGTGCAAAACGGGTTGCGGCACTGGTCAGGGGAAATACCGGTAACAGGCTCAGCAGGGAGGCAAACATATTAAAAAAGCTGTCACCGGGACCGAGAATAACCGAAGGGGCAAAACTGGTGGCCTGCAGACCTTCAGTAGCCAGTACCAGTTTCTGTGCTTTTCCCTTGGTACGTAAATATTCACTTGGGCCGTTTTCATCGGCATTCAGGGCACTCATATGCAGCAAGCGGGGTGTTTCTACAGAACGGGCTGCTTCCGCGACTCTTCGCGTCACTTCAACATGTGCTTTTTCAAAGGTATTAACACCCTGCGGATTTAGAATACCAGCCAGGTTAATAACCACATCGTAGCCGTCCAGCTGACGCTCAAGTATTTTGTTACCAAAAAAATCAATGCTGATCAGTTTGACTGACGGCAGGGTGAGCAAGTGCCTGTGGCGTTCAGGGTGACGGGTAATTACTTTTACGCTGTGACCCAGCATCACCAGTTTATTAATCAGATGGGTTCCAACAAACCCCGTGCCTCCAATGATACAGATATTCACTGTCTTAACCCTCTCCAGTTTAAGCTTCCCGCTGGCTCATTTGTAGTTATAATAACCACAGAAAACTTTTATATAATTATTAGTAATTACTTATATTGTAATACTTTTTTAACAAAAATATCAATCCGTTATTACCCTAAGGGAGGGCTTTTGGTTACAATAGCAGTACTAAACAGCTTATCGGATTGCTATGCAAACTATTCTATTCAGCCTTTCCCGCTTCCCTCGAATTGAATTCGGTACCGGGAAAATTCAGTTATTACCGGAAAAAATTGCTCTATACGGCCACCGTGTACTGATTATTACCGGACAGAACTCCTTTTACGGCTCTCCCGCCTGGAAAAAACTGACCGCACAACTGAAAAGTTCAGCCATACAGTGGTTTCACAGCAGTATTGCCGGTGAACCCTCACCTGAATATGTTGACCGTACAGTACAGAAATTCCATAAGCAGAATATAAACTGTGTCGTGGCCATTGGCGGCGGCAGCGCCCTGGATGCCGGTAAAGCCATTAGCGGCCTGCTGATAACCGGCGATTCAGTGATGAATTATCTGGAAGGGGTGGGTGCCGGTAAAACCTATAGCGGCCCGGCAGTACCCTTTATCGCCCTGCCCACCACCGCCGGCACCGGCAGTGAGGCCACCAAAAATGCGGTATTAAGCCAAATTGCCGAAGACGGTTATAAAAAATCATTTCGGGATGAACAGCTGATCCCGCAATACGCTATTGTTGATCCAGATCTGTTAATCAGCTGTCCCAAATCCCTGATTGCCGCCAATGGCATGGATGCCCTGACTCAGTTACTGGAATCCTATCTATCAACCAAAGCCAACCCTCTGACTGATGCCCTGGCTCTGAGCGGTCTGGAGAGAGTTCGTGACAGCCTGCTGCTCTGGTACCAGAGTTCTCCTGAACAGAGTCCTCAACCAGAACTGGCTCTGGCCCGCTCCAATATGGCTTATGCCGCATTATTATCCGGCATTACCCTGGCCCAGGTCGGGCTGGGCAGTGTACACGGGCTGGCTTCTCCCCTGGGCGCTTTTTTTCCCATCCCTCATGGGGTGGCCTGCGGCACAGTACTGACTGAGGCTGTACGCATTAATATTCAGGCCATGCAGGAACGGGAACCGGATAATATCGGCCTGAGTAAATACGCTCATATTGGGCGTCTGTTAAGTAAAAAGCCGGAACTGAGTGATTCAGAGGCTCTGCAGGCCTTAGTGGATTTTCTGTCTGACTGGAACCGTAAAATGACCATTGCGCCTTTATCTGAATTTGGGATCAGCGAACAGGATATCCCCCGACTGGTGGCCAATATCAGCCCCAGCAGTATGCAGACCAATCCCATTATTCTGACCCAGGAAGAAAAAGAAGCCCTGGTTCGTAATTGTTTGTAACTGCAAACTGTCTGCAGCACCGCTGATTATTTAATTCTGTAACCAATAGACTCGGTCAGGTGCTGCAGCTGGATCTGTTCGCTATTGTCCAGATCAGCAATGGTTCGGGCCAGCTTAAGAATACGATGATAAGCTCGGGCAGACAGCTTCATTTTTTCCATACTCTTCTGCAGTACTTTTTGATCTTCAGGTTGTAATATACAGTCCTGTTCTATTTCCCGGTTATTTAAATGGGCATTGCATTTGCCCCGTCTTTGTTTCTGGCGTTGATGAGCCTGAACCACTCTTTGTTTAACCTGGGCACTGGTTTCGGTTGCTTCAGTGCGATGCTGCAATTCCCTGTGACTGATGGCCGGAACCTCAATATGAATATCAATTCGATCCAGCAGGGGTCCGGAAAGTTTACTTTGATAACGCTCAATTTGCGCGGCCGAACAGCGGCAGTTATTGTGTGCATCCCCATAATAACCGCAGGGACAGGGATTCATCGCAGCAATAAGCTGGAAAGAGGCTGGAAAAGTCACCTGTCTGGCGGCCCTGGAAATGGAGATTTTTCCGGATTCCAGCGGCTCTCTTAACACTTCCAGTACCTTACGACTGAATTCCGGCAGTTCATCCAGAAACAGCACGCCGTGGTGAGCCAGGCTGATTTCCCCCGGCCTGGGATAGCTGCCGCCGCCCACCAGGGCCACCCCGGAAGCGGTATGATGCGGAGTACGAAAACCTCTTACCCGCCAGTTAGCCTGGCTGACCGTTTCTCCGCTGATGGAGCGCAAAGCCGCGACTTCCTCAGCCTCATCTTCATCCATATCCGGTAAAATAGTATTCAGACGGCTCGCCAGCATGGTTTTACCGCTTCCTGGAGGGCCCTTCATCAGCAGGCTGTGCTGACCGGCTGCAGCTATTTCCAGTGCCCGCCGGGCATTTTGCTGACCGTGAATATCGGACAGGCAGATACTATAGCTTTGTTCCGGCTCTGTGTAAGATACCTGTGGCTGAGCCAGGGACTGCTCACCTGTTAAAAAGGCACAGACATCCAGCAGGTGTCGAGAGGTATAAACCTTCAGGCCTTTGATTAAAGCCGCTTCCGGGCCGTTCTGTTCCGGTACTATTAAGGTTCTGTGCTGTTTTTTTGCCTGGCGGGCAATGGGCAGGATACCATTAACAGGCCTTAACTCGCCGCTAAGGGCCAGTTCGCCCACAAATTCAAATTGCTGCAGGAATTCTGCCTGCTGATTGTTATTAATGTCCAGTTGTTCCGAGGACAGTAAAATGCCCAGCGCAATAGCCAGATCAAAACGCCCTCCTTCCTTGGGCAAATCAGCCGGAGCCAGATTGACGGTAATACGCCGGACAGGGAATTCAAACCGGCTGTTTAATATGGCACCTCGAACCCGGTCTTTACTTTCCTTAACCGCCGTTTCAGGAAGGCCGACTATATTCAGAGCAGGGAGCCCGTTAGTCAGTAGTACTTCAACCGTCACAAGGGGCGCATCCAGCCCCCCGGCACGGCTGTACACAATAGACAGCGACATTTAAAATCCTTTTTAAAAAACAGTCTGAAAAAATCCAGTAATTCGTCTTAACAGGTATTATAAAGTACTAAGCCGCCACCGGCTGTCAGTAAAACCTGTCAAAAACGGTTTATTTTTGAATATAAGGCCGGCCATCACATTCCTGCTTAAGGGCAGCCACTTCCTGTTTATATTCTTTTACCGCCTGGTTATATGCATTAACTTCCTGTTCATACATATCGACAGTATCATTAAGTTTCTGGTTAACTCTATTGTAGTGATCCACAGACTGAAGGTCATGCAGATTCAGTGCCTGTCCCAGGTTATCCCGCTGCTGCGTCAGTTCGCTAATACGCTGTTTTAACTGCTCAAGTTCAGCCTGCTGTTCCTGCAATTGTACCGCTTTTTGATTGGACTGCTGCGTTCGAGCCTGACATTGCTGGTACTGTTCCAGCGTTAAAGGCTCCAACTGCTCTCCTTTGACCTCTGCTTTAGCTTCTTCCTGAGCATAAACAAGAGCACTCAGACACATAAAAACCAGACTCGTTAAAAACACCCGCATAAAAATTCTCCTCACCTAAACCTGTTCCCTGTTACTTATGAAAAAACTCTGCTAATTCTGCCATGGTATCAGACAGGGCAGCCTGCAGCTGATTTAATAATTTCGGATAATCCACACCTTCTTTTATTATGCCTTCTTTCAGACTTAATTCCAGCTGTTCAGCCATATCACCCACCCGATTAATACCCAGTGATCGGGAGGCCCCTTTTATTTTATGTGCCATTTCTGAAACTTGCCGGTATTGCTGTTGCTCGTAAGACTGCCGGATCTGCTCAAAATATTCAACATAAGTATCATAGTATTTTTCCAGCAGTTTCTTCAACAGTTCAGCATTATTATTTAGACGTATCAGAACATCTTCCAGATCAATACACTGGAGAAAACTAAAAAGATCAGAACCTCTTTGCAAATCCTGGTTCTCAAGCAGGCTGTCCATAACACTGGACATAGAACCCGATGGCGACTTACTTTCAGTCTGCTTTGGCTCGTTATAGGAATCCATTTTCAAACCCTGTTCTTCCAGTACGGATTTATTTTCAGCCTGTGCGGCCATATCTAATTCATTTTTCACTGCCTCTTTATACTCAGGCAGGTCAGAATATTCTTTAATCAGAGTATTAACACCCAGCCAGCGCTGCAGTGCTGCATTAAGCGTTTCCATCTGAACCGGTTTACTTAGATAATCATCCATACCCGCTTCCAGGGCAGCTGAATTAGCATCGGAATAGACATGAGCACTAAGGGCAATAATGGGTGAGGAAAAGCCAAAGTCTCTCAGCTTCCGGGTCGTGGTATAGCCATCCATAACCGGCATCTGGATATCCATAAGAACCAGATCATAATAATGGTTGCCCTTTTTCTCAACCAGTTCCAGCGCTTCAGCACCATTATTGGCCAGTTCCACATTAAACTCCATGCTTTCCAGAATACTGCTGATCACTTCCAGATTAACCGGATCATCATCTGTCAGCAGAATAATATAATCACTATTATTTAAATGTTCACTGGACTGAACTTCCTGGGAAAGTTCCTGGATCTTGGCATTTTTTATCAGTTCTTCCGGAGTCACTTTTTTAAAGTTCAAGCTAAAAAAGAAACGACTGCCTTTACCCTCAGTACTTTCCACCTGGATTTCACCACCCATTAAACGGGTAAGATTCTGGGAAATAGCCAGCCCCAGGCCTGTTCCACCAAATTCTCTGGTAATGGAATTGTCAGCCTGGTGAAACACGTTAAACAGTTCATTTAATACTTCTGATTTCATACCGATACCGGTATCTTCTACTGAAAAACAAAAACTGATCACGTGCTCTGTTTCTTTTAGCAATTCCAGTCCGACAGTAATTTTGCCATGCTCAGTAAACTTGATAGCATTGGATACCAGGTTATTAAGGATTTGTTTTAAACGAAATGGGTCACCAATCAGGTAACCGGAATTTGAGGATTCCAGAAGCAGTTCAAGCTGCAGTCCTTTTTCTGCAGCCTGGTTAGAAAAGGTTTCCTTAACATCCATCAGTACCTGGTTGGGCTGGAAAATAATTTCTTCAAGTTCCAGCTTGTTCGCTTCAATTTTAGAAAAGTCCAGAATATCATTAATGATGTTCAACAGCAGCGCACTGGAATTAAGGATCATTTTTGCATAACGCTTCTGTCGTTTTTCCAGGTTACTGTTCAGTAATAATTCTGTCATTCCGATAACGGCATTCATAGGGGTACGGATTTCATGACTCATGGTTGCCAGAAATTCACTCTTGGCACGACTGGCGGCATCAGCCTGTCGGGTACGTTCTTCTACCAGGGCTTCCAGGTGTTCCCGGTATTCATTCAGTTCAATATCCCTGAGCTGTATCTGGGCCAGCATTTCATTAAAGCATAATCCCAGTTTGGCCAGTTCATCGCTACCCTCCACATTCACCCGCAATGAATAGTCTTCTTCGTTGGAAACGCGGGTACTGACATCAATAACATTATCAATGGGTTTAGTAATGCTTTTCTGCAGATATTGCCAGATCAGATAGGTCAGCAGGTTAATCAGCAGAAATACAATTAACGCAACCAGTATCACCCAGAAAATATGCTGATAAAACCGACTTAGGGAGATCTGTAAAATAATTTTTCCTATCACTTCGTTATCAAAGCGAATATTGTGCTTGATCAGCAGGTGATTATTTTGAAAAACAATACTGCTCTTTTCACCGGGACTGCGTTCAAACTGAAGATCGTCTGGACTTAAACTAATAAAATCACGATGACTCTGATCAATCATATATTTAGACAATAATTTATTGTTCCTGTTATAAACATAGGCTGCATCTACATCGGGATTAATACTGAAGGCGGACAATGCCTTTGAGATATAGTTATTATCCTGAAACAGAATCGCTGAACGGATATTCAGACCAATGCTTTCAGCCAGTACCGCATGATGTCTTATCATGGCCTGGCCGTTAAAATAGATTTCTGTCATCACAAAAATCAGACACCCCAGTGCAATGGCTATACTTGAGGTCAGCATGGTCATAAAAGACAGCTTCTGTTTAATGCTCTGATGCTTTTGAAACAGCTTCATTGTTTTATCCTGTCGGGTTCACTGATGATATTACCCAGTTTTAATAATTCTGAACCAATACTAATATTCAGTCTTTGTGCTGCTGTTTTGTTTACTTCAAACCGGAGATGCAAGTTACTCCGGATTAAACGAAAGATAACCTTGTTTTCCAGTGTTTTAAAACTGACCGACTCATCCGTTAAATCAGTTATCGTTATCCTGTTTTTTAGATTGCCTGTATCATTAAATTTCAGAAAACGCTGTAAAGTGGATGTCGGTATCAGGATAACATCACACGGCTCTGTTATTCTATCTGATTTAATAACTCTGGACTGAACTTTACGAAACTTAAGTCTTTTTCCTGTCAGGATCTCAAGTCCATCATACAGAAAATTTTCCTGATACAGACAAATTTCAATCACCTGTTTATTACGGAATCCGCTGTTTTTTTGCCATTGACTGAAGCGCACTAGGTTGCGGATAAAGGCCGCTTTAACTTTTAACTGCCGCTCATATTCAGCAGAATGCGTATCAGCATATACCACAATAGACAGATCGAATAAAACAAATACAAATACCATACTCAGCACATATTTTAATATGCCCGTCCTGTATTTCCGGGGATAATATTCAGCGTATTTAAACAAGATAAATACCCCTAGAACGGGTAATGCCAGGTTAATTTACCCCAGACCTCCCGGTCCGTTCTCTGGGTATTGTATGCATCTGAAAAATCACCCGCTGGATCAAATACCTTTTCATCAGTCAGATTTTTAACTCCAAGCTGGTAGGATATATTATCAAGCAACTGTCCATGAGCATTAAAGTCTAGAGTTACAAAACTGTCGGGGTCATCCCGTTTATCAGGAAACCGGCTATCATTGGTATCTTCCCTGCTGCTGTTATAAAAAGCTGACAGGCCGATAAAGTGTGAAGTCATCCATTGATAGTCAGCAAACAGGCTGGCATTCCATTCTGCTATATAAGGAATATTATTGTATTGCCTGTTTTGTGCTTTCAGCCAGCCCAGGCTGGCTCTTAAGGATATTCTGGATACGGGTCGGTATTCAGTTAATACCTCAATACCATGCATACGCCAGGTACCATTATCATTAACAAAATATTCATCTTCAACATTGGATATAGTAGGCGCATCTGCCTGCTTGATAAAATCTTCAAACTCATTATAAAATCCGGTAACGGAAATATTGGCATTCTGCCATTGATAGGCATAACCCAGTTCAACCGTCTGCATTTTTTCGGTATCCAGTTTGGACTGGACAAAATCAGGCACATCCAGGACTTTCAGGTACTCCCTGTAAGTGGGTTTTCTGACACTGCTGCCCCATAAAAATTTGAAGGTCTGTCTGTCCGTAGGAGTATACACCAGTGCAAATCGGTAATTCCTGTCATTATCAAAAGCATCAAATGCATCATAACGACCGCCCAGTGTCATGGTCAGTTCATCACTTAATTCCCATACATCCTGGATAAATAAAGCATAGTCATTATTCTGTTCACCTGGTACGGTTAATAATGAACCAGACTTAGGTATCAGATAAAACCCATTGCTGTGATCCCAGTACCTGGTTTTATCCATATCCTTTGCTTCATCGTGCTGCCACTCTGCACCAATGGACAAAGTATGTACAGAGAACATTTTTTTAAACCAGGTGGATTTAATACCATAGTAAACAGCATCCCTGTTTTCTTTATAGGCCTTTTTGCCTGTAGTCTGCTCAAACTCCTTTTCGGCTGCCTGATCATCGGTAAAATAAGCAATGGTTTCCAGTTTACCCTGCTGCAGATCACCGAATTCATAATGCAGTGAGACATTATACGATTCAGCATCGGTATTAATATTGACCAGCCCTGGCGCAAATACAAACGGAGTATCCATAGCCTGATAATTAAAGCTTAGCTGCAACCCTTTTACTGGCTGTGCTTTAAAATACAGATTGGTGTAATCTTCATCCCGTGGTTGTGATACTTTATCACCTATAAAACTTTGCCTGTTTTTTCTAAAGGGTGCATCCTGATCCAGATAGCTGACAAAGCCCTGTAACTTCTGACTGTTATAGAAAATCTTGCCTCCTGTGCGGCTGTTATCTCCCACATCCAGGGTGGTTTCCACATAGGAAGTCTGTGCATTTTCTGTAAAGGGACGGGTTGTTACTGAAATAACACCGGCAAAGGCATTGGCGCCATAAAGGGAAGAAGCCGGGCCGACAATGATTTCTACTTTATCAACTTTCTCCAGAGGCAGATTTTCACCATCGGCAAAATCACCATAATAAACATGCTGCATGGGCACACCATCCACCAGCATTTTCATTTTATTGTTATAGCGGTCAATGACGCCTCTGGCCCACACCGAGCGATGACGCTTTTTGTACTGGTTCTGTTGCAGACCGGGAACATAGTCCAGCAGCTCATCAATAGTTCTGACACCAAGACGTAAAAAGTCCTTTCGGTTGAAGCTGTAAACCGTACCGGGTGCTTTTTTTATTTCCGTCGGCAGCATGGAAGCGGAGGTGAAAATCTCCAGCGCCATTAATTCCTTAAGACTAAGCTCGGTATAATCTTCCCCGGATGAGGACTCAGGATAGCTGCTAACGGGCAATAACAGACTCAACCAGATAGCGGCAGATAGTAGCCGATTATTTCGCAAGTGCTTTACTCTTCGTCCAGTGGATAACCGAGCACCTGATACTAATGCACACGGATTAATAACGGGCTCACATATTACTCATATATTAGATAGCAGGTGGTGTTAATCCAGTTTTAATTTTTGTTCCAGTTCAGCCAGTTTATGCTCCAGCTGTTCCAGCTTTATTCTGGTTTTCTGCAGTACCGCAGACTGTACTTCAAAATCTTCACGGGTCACCAGATCCAGCTTATCAAAAGCATTATGCAGTATCCCCCGAATCGTCTGTTCCAGTTCTGCTTTCATATTACCGGGAACAGGCGGCATTGCCTGACTAATTTTACTGCTTAAATCATCAAAAAACTGTTTATTCATTTAATGGTTACCCCTAGTTGTTATCCCTGTTATTATTGAATACTCAAAGCCCAGGGTGAATACTCACAATTATACTGCACCCATTACCCCTCGTCGAATTTTGCAGGAATCCTGAACAATCCTGAAACAGGATGCACCAGCTTAGCGCACCATTTTTGTGCAGGCGATTTATTTTTTCTATTTTGGTGCATAAGAGCTTAAGAAAGCCTCTCAAAATTAAACTAAGATATTGTATAAAAATAACTTTTTTTCAATGGCATGATAACTGCTTGTTTCCTTGCATTCGATTAGAAAGAACAAAAAACTGGTACTGCCAGTATTAACCCCACTTTTTACATTGTTTGGAGTAAAACCAATGAAGCTCGTTACAGCTATTGTTAAACCCTTTAAATTGGATGATGTACGTGAAGCACTGTCCGATATTGGAATTCATGGTATGACCGTCACCGAAGTCAAAGGCTTTGGTCGTCAGAAAGGTCATACTGAACTCTATCGTGGCGCAGAATATGTCGTAGACTTTCTGCCCAAGGTAAAAATTGAAATTGCCGTTGCCTCTGAAGTACTTGATCAGGTCATCGAAGCAATTCGCAGTGCTGCCCATACCGGCAAAATCGGAGATGGCAAAATCTTCGTTTCAGCCGTTGAGCAAACTATTCGTATTCGTACTTCTGAATCTGGTAAAGAAGCCCTGTAAGAAGGCTTTAATAGGAGATATTACTCGTGGAAAATAATGTTTATCACTTACAATATGCAATGGACACATTTTATTTTTTAATGTGTGGCGCCCTTGTTATGTGGATGGCCGCTGGCTTTGCTATGCTGGAAGCCGGTCTTGTGCGTACTAAAAACACCGCTGAAATTCTGACCAAGAACGTCGCTCTGTATGCGATTTCCTGTATTATGTACCTGATTATCGGTTACGACATCATGTACGGCGGCAGCATGTTCCTGAACGGCCTGGTGGTTGGCGATGGTTATGTTGACGAAACCTTAAAAGCTTTTGCTGAACAGGCTGATTTTACCGGCGGTTCTATTTATTCCGGTGCTTCTGATTTCTTCTTCCAGGTGGTCTTCGTTGCCACTGCTATGTCAATTGTATCCGGTGCAGTTGCTGAACGTATGAAATTATGGGCGTTCCTGTTATTTGCAGTATTCATGACTGCCTTTATATACCCAATGGAAGGTTCCTGGACCTGGAATGGTGCTGACGTATTCGGCCTGTACAACCTGGGCGACCTGGGCTTCTCTGACTTTGCCGGTTCCGGTATTGTACACATGGCTGGTGCTTCTGCTGCCTTGGCCGGCGTTTTATTACTGGGTGCCCGGAAAGGTAAATACGGTAAAAACGGTGAAGTCAAAGCGATTCCTGGTGCCAACCTGCCTTTAGCGACTTTAGGTACTTTCATCCTGTGGATGGGCTGGTTCGGTTTTAACGGCGGTTCTGTTCTAAAACTGGGCGATATTGCTAATGCTAATGCTGTTGCCATGGTATTTCTGAACACCAATGCCGCGGCTGCTGGTGGTGCTGTTGCTGCCCTGATTGTGGCCCGTATCCTGTACGGTAAAGCTGATTTAACCATGCTGTTAAACGGCGCTTTAGCCGGTCTGGTAGCAATTACAGCTGAGCCTTCTACGCCGACTCCTTTGCTAGCTACCCTGTTTGGTGCTGCCGGTGGTGTTCTGGTAGTCTTCAGCATCCTGACTCTGGATAAAATGCGTATTGATGATCCAGTCGGTGCTATCTCCGTGCACGGTGTAGTAGGTTTCCTGGGTCTAATGCTGGTACCTCTGACTAATGGCGATGTCAGCTTCTCCGGTCAGTTAATCGGTGCTGCAACTATATTTGGCTGGGTATTCGGTACTTCACTGGTCGTCTGGCTGGTTATTAAGATGATTATGGGTATTCGAGTCAGCGAAGAGGAAGAATACGAAGGTGTCGACCTGGCAGAATGTGGCCTGGAAGCCTACCCAGAGTTTACCAACAAATAAACTCTACTATATAAGCATACGTAAGAATACGTATGTACACATAAGCAGAATGAATTAACATTCATGAGCTTATTTATAGAAAGCACCCTTCGGGGTGCTTTTTTTTGCCCTGTAATCTGTTAATCTGGACCTGGACCACAAAAATCAGGCCTTTTATTCATTAAAATTCTAAATTATTAATTAAATCCTCGTGGTATTGAGAACATTTACCAAAAAAGAAACTATAATAAAAATTATTGAAAAAAGTTATTGGAATAAGCTTTAGCCACTTTCAGGAGACAAAATGAAACCGTTAATTATCCGTTCAGCTAAATTAAGTATAGTACTTATATTATCATTACTGTTTCTGAGCCAGTTTGCTCAGGCTGAAAAAACAACGGAAATTTATAAGTGGGTAGATAAGGAAGGCCGGGTACACTATGCAGCCCGCCCAGGCGACAAGAGTGCCCAGAAAATGCACCTGGGCAGCCGGATATTTCATAAACAGTCGGCTGCAGATAAAGAGCAACAAAACCAGGAAAATAATCAGGAACGGGTTAAATTGTGCAAAGACTCTCGTGCCACCCTGGAAAAATACAAAAAAGCACCGTTTCTTTATCGCTATGATGAAGAGAAAAAACAAAAGGTTCGCCTGACTGAAGCCGAAGCAAAAGAGGCTTTTATGCAGGCAGAAAAAGATGTCAGCTACTGGTGTAACCCACCCTTATCTGAGACAGAGCAATAAATACCTGAGCAAAAGCTAAGCAAAAGAAAGTCGTTGGATAGCTGGTAATTAAATCAGGCTGTCCGCTTATAACACAGCATAAAAAAGAGCTAAAACTATTATGAATAACAATCTTGTAAAACCCCGTGGACAGAGTTTAAAAATTGCAAAAAAATCAAAAACGACCCTGGCCGTCAGTGCTATCTTATTAGGCAGTCTTGCCTTAGGTGCCTGTACTACCATTGATCCCTATACCCGGGAAGAAAAAACCAGTAATGCAGCTAAAGGTACTGCCATTGGAGCCGTCGGCGGTGCAGTTTTAGGTGTGCTTGCCGGTGACAGCAGAAAAGCCACCCTGATCGGTGCCGGTATTGGAGCTCTGGCAGGTGGCGGTATTGGTTATTATATGGATACCCAGGAAGCCAAGCTTCGCCAGGAACTGGAAGCCACTGGTGTCAGTGTCACCCGTAGCGGTAATTCCATTATTCTGAATATGCCCGGTAATATTACTTTTAATACCAATTCCAGTGCCATTTCCGCTAATTTTTACCGGGTCCTGGATTCCGTAGCCAAGGTGATTAATGAGTTTGAAAAAACTTATGTGGATGTCTATGGCCATACCGATAGTGTTGGTGATGCAGCTTATAATATGAGGCTGTCCCAGCAGCGTGCTGATGCCGTGGCAAAATACCTGGAAACCCGCAATGTTCTGCCCCAGCGTATTATGACCAAGGGAATGGGTGAAGATTATCCTATTGCATCCAATGATACCGCCGATGGTCGTTCGCAGAACCGTCGGGTAGAAATCAAACTAACCCCCATAACTAACTAATCCCCTGGCCCTCTCCCTCCGGGAGAGGGGATATTAACATTTAACATTCACCCTTTCCCAGCAGCTTCTGCAAATACATTGTTTCCTGTCCAGTAGCAAATTTTCCAGCACGGATTTATCCAGAGTTTTCGGCATTGAAAAACACCAGCATTCCTTAACGCCTGTCTCCGGCTTTGCTGTCGCCATTGCACAATGATTCAGCTGACCACATAGAGGACATATTCCAGGCTGTTGAATTACGTTCATCCGTTAATAAGCCCATAAATAATTTTTAACGCCAGAATAATCAGCAGTATTGAAAAAAAACGGCTTAATGCCTGTTTTGACAGTCGATGGGAAAGATAGACACCAACAGGAGCCGTCAGTACAGACAGACTGATAATGGCAAAAAAAGCAGGCAAATAAACATAGCCCAGCATTCCCGGCTGGAGGATCACTCCACCGATGTTATTTTCCAGGCTGCGCCAGTAAAAACCCAGCGTACCAAACAGGGCTATGGGCAGGCCCAGGGCACTGGAAATGGCCACCGCATTCTGAATAACAATACTACTGCGGTTAAGAAAGGGGACAGTCATGGTTCCACCGCCAATCCCCACCAGGGAGGAAATTATTCCAATCAGCAAGGCAACCAGACTGGTTGCAGGAAATGAGGGCAGCTGTGCTTTATGCCGGGGTGACCAGCCCAGCCACATTTTAATACTGACCAGCATTAGAAAACCTGCAAATACCAGTAGTAACCAAGTTCGTGGAATATAAGTCGCCAGCCATGCCCCCAGAAAAGCACCGGCCAGGATACCCGGCGCCAGTTGCCGGAATACTAACCAGTCAATCGCCTGTTTTCTGTGCTGGGAATAAATGGCCGAAACAGCAGTAAAGATAATCGTTGCCAGCGATGTGGCTATGGCTACATGCGCCTGTAATTCATGGGGAATATTAAAATTCTGATGGCCTGTTAAATAATCAAATACCATCAGAGTGAAAGGGACTATAATCAGTCCACCGCCTATACCCAGTAAGCCTGCGGCAATGCCGGTAAAAGCGCCAATGGCCATAAAACTGATAATTTCTATTAACATAAAAGAGCCGGGGAAACAGGGGTTATAGTTTTTGCATAAAGGTATTGATGTTCCGGGCCTTTAACTGTGTCTTTACCTGTTCCATTTTCTTGCGGTCAGTGCTGGGGCCGACTCGTACCCGGTACATTTGCTGGTTGTTATTACGGATCACCTGGATATTGGATTCTACGCCTAAAAAGGCCAGTCGGGCTTTCATGGCATCGGCTTTGCTGAGTTCCTTAAATGCACCGACCTGGAGTTGATACAGCTGATTTGAAAAGACCGGTTTACTGGCAGGCACTTGAGTCTGAGTTGTTTTAGCTGCTTTTGATGCAGTTTGACTGGTCTTCGGTCTGGCTGAATTTTTTGATGCCGCCCGGTATTTGGCTGTCGTACTTTCCGGACGGATCACTTCGACTTCCCGATCTGGTAAAACAGTATAAAAATCGAACTGGTGTTCTTTAGTATTTTCCTGCTTATGGTCAGATTTTTTTTCAGGTTTTGGCTGAATTTTTACTGTCGTAGTTTCACCCTGCTCCGGCAGTTGATCCAGATGAATCAGAAAAGCGACAAAAGCAGCCAGCAGAACAGCCATAACCGCCCAGGATAAAACCGAATTTTTTTTCTCTGTTTTACGGGTTGCTCCGGATTTTTTCCTGCCACGTTTGCCAGGTTTTTTGCCTGTCGCCATGATTTACATCTCCTCCGGCGCAGACACACCCAGCAATGCCAGGCCGTTTTTCAGCACCTGGCGGGTAGCCACTACCAGTACCAGGCGGGCATTACGCAGGGCTTCGTCCTCTACCAGAAACTGGTGGGCGTTATAATAAGTATGCAGGGCATTCGCCAGTTCCCGCAGGTAATGGGCAATTAAATGCGGTTCATGCTGACTGGCCGAAACCAGTACCACTTCCGGATACCTGGCCAGCTGCTGCAGAATATCATCCTCATGGGACTCCGTCAGCAATGCCAGATTAGCCAGCCCAAGTATCTGATCAAAATTCAGTTGCTTGTCCTTCATCTGCCGGAACACACTGCAGATACGGGCATGGGCATACTGAATATAATAGACCGGGTTTTCCGAACTTCTGGACTTGGCCAGATCCAGATCAAAATCCAGGTGCTGTTCACACTTGCGCATGACATAAAAGAAACGTGCGGCATCACTGCCCACTTCCTCACGCAGTTCCCGCAGAGTCACAAAAGAGCCGCTGCGGGTGGACATCTGTACTTTTTCTCCGCCCCGGTATAAATTGGCAAACTGTACCAGCAGCACATCCAGTGCTTCCGGATCATAGCCCAGAGCCTGCAGAGCCGCTTTTACCCTGGGTACATAGCCGTGATGATCGGCGCCCCAGACATCGATAACCTGAGCATAGCCCCGATCAAACTTATCCATATGATAGGCAATATCTGAGGCAAAATAAGTGGTCTGACCGTTATCCCGCTGTACTACCCGATCCTTGTCATCACCAAAATCCGTAGAGCGGAACCATAAGGCACCACCTTTTTCATAGACGCGATTATTTTCACGCAGACGTTCAATGCCCTTATTCACCAGCCCCTTATCCATCAGGGAACGCTCTGAATACCACTCATCATAATGCACGCCAAAACCCTGCAGATCTTCACGAATATCATCCAGTATAGAATTCAGCGCCAGTTCAAAGACAAAACGGTAGCGGTTATCCCCCAGGAGCATTTTGGCTTTCTGGATCAGAGCATCAATATGTGCTTCCTTATCACCGCCCTGAGGCTCATCCGCCGGCAGCTCAGACATAACCGCATCGGCATCCGTCAGATAAGTATCACCATGTTCACGGATCAGTTCGGCCACAATATCACGGATATAATCGCCTTTATAGCCATTGGCTGGAAAGACAATAGCGACCTGATACTGTTCCAGGTAACGCAGCCAGACTGAGGTTGCCAGAATATCCATCTGCCGGCCGGCATCATTGACATAATATTCCCGATGCACTTTATAGCCAATGGCTTCCAGCAGATTGGCCAGGGTCGCACCATAGGCCGCACCACGGCCATGCCCTACATGCAGCGGCCCGGTGGGGTTAGCGGATACAAATTCCACCTGTACTGTCTGCCCAGCCCCCTTATCCGAACAGCCGAATTGATCACCCTGTTCAATAACCTGGCTGATAACACTTAAACGGGAATCACTGCTGACAAAAAAGTTGATAAAACCGGGGCCGGCAATATCGACTTTTTCCACAAAATCATTTTCCGGCAGAGCATCCACAATGAGCTGGGCTATTTCGCGGGGATTTTTACGAGCCGGTTTGGCCAGCATCATGGCGACATTGGCTGCAAAATCACCATGGCTTTTATCGCGGGTCCGATCAATTTTAATAACCGGTATATCAACGCTTAGAGAACCATTGTCTATTAAAACCTGAATAGCATCGCTAAGCAGTGTCTGCAGTTTATCTTTCAAGGCCAGGATCCTGTTTTTCGATATTGAAAACCCGCTATTCTAACCTTTAAAGTATAAAAGAACAAAACAGAATCCAATACTAAACTATTAATATTTCTGCCCTCATACCTTAAACTCAGTGTCAGGAAACCTTACAATAACAGCACATCAAAGGACAGAACTATGTCAGCTTTTTTTACAACTACTGTAAAAAAAAATTATCACGCAAATTAAAAATAAAAAAATACCTTATACATGTCAATAAGTTATAGCGGATCTATCAATGAAGGCATAGTTTGTGCTTAATGTAAAGTACTAGGTGTAATAAATATGTGATAATTATGTCAGACATATTTAAAAATGGAGATTAAAAAATGAAAACCAAGATAAAATTATTAGTAGCTCTGGCTGCTATAACCATAGGAACATCAGCCAACGCAACCATTGCTACCGTTTTTGATGGTATTACTGCTGGTGTAAGTTCTTTTAGTACGACTGTAAATAACGCTGGTGGTACAGAAAGTGTTGATGTCTGGACGAATATAAGTAATGGTGTCAGCATCAACCGAACCGATTACACCATTACGCAAAATGATGGCGGAGTTGGCACTGTAACCACCTATCACGATATGTCTGGAAAAGCCATAGTTATTAATCCAGCAGGTGGTGGTTCCAATCCACGTACAGATCCTATGGATTATTTTAACAGTGGTATTAGCTTTACTTTTACCTCTGCTGTAAATGCCATTGGTTTTGAAGTTGGAGACTGGGCAACCTGCTGTTTTGCTCCAACAACAGAATTATTTATCTCATTTGATGACGGCGCTCCTATTTTAGTAGCAAGCGCAACTACTGGTAGTGACGGCAGGTTTCCTTCACAATTTAATCCTAATAATCTTGTAACTGATATCTTTGTTGCTGCCTTTGATGATACCGGTGACTTTACTAAGGTTTCTTTCTGGGGTAATGGCTTAGGTGAATATTTAGTTGCTGGTGGTCAGGTTCGTTATGCCTTACTTAATCAGGGTAGTTTACCCGGTGGTGTACCTGAGCCTGCCTCTTTAGCTCTTTTTGGTCTTGGCATCTTAGGACTGGGTTTTGCCCGCAGAAGAAAAATAAACTAATAGATTTAGTTTATTTCATTGCTAAACAGCTCTTACGATATATTATTTTATCGGTTTAAGAGAGAAAGCCAGCTTAATTTAAGCTGGCTTTTTTATTTGCTCTGCTACACTGTAAACTCCTCCCAAAGCCTAGTACAAATCCTGCGGATCAATATCTACTGACCAGCGGACTCTCTGAGCCGCTTTATTCTGTTCAATGACATGGATCAGTTCATTAAGGATAGAATGCAGCTGTCTGCGCTCACTGGCCTGTATTAATAACTGGCCTCTGAATTTACCCGCTTTTTTCTCCATAGGTGCGGAAACAGGACCTAGCAACTGGATATTTTCTTGCTTATTTTGATTCTTCTGACAAGCCGTTATGATATTAAAACAATACTGTAAAAAATCCTGATAGTGTTGCACCCGATTTGACTCTGCCCGGATAAGCGCCTGATAGGTATAGGGAGGCATCTGTAATTCTTTGCGTTCCTGCAAAACCTTTTGGGCAAAGCCGGAATAACCGGACTGCAGCAGGACATTAAGCATTTCATCTTCCGGATGAGAGGTCTGCAGAACCACCTGGCCTTTTTTCTCCGCCCGACCGGCACGACCAGAAACCTGTACAATCAGCTGCGCCAGTCGTTCCGGGGCACGAAAATCCACGGAATAAAGTCCCTGATCAATATCCAGAATGGCTACCAGGGTGACATTGGGGAAGTGATGTCCCTTAGCCAGCATCTGGGTGCCGATAAGGATCTGTTTCTGCCCGTCTTTTACCGATTCCAGTAAATCCTGCAGGGCATTTTTTCTTGAAGTGGTATCCCGGTCTATGCGCACCACCTCAATTTCCGGGAATAATAACCTGACGGTTTTTTCTACCCTTTCGGTACCCACACCCAGACAGGATAATTCACTATTACTGCATTGCGGGCATCGAAGAGGTAGTGACTGCTCACTCTGGCAGTGATGGCAGCGTAAAATATTACGCTGATAGTGATAGGTCAGCCGGGCATCACAGCGATGGCAGTGACTGATCCAGCCGCACTTATTACACAATAGCACCGGTGCATAGCCTCTGCGGTTCTGAAACAATAGTATCTGATTGTTTTTTTCCAGATGCTGCTGCATCAGCTCTATTAAGGTCCGGCTTAAACCATGCTGTAAAGTCTGCCCCCGTACATCAATTAAATGCACCTCGGGCGAACGGGCACCGCCGGCTCTCTGGCGTAATTTAAGCTGTGCCATTTTCTTCTGCCGACATAAATACAGTGATTCCATGGAAGGTGTTGCCGAACCCAGAATAACAGGAATATCCGCCTGACTGGCACGCACCAAAGCCACATCCTTTGCCGAATAGCGAATGCCGTCCTGCTGTTTAAAGGACATATCATGTTCTTCATCAATAATAATGGCGCCCAGTTCAGGCATAGGGGTAAATACGGCAGAGCGGGTACCTATTAAAATGCGTATTTTGCCATTGCCGGCCTGCTGCCAGATTTTCATCCGTTCGGTATTATTAAGTCCCGAATGCAAAGTGGCAATAGTGACATGAAAACGCTGTTCAAAACGATAAATTAACTGCGGTGTCAGACCGATTTCCGGCACCAGCACCAGAATCTGCCGGCCCTGTTCCAGCTGCCGGGCAATAAACGCCAGATAGACTTCAGTTTTGCCGCTGCCGGTAATACCATCCAGCAAGGTGGCCTGATAAGACTCACTATGAGCATTTAGAAACTCTACGGCCTGCTGTTGCTCTGTATTCAGTGATAAGCCTGGAACACGGTTAATTTCAGTCAGCCCGGTATTGTTAACAGCAGAAGATAACCCGGTATCTGCTTTTTTAAAAAATTCTTCCACCCATTGTTTGTTAATGAGTGTTTTAAGGGCAGGCTGCCATTGCCCTTCCAGTTCCCGGGCTAACTGTTCCCGACTAAGCCCCTGCTCCGATGTTATTAAGCGCTCCAGAATACTGCGCTGACGAACTGCCCGCTTTAAACTATCCCAGTCAGCCTGTCTGCCTGTTTCAGTCAGCCGGTACAGGCATTGCACTGCTTCCAGTGCCTCTGCTTTTTTTCGGTAATGCACCGGCAATGCCGTCTGGAAGACCTCACCTATAGGATGATGGTAATAGGAAGCTACCCAGTCCAGTAAACGCATAATATCAGCCGGTAAAATAGGCTGATCATCCAGAATTTTTTCAATGGGCCTGAGTTTTTTGGGATCAATATCAGAATGATCAGACAAGCCCAGTACAATGGCAATTTTTTTGGTCCGTCCAAAGGGGATTAATACCCGTTGACCGGGTAGTATGGAGTCTGGATTTATGGAATCAGATAACAGATAATCGAATTTTCGGCGCAGCGGTGTCGGCACAGCGACCTGAACAATAACGGGGTTCTTTTCTGGCATTCAATCTCTTATAGGTAGTATCTATACAACATCAGTATAATTTAAATACTGTCAGAGTACCTGGTTAGTGCAGTGGCTCTAACCAGGTACGGTAACTTTAAACTTAATTAATCAATTATTATGACTCACTGGCAAGCCATCAGCACACATATTAGCGAAAGTCTGGGTAAAAACTTTCAGATACAGCAGCACAGCAGTATTGGCGGCGGCAGCATCAATTCCGCCTGGAAGGTCAGCGGTACAGACAATCTGGAATTTTTTGTTAAACTGAATTCCGCCAGCCTGGAATTTATGTTTCAGGTGGAATATGACAGCCTGAACGAATTATTACAGGTCACGGTAACAGATGCCAGCATTATGCAGATCCCAAAACCGATCTGCTTTGGAACTACAGGCTCTCAAAGCTACCTGGTTCTGGAATATATTCCCATGACGTCCCATGGGGACGGCCGCCTGATGGGGCAGGCACTGGCCCGGATGCACCGCATTACAGCTGAGCAGTTCGGCTGGTATCAGGACAATATTATCGGCAGCACCCCGCAAAGCAATACCCGGCATTCCGACTGGCTGAGCTTCTGGCGTGAAGAACGCATAATACCCCAGTTTAAAATGCTTTATGACAAGGGATATAAAAGCTATCTCAGACCTCTGGACGAAAAACTACTCAATAACCTGGATAACCTTCTGGCAAACCATAAGCCTGCCCCCTCTTTATTACACGGTGATTTATGGTCAGGCAATTATGCCTATACCAGGGACGGCAATCCGGTTATCTTTGACCCGGCCATTTATTATGGCGACCGGGAAGCCGATATTGCCATGACAGAATTATTTGGCGGCTTCGGGCGGGATTTTTATGATGCCTATAATGCCAGCTGGCCACTGGACGCTGGATACAGTCAACGTAAAACACTGTATAACCTGTATCATATTCTTAACCATGCTAATTTATTTGGTAGTTCCTATTTAAATCAGGCGGTGGGGATGATTGAGAGGCTGGTTTGAACGTTGAGCGTTGAGCGTTGAGCGTTGAGCGTTGAGCGTTGAGCGTTGAGCGTTGAGAAAGAGCATAGAGTGTTAAGTGTTAAGTGTTAAGTGTTAAGTGTTAAGTGTTAAGTATATAGTTTGTGAAACTTTTATTTTTTCTAGTACTTTTTGTGTTTTGGACTAAACTTATGGGTAGTTATTATTTTTAAAGCGGGTGGAAAGTATATGTTTGGTTTTAAAGCTCAGACAAAGGCTGTTTTTGGTGTTTTAGTGTTCTTATTGTTCAGTTTAGCGGTAGTTAATCCTTTATACGCAGAAGAAGGTGGCGGTGAAGAAACTGTAGATGATACCAAATATTATGAGCTGTCCCCGCCTTTTGTGGTTAATTTGCAGACTAAAGAACGCAGAATGCGTTTTTTACAGGTACGCATTCAAATCCTCGGCACACCGGATGCCATTGCCGAAGTACAGAAGCATAATGCACCCTTACGGGATATTATTATTACCCTGCTCTCAGAACAGAGCCGTGAATCAGTCAATACTCCCAAGAAGAAAAAAGCCCTGCAGGAAAAAATTCAGGCGGCTGTTGAGGATGTATTAAAGGAACTGACAGGGAAAAAGCAAATTGAGGGACTTTATTTTACGAATTTTGTGATTCAGTAGAGACATAGCGTTGAGCGTTGAGCGTTGAGCGTTGAGCGTTGAGCGTTGAGCGTTGAGAAAAGCATAAACACAAAATCCATTTTGTAAAGTCCGGGCTCTTTTCTTTTGCTCTTTCTCAGCGCTCAGCGCTGCTCTTCATGATACTGCTTACTATACTCATGCACCGCATTAATAAACACCCCAACCCGTTCCGGATTAATATGCTGGTGGATACCATGGCCCAGGTTAAAGACGTGGCCATTGCCCTTGCCGTAGCTGGCCAGGACGGTTTTAACTTCTTCTTCAATGCGTTCCGGTTTGGCATACAGGATACTGGGGTCCATATTACCCTGTAAGGCAACCTTATCCCCTACCATAGCTCTGGCATCGGCCAGATCCAGTGTCCAGTCCACGCCTAATGCATCACAGCCGGTCTGAGCCATTGTTTTCAGCCAGCCGCCGGCGCCTTTGGAAAATAGTACGACAGGTACTTTACGGCCATCATTTTCAGGGGTCAGGCCTTCTACAATCCGCTGCATATAGGCCAGGGAAAATTCTTTGTAGTCTCTTGGCGTTAAAACACCGCCCCAGGTATCAAAAATCATAACCGCCTGAGCGCCGGCGGTTATCTGGGCGTTGAGATAGGAGGTTACCGACTGAGCCAGGGTGTCCAGTAATTTGTGCATGGTTTGGGGCTCATCAAACATCATACCTTTGACTTTACCGAACTCCTTGGTTGAGCCGCCTTCAACCATATAGGTGGCCAGTGTCCAGGGACTGCCGGAAAAACCGATTAAGGGTACCCGGCCGTTCAGTTCTCTGCGGATGGTGCGTACCGCATCCATGACATATTTTAATTCCCCTTCCGGATCAGGAATACCTAAAGCATCCACATCGGCCCTGCAGGTAATGGGTTTGTCGAACTTTGGGCCTTCGCCCTGGGCAAAACGCAGCTGCAGTCCCATGGCATCGGGTATGGTCAGAATATCAGAAAACAGAATAGCCGCATCAAGAGGATAACGTTCCAGGGGCTGAATCGTCACTTCACAGGCCAGTTCCGGATTCATGCATAAATCCATAAAGCTGCCGGCTTTTTCACGGGTAGCCCGGTATTCAGGTAAATAACGACCGGCCTGACGCATCATCCACACCGGCGTCATGTCCACGGGCTCACGTAGTAAGGCTTTTAGAAAACGATCGTTTTTTAGTTCAGTCATTAATTCTGCTCCGGCAGATTAAAAAATTGAAGGGCATATAAAAAGTATTCTGGTACGGACTTTATTTATACATCCAGATAATCCAGTATACCTTCTGCTGCCTGACGGCCTTCAGAAATAGCAGTGACTACCAGGTCAGAGCCTCTGACCATGTCACCACCGGCAAATATTTTGGGGTTGTTGGTCTGGTAGGTAAATTCCTGTTCTACCGGGGCGACTACCCGGCCGCGCTCATCCTGTGTAACATCATAATCAGCAAACCACGGTTGTGGATTGGGTCTGAAACCAAAGGCAATCAGCACCGCATCGGCAGGTACCACTTCTTCTGAACCTTCAATGGGTTCAGGGCGGCGACGGCCGCGCTCATCCGGCTCACCCAGCTGGGTGGTGATCAGTTTAATGCCAGTCACCTTGCCGTTTTCACCGACAATTTCTACCGGCTGCCGATTCCACAGAAACTGAACACCTTCTTCTTTGGCATTCTGAACTTCTTTTTTGGAGCCGGGCATATTGGCTTCATCACGGCGGTAGGCACAGAATACCTGATCGGCTTTCTGACGGATAGAGGTACGGGTACAGTCCATAGCCGTATCACCACCGCCGAGTACTACCACTTTTTTACCTTCCATACTAATAAAGTCGGTTTCATAGTTGTAGCAGTTTTTGACATTGGAGATCAAAAAGTCCAGTGCTACATGCACACCATCCAGGTCTTCGCCGGGTATCCCAGCAGTCATGGAAGTATAAGTCCCCATGCCCATAAAGACCGCATCATGCTTATCCAGCAGGTCCTGCATAGCGACATCTTCACCGATAGTGGTATTAAGCACAAACTCAACGCCCATTTCTTCCAGAACTTTACGGCGCTTTTTTACCACGCCTTTTTCCAGCTTGAATTCAGGGATGCCGAACATCAGCAGTCCGCCGATTTCAGGATGACGGTCATAGACCACCGGTTTAACACCATTGCGCACCAGTACATCGGCACATCCCAGACCTGCTGGCCCGGCACCAATAACCGCCACAGTTTTACCGGTATCTTTAACCTCTGAAAGATCCGGACGCCAGCCCTGTTCAAAAGCCGTATCAGTAATATAACGTTCTACAGAGCCAATGGTCACGGCACCAAAGTCGCTGTTCAGAGTACAGGCGCCTTCACACAGTCGATCCTGCGGACAGACACGGCCGCAGATCTCCGGCAGGGAATTGGTTCGGTGGGACAGTTCTGCCGCTTCTATAATCTTGCCTTCTTTGGCCAGACGCAGCCAGTGAGGAATATAGTTATGTACCGGACAGCGCCATTCACAATATGGGTTACCGCAATCCAGACAGCGATCCGCCTGCTCAGTAGTTCGTTGCTGATCAAAAATTTCGTAAATTTCTTTATATTCAGTGATCCGCTGCTGTGAATCTTTCTTATTCGGATCTTTTCTGTCAACTTGCAAAAACTGGAATATATTACCCATAATTTTACCTTAAGTAGTAGCGCTTGATACGGCTTACTTGCCAGGCCGCCATCATAAATTTAGTTTCTGTATGCCGATGGTGCTGTTCAGGCCGCTTCTGTGGACAGTGTTTCCAGCAGGCTGTCAATGGAAGCCGCCTTGGGCTTGACCAGCCAGAACTTACCGCTCATATCAGCAAAGTTATCCAGAATATGCTGACCCCATTCACTGCCGGTGGCCTGGACAAACTCCTCGATATTACCCTTCAGGTAATGGCGATGAGCTTCCATGGTTTCATTATTGATGCGGTTAATATCAATTAACTCATGGTTATAACGATCCACAAAGTTATTATGCAGATCCAGCACATAGGCAAAACCGCCGGTCATACCGGCACCAAAGTTCAGGCCGGTTTCACCCAGTACGGTAATGACACCGCCGGTCATATATTCACAGCCGTGATCACCAATGCCTTCGACAACCGCATGAGCCCCGGAGTTTCTGACCCCGAAACGTTCACCAGCCAGACCAGCCGCCAGTAATTTACCGCCGGTGGCACCATAGAGACAGGTATTGCCAATAATAGCAGCTTCACTGGTTTTAAAGGTGGTTCCGCAGGCCGGGAACAGGACAATGCGTCCGCCAGCCATGCCTTTGCCCACATAGTCATTGGCATCACCTTCTACCTCCAGATACAGACCGCCGGCATTCCAGACGCCGAGGCTCTGACCGGCAGAACCTTTCATCTTAACGGTAATGGGGTTCTCACACATGCCCAGATTGCCATAGCGTTTGGCAATTTCACCGGACAGGCGGGCTCCGATGGAACGATCAGTATTCTGAATCTCATACTCAAAGGTACCGCCAGATTTGCCTTCAATAGCAGGCAATATGTCAGCTACCATTTTCTCTGCCGTTTCGCCCTTGTCATAAGGCTCATTTTTCGGCTCTATACAGTAGCGAGGCTTGCTGTCATCATCTATGGTTTTTAATAAGGGTGTTAAGTCCAGACGGCTCTGACGTTCAGTCTGACCTTCCAGTATTTCCAGTAAGTCAGTACGGCCTATCAGGTCTTCCAGTCTGGAGACACCTAAAGAAGCCATCCATTCACGGGTTTCCTGAGCCACAAACTTAAAGTAGTTCATCACCATTTCCACTTTACCGATAAAGTGGTTCATACGCAGAATATTATTCTGAGTGGCTACCCCCATGGCACAGGTATTAAGGTGACAGATCCGTAGGTATTTACAGCCCATGGCAATCATAGGAGCAGTACCAAAACCAAAGCTTTCTGCCCCTAAGATGGCGGCCTTGACAATATCCAGGCCGGTCTTTAAACCACCATCAGTCTGCAGACGGATTTTACCGCGCAGATCATTAGCACATAAGGCCTGCTGAGTTTCACTCAGACCCAGCTCCCAGGGAGAACCGGCGTATTTAACCGAAGCCAGAGGACTGGCCGCAGTACCGCCGTCATATCCGGAAATGGTAATTAAGTCGGCATAGGCTTTGGCCACGCCGGCGGCAATGGTACCGACACCCGGTTCGGAAACCAGTTTCACGGAAACCAGAGCATCAGGATTTACCTGTTTCAGGTCATAGATTAACTGGGATAAATCCTCAATGGAGTAAATATCATGATGCGGAGGTGGTGAAATCAGGGTGACACCGGGCACAGAATAACGCTGGCGGGCAATGTTCTCATCTACCTTGTGGCCGGGCAGCTGACCGCCTTCTCCAGGCTTGGCGCCCTGAGCAATTTTAATTTGCAGCACTTCAGCATTAACCAGGTAATGGGGTGTTACGCCGAAACGCCCGGAGGCAATCTGCTTGATCTTGGACACTTTTACGGTATTGTAACGGGCCGGATCTTCACCACCCTCACCGGAATTGGAACGGGCGCCCAGACGATTCATGGCTTCTGCCAGCGTTTCATGGGCTTCAGGTGACAGTGCGCCTAAAGACATGGCGGCACTGTCAAAGCGTTTGTACAGTGCTTCGGCCGGTTCCACCTCATCTATGGCAATAGGGTCAATATCCTCACGCACTTTTAATAAATCACGCAAAGTAGCAATGGGACGCTTATTTACTTCATCAGCATATTTTTTATAGGCATTATAATCCCCGCTTTGCACTGCCTGCTGCATATACTGAACCACATCAGGATTATAGGCATGGTATTCACCACCATGAACATAACGGTAAATACCGCCGTGATCATTGTTTTTACGGGGGTTCCAGGCAACCTTGTTGAGGAAGCGCTGGTCACTTTCAAAATCTTCAAAGCCGGCACCGGCCAGGCGGCTGGTGGTGCCCTTAAAGCACATTTCGGTGACTTCTTCATCAATACCAATGGCTTCAAATAACTGGGAACCTCGATAACTGGCAATGGTGGAAATGCCCATTTTGGACATCACCTTATACAGGCCCTTATTAATGCCCTTACGATAGGCCTTGGTTGCCTTACCAATATCGCAGTCTTCAATTTCCTTATGCTCTATGAGCTTGGCCAGGGTTTCATAGGCCATATAAGGATAAACCGCAGACGCACCGTAACCTATCAGGGTGGCAAAATGATGGGGATCCCGTGCGGTACCGGTTTTAACAATAATATTGGCATCGCAGCGCAGGCCTCTGGCAATCAGGTGATGATGTACCGCACCAGTAGCCATTAAAGCATGAATGGTAATTTTGTCCTTAGACAGTGCTTTGTCATTAAGCACAATAATTACCTTGCCGTTTCTAATGGCCTGTTCTGCCTGTTCACAGATATTAGTCAGAGCTGTTTTCAGACTGAACTGAGGATCATAGTTCAGATTGATGATTTCATTGGCATAAGCCGGATCATCCATATTGATCAGGTTTTCATACTTGGCACAGGACAGTACGGGTGAATCTACCAGCAGACGGGTGGCATGTTCAGCAGTTTCTTCAAACAGGTTCTGTTCCGCCCCCAGACAGGTTTCCAGGGACATGACAATGCTTTCACGAATAGGGTCGATTGGTGGATTAGTGACCTGGGCAAACTGCTGACGGAAATAATCATAAAAAGGTCTTACCCGGCTGGAAAGTACCGCCATAGGTGTGTCATCCCCCATGGAGCCCACGGCTTCTGCGGCATTTTCAGCCAGTACCTTAATAACATATTCTTTTTCTTCATTGGTGATCTGAAACTGTTTTTCATACACCTTAAAGGTTTCATCATCCATACAGCCGACCACGGAAGACGGCTCAATCAGTTCAGATTTAAGGTACTTAATGCCCTTGTTTAACCACTCTTTGTAAGGCTGACGGTTTTTAAGATGTTCGTCCACATCATCAGGCAGCATCAGCTCACCAGTATGGGTGTCGGCCGCCAGCATCTGGCCGGGCTTAAGACGCCCCTTGGCCACTACATCGGTTTCTGCATAATCATAGACGCCGGTTTCAGAAGCCAGGGTAATGACACAGCCGGAATAAGTAACATCCTTAAGACCGTCCTGACCATGAAGGTTTCTGGTAATCACATAACGGGCCGGGCGCAGACCGTTTCTGTCCAGGGTACAGGCCGCATAACGGCCATCGGTCATAACCACACCGGCCGGCCCGTCCCAGGCTTCCATATGCATGGAATTGTATTCATAAAAGGCTTTCAGATCGGCATCCAGATTATCCACATTCTGCCAGGCGGGTGGAATTAACAGACGCATGGCACGGAAAATATCCATACCGCCGGCCAGCAATGCTTCCAGCATATTATCCATACTATTGGAATCAGAACCGCTCATGGAAACCAGCGGACGAATATCGTCCATATTTGGAATTAAGGGAGTTTCAAACTTATGACCGCGAGCCACTGACCAGTTACGATTACCCTGCACGGTATTAATTTCACCATTATGAGCCAGGTAGCGGAACGGCTGAGCCAGGCGCCATTGAGGCCAGGTATTGGTAGAAAAACGCTGGTGGAATACACACATACCGGTCGCCATGCGCTCATCATTTAAGTCTTTATAAAAAACCGGCAGAAATTCCGGCATAACCAGGCCTTTATAGGAAACTACCTGGGAACTCATGGACGGGATATAAAATACCTCGTCATTGTCCTGAATGGTTTTTTCAGTACGGCGACGTGCAATATACAGGTGCCGGTCAAAGGTTACAGGATCCATACCCTCGGCTGGATTAATAAAAATATGTTCAATTTGAGGCAGTGATTTAAGCGCTTCATCACCACAGGCGCTTTCATCCACTGGTACTACACGCCAGCCGGCCACCTGCAGACCTTCTGCCTCCAGTTCTTTATTCAACTGAGTTCTGGCCGTTTCCGCTACCGTATTGTCCTGACTTAGAAAAACCATGCCCACGGCATAGTTTTCCGCCAGTTCAAAACCCTGTTCCTGGGCCACAGCTCGCATCAGCGCATCAGGTTTCTGTAATAACAAACCACAACCATCACCGGTTTTACCATCAGCAGAAATCGCACCACGGTGTGTTAAACGCGCCAGTGCCTTAATGGCTGTATCCACCAGCCAGTGGCTGTTAGCACCATCCATATGGGCAATCAGACCAAAACCGCAATTATCTTTTTCAAATGAAGATTGATAGAGAGTATCTTGCAGCACTTTCGGAGCATTCTGCTGAACGTGTGTGTGATATTGTGTTTCAAATATTGGCATTACAGGCCTCAATTGATAGAAATTGTGAATATTAAAACATCTCAACCCGCTTTTCGAGTCGGACTCTTCTTATTTGCCGGGTAATAAGCCTTTAGCTAGATATATAGCCTTGAGCTAGATATATAGCCTTGAGCTAAATAAAAAGCCTTGAGCCAAATAGCCTTTAACCAGACAAAAAGAAGGTTTATTTCAGCCATACAGGGTCGAAAGAGCCAGATATTATACCCTGTCATAAGGATTTGGTCTAGATGTGGAAATGCCGAGAAGAGGGTATCATAGCTGGTATAAGTAACAGAGTACCGTCGTTACTTATACGCTTATTGAACTGTCATTATATTATGGATATCAGAAAAACGTCTGATCCAGGGTTTACTGCCGGAAATTTTGCCTTTCAGTTGCTGTGCAGCCTGTTCTGCTGAAGCCTTATTCGCATAACTTCCGTAAATAAGAATATATAATGGTTTACCATTTTTCAGGTATTTAAAATACACCGCCTGATCATCCAGATGATATCTGGATATATAGGCTTTAATACTGCTTTCACTGCTTAAGGCAACCAGCTGTAAGGTATAATCGGCCGGACTCTGAGTCCATATCCAGGCTTCGTCTTTTGTTTTAGAAACGGCTTTAGAGACAGAACCAGAAATATTTACAGGCACTGAATCAGGTCTGGCTTTGGTGACTTTGGAAGTTTCTGTAGCAGCGGTCTTTTTATTTTCCGCTAATTGCAATTTAATACTGGCAAATGTTCTTATCCAGGGCTTTGTTTTACGCAATTGCGGATTTAATCCTGAAACCGCCTTTTCTGCCGCCGGTTTTGTTGCAAATGAACCATAAATCAGGCTAAACCAGGTTTTTCCATCCCTTTGACTGGCAAAACGGGCAATATTACCCTGCAAAGCATATTTCTGGACAAAACCTTCGATGGCCTGCTGTTCGTAGGAGCTGAATAACTGAACAGTATAAGCACTGTCTGGCTGCTGGCTAATCCACGCCTCCTGTTTTATTTGAGAGGAAACCGGTGTGCTGGCGATTTTAGTTTTCTGGTTTTCTTTAAGCTGATTTCTTACTGTAAATGAAAAATGGCTTGTTGCCCCGCTCTGAGGCTCTTTTGCCGTTACTTTCCATTTTCGTTCCTGGGTACCCGTCGTAATATACAGACGAATTTCATTACTGCTGATATATTTAAACTGCTCAGGCGATAAACTGGATGAAAAATGTTTATTATTTTTATCCCATTTTAATTCTATGACTGTCTTTGGCGTAAACCCCTGCCCCTTAATTGTAATGATCTGACGTTTATTACTGCCCGGAACAGGCTCAGGTGCAATGGCTGTTATCGCCATATTAGCAATAAAAGGTTTAACTACATCAAAAACAAGCACACTGGAACGCTGCCCTCCGGGGTTTTCTGCAATTACCCGCCAGGTCTCTGTTTCTATGCCGGTAGTCAGCTGCAGTTTTACCTTATTGCTATTAATATACTGCCATTGCTCCGGGGTCTGAGCCGCTGAAAATATCTTGCTGTTTTTTCCCCAGGAGACAATGAGTCGGCTGTCCGGCTGAAGCTTACGGCCAATAATCGTAATAGTCTGGCGCTTACTGGAACCAATAACCGGCTCTGGTTCTACGGATTTAAGTTCTGGAATGCCTGCAGCCGATGAAGATTCTACCTGAATAGCATCATTCCTGTTCCGAGCTGCAGCCTGATCTGATAAGGATATACTAGCAGCGGTTTCTGCCTTCTGTTGCACGTTCTTCTGGTCTGGCTGCTGCTCTGATTTTTCAACCAGAAGCGGTTTAGAGGTATCTACCGGTTCAGACAATTCCGGAAGCTGGTTAACTTCCTGGGAAACTGTTTTTTCCTGCATGGGAACTGGAGCATTTAATACCTTTTTCGTTTCCTGATTTTTAACTGAACCGGCATCAGACTGTGCGGATGAAGAGTTCTGCTGCTTGGTCTTATTGCCTCCCGAATTATTATTTTGTACCGGCAGTTCCAGAGGAAGTAATTCTATTTGTTCTTCTTCAGTCAACTGCTTATTTTGACTCAAATCTGACGGATGATTAAAAACGCTGAAAATGACAATTATCGCAAGGACAACAACAGCAATAACAGCACTGGGGATCATCATGCGGGATAAAACAGAAGCTTGTTGAGGCGGTTCATTTTCTTCAGAGGAGGTTAAAAAATCAGACACCTCAGAATTATAGCTGTCCTCTTCACTTTCATTAAACTCCCCATCATGGGAAGACGGTTCTGTCAGTTTCTCGATTTCATCAAATTTTTCAGTCAGGCGATTCAGCTGTTGTTCGGCCTGGTCAATACGATCATCCTGTATATCAGCTTCCTGCCATAATGCTTCATCCTGCACTGCCACGGATTCTGTTGCAGCTGATTCATCTTCGGTAATATAGTCTGCCGCCTTGCCGCTGGAAGCCAGAAATTTATTGGCATAAAAATCAACTTTTTCCGGTATTCCCTGTGAATCTTTAAAAATACTGTCAATAATACGGGGGGTAAATGGCGATTCCCGATCAAAACCGACAATAGCCAGTTTGTGCCTCAAATAACCTGAAACTCCTTCTTTATCCAGTGCTTCCAGGTGAGCAATATGAATAGCATCCCGAAAAGCTCTGAGCTCAGACGACTGCAGATTTTCTGTGATTTCCGCGCCGGCAAACAGGACAATTTTAATATAAGGTTCATCATCCTGCTGTTGCTGGGAAAGCTGTAGTAGAAAACGTATGGAATCAACAGAAAGATAGTGGGCATTATCCAGAAACAGGACCGGTTTAAAACCCAGTTGCAGGGTATCACTTAACTGGTTTTCAAGGGCTTCAAGTAGCTCTTCACCTGCGTCTATCTTCCCGCCGAAGGCTTCCAGAATCTCATGGATTAAGGATAAGGTGTCCACCTGCTCATTTACCTGGATAGTGGCAATACGCCAGTTATTATCCAGGCGATGTGCCAGAGTGTTAAGTAAGTGTGACTTACCCATACCCGGATCACCGATAATAACCTGTACATTACTGGAAAACTCTATCTGGTGTTCGGTAGCTTCCAGGATCTGGGCACGATTTTGATCGGCATAATAATAACGATAGTCGTTATTTTTTTTAAAAGGATTGTCTTTCAGACCAAGGTTATCCAGGTGCGGCACAGGTTAACTCCATGTAGGGGTATGCAGTGTTGAGTGTTAAGTGTTAAGTGTTAAGTGTTAAGTGTTAAGTGTTAAGTGTTAAGTGTTAAGTGTTAAGTGTTAAGTGTTAAGTTATTATGGTGTTTTTTCAGGCTGTAGCAAAGGTTTTTATTGTTTCGTTCAGTTTTTCTATGTCAAAATCGGCTGTAATAAAGCTTTGCCCCAGTTCTTTTATTAATACCAGGTGTAATTGTCCGTCCAGTACTTTTTTGTCGCCGGCCATCAGGCTGAGAAACTGTTGTGCAGTAATACGGGCATCGGTATCTGTTGGCACACTGACCGGCAGACCGGCTTTTTGAATTAACGCGCTTATCTGTTGCTGCACATCATCGTTTATCCAGCCGTGTCTGACGGATAAATCAGCTGCCATTACCATACCAATGGCTACCGCTTCCCCGTGTAAACAGTTGCCGTATCCCAGAGCGGTCTCTATGGCATGACCAAAGGTATGACCAAGGTTTAACAAGGCTCTTTGTCCGGCTTCTTTTTCATCGGCAGCAACAATATCAGCCTTGTCCTGACAGGAAAATTCAATAGCATAGGCCAGTGCTTCCGGCTCCCTCTGTACCAGTCGTGGCATATTATCAGACAACCAGGTGAAAAACTCGCGACTGTTGATGAGGGCATATTTAATCACTTCTGCCAATCCTGCGCTGAGCTGCCTTTCATCTAAGGTGTTCAGGGTATTGGTATCGGCAATGACACACTGGGGCTGGTGAAAAGCGCCTATCATGTTCTTGCCCAGAGGATGGTTTACACCGGTTTTACCGCCTACGGAAGAATCTACCTGGGCCAGTAAGGTTGTGGGGATCTGGATAAAATTTACACCACGTCGATAAATAGCCGCAGCAAATCCCGTCATATCTCCAATTACACCACCGCCAAGAGCAATAAGGGTGACCCGGCGATCAAACTGCTTTTCCATAAGTCGGTCGATAACAGGCATAATGCCTTCCCAGGTTTTATAAACTTCACCGTCAGGCAGAATAACCGTTTCACATTGATAGTCTGTCAGACCGCTGAGTGTTTTTTCCAGGTACAAAGGCGCTATTGTTTCATTAGTAACAACGACAACCTGCTTACCGGCTATATAGGGCGATAACAGAGCAGAATCACCTAGAATGTCCTGTCCGATAAAAATAGGATAACTGCGTTCACCTAAATCAACATTTAATGTAATCATAAAAAAACAGAGCGTTCAGCGTTAAGCATTCAGCGTTCAGATAAAAAACAAATTA